>ERZ794936.284-NODE-284-length-27517-cov-33.769136_pt1 | contig 27517 bp, 11 predicted proteins | sample MGYA00511083_ERZ794936 | MGnify/ENA primary metagenome ERZ794936 (study PRJEB30137, sample SAMN04331409) | food metagenome | isolation source: Y2 must sample point D1 replicate A | place: Australia: South Australia | collected 2014 ... | reverse complement strand
TTTTTTTTTTTTTTTTTTTTTTTTTTTTTTTTTTTTTTTTTTTTTTTTTTTTATTGTTATTCTATTGTTATTCTAACTAAAATTTACAATAAAAATTAAAATGTGTCATAATTCCTTTGTAATTTCTTGTCCAATACTATCAGAAAAGAATTACTGATCTATTTGCAAGCTTAATACTACTACTTCTACTACTACTACTACTAATGCTACTTATCAGTTGGTGAGTTTTGACATTCGGATTTATCATTTGGTTTGCCGAGCACTTAGCGAGTAATCTGAAATTGATTGAATAATTTATTTTGTATGTATTTACCTTAGTGATGTGATACTGAAAAGAAAAAGAAGAAGAAGAAGAAGAAGAAGAAGAAGAAGAAGCAAAGGTACAACTCAAAAAGAGTAGAAAGACAACGATACAGTTTTTGTTTACTATAAATCGTCGTGATTTGCACTAAAGTGTTTCTTGTATCTGGTATTATTTAATACCCCACTCCCACTATATTTAAAGGAACTCTCAAAAAGTATTAAAGCTAGTTTGCAAATATTCTTACATAGTGAACGGTAATAACTCGATGGTGACACGTGAAAAAACAATACCAGATTACAGAGCACGTGATACGGCTAAAAGCTACAAGCACAGTGGGGTAACAAAGCGAGAAAGTGAAAGTGCGCATGTCATTTAGGATCACGTGGTTTACTTGTAGCAAAAGCTCTTGAAAGTTTTTTTCGCGATCTCCGTTTTAATTTTGTTGTGCTTTATCGCCATCATCATCATCATCATCATCATCAACTCCATCATCATTATCATCATAATCATGTTGAAAGAGCAATCTTGTCGAACTACACGCTCGAACGGCGTTGCTTTTTTTTTGAAGGACCTGTGTTGTGTAATTTTTATCTGCCCTTAACATCAGTCTTTGCTATTTTTTTTCATGGTGTGCTCCTTGTTTACGTGTGAAAATTATTTCCGTTTGTAGTTGGTCAAATTTATATAAGAACTGGTTTATCTTTTCTTCTCCTTCTTCAATCTTCCAAGAAAAAAAAAAGAGAAAAAAGCAAAAAAGAAAAGGACGTCTAAGCTCCACATGCCTAAGTTCACATACAAAGAAGTCTGCTCCATTGGTACTGGATTGATTTTGTCCGGTACCTTTTTCGTTATTGGGTTGATCACGGCACAATTCCCATATGATTTGCCTCTATTGTTTGATAAAAATGTCACTCAGCAACATTTTGACAATTCATTGAGCCATTACCAAAATTTATTCTATACACCAAAATATATCATCGGGATCTATATTGGTTTATACAGTTTGGGAATGTTGGGGTGTTTGATTAGAATTTACAAACCTCATCCAGATTTGCAAATGTTCGAATATGGGACATTGATTTTGTACTTTTTAACTGTTTGTGTTTTTTTGACAAACGTTAAAACAGGTATTGACAGTTGTCATTACAGAGAATGGGGTGAAATTACAGAAAACCAAGGATTGGCAGTCATTGGGTCTTCTAATCTTATCATTTTGATTATTATTTCTGGGGTTTTAATTTTGCAAATCGGATTGTGGTGGACAAACTGGGATTACCAAAGTAGATTGCAAGAATTTTTTGCTGAAGAAGAAAAAGAAGCAACTGCTGCTGCTGCTAGTGCTGGTACTGCTGAAACAACTGGTTCTTCCACCGGTGCTTCTTCATCCCCAACTGATTCCAAAACTGCTAAGCAAACCAAAATCAAAACCAAAGACTCAAAAAAAAAACAATAAAAAAGTAACACTTCCGATCTGAGAGTCAGCACTCATATCTTTCGTTTCACTTTCTGTTTTTTTTTTTTCATATATATATCTTTCATTACAATCAATTCACTTTGATTATCTCTTTTCTAATTATAAAGCGTATTTACAAGGTATATACAGTAGCAAAGATAAAAGAATATCAGATTGCATTCTTAAAAATAACAGACACAATATCACCATTTGTAAACACCACCTGGGAACCCACCGATAGATTTATCTTCCAATTGTATCCATGGTTTTTTCTTCTCCTGTTTCAAATCTTTTTCGTGTTTCAATCTTTCCACAGTAACACTTCTGTCCCTCAAAATTGCCTTTATATGAACCCATTTATGAGTAATGATTCCTGCTCTCCCTCTCCCCTTGATGTCCACAGCTTTACCGAAAAACCCGTCTTTACCAACCCATATTTGATCAAGATACAAATTGTCTGAATTGATGCCTAATTTTTCAGCATCTTTCAAACCCTTTGTTAATAGTTCAGCGACTTCACCAGCCAATTTCTTTTTTTGAAAATGACATTGTGTAATGGCTTTTTTAACATCCATTTTCGCATCAAACGCTTTCCCAACAAACAATCTCAAAAACTGTGTTGCCTTTTTTGGAGTTGATTTGATTCTGTATGATTGCAAGTAAACACTAGGCTCCAACGATAAAAGTTCTTTTGCACTAAGTTTCAACTTGTAAAGTTTGTCATCGTCTTTGATAAGCTTGTTTTGCACAAAAAATGGGGAGTTATTTTGTTGACAATTCAACTTGTACAGCTTCTGCTTCAACGGCGACACAATTTGCTCAAGCACAGGTTTTGGCTCGATTATTGGAATTCTCAAATTGGCCCCATCACTTCTTTTCTTCATTCCAACTTGCGAAGACACACGATAGGATTCATACTCAGGGTCTTCCTCGAACTTGTACGTTTTCAAACTGTCCAGATACTTTACTTTTTCTTCCTCATCCAAATTCTGTATCTTGGCTCTTTTAGTGATATCTTCTAACGTGGTGTTTTTCTGTAAATCTGGAGTTTTCGTAAACTCTCCAAACAAATTCCCTGCACCTGACGCAGAAGATGCAGAGTTTCTGCTGATACTGGAAGTAGCAAATCTTCTAACCACTCTATACATCCCTGTTGTTTTTTTTTTTTTTCGTTGAGCCAATCTATCTCGTTCTTGATGTTGTCGTCCTGGATTGGAAGAAACTTTAATGAAATGAATTTGAAACTTTCTCCTCTAATTACACGATTTCAGGCCTGTGCATATTTTATGAAAATTTTTTAATTTTTTTTTTTTTTTTTTTTTTTCTTTCCCGCTTGAATCTTTGTGTGCTATAAAGATCAAATAAATCACTTCTAACGAAACAGCGACGAAATACCAAGAATGCTTAAAGTCCTATATTGAATGATCCTATGATATTGAATAGCTGCAAATAAAATATACCTACGTTTGAAAACAATAAAGTCTATATAATTGGAAAAGAGGTTTTTCATAAACGCTCGGTGAAAATGCTCTGGCTAGGAGGCCTGCTGTTTGGCGACAGCGAGGTTATGTCCGTAGACATGTCAGAAAACGACTCGTCTGAGGAAAAGGCTTCATGTGCAAATGGATGTTGGTCTGCAAAGGGATCAAACTGGGTACTACCACCATAGTATTGACCAATATCATGCATGCCAACGGTACCGTTTGGTGATGTTGAGTCTTCAAAATCGTCTGAAGAAAAGGAGTTGTCATGATCCGAGCCTCTCAAAATAGCGGCTGCAGTGGTTTCCACAATGATTGGTGGTTGCATTTCTTGTTTTTGGCCGCTACTTTTAGCTTGTGGCATTACAAAATTTCTGTTTCTAAAATCAAATTCCTCATTAAATGGATTAGCATTTTTGTCACTTTTTTTACCAGTTCCAGTAAAAGCAGATTTGGCAAAATTCTTGATGTTTTCTTTTTGACGAGAAAATATACCTGGTGGTGGAGCATTGGCGTCGTAGTCGTCCATCATTTCTCTTTCCTGATAAATGTTGACTTTCCGACCTCTTCCGTGTTGAAACCCGCTTTCGTTGTTGTTGTTGTTGTTGTTGTTGACACGCTCATCACCAGCAAGATAACATGACAAAGCGGTAACTTTTTGACGTCTATTCAACCATTTGTAAGCGTAATATCCCATCAATAGTATAAAAAAAACACCAGCTACACCACCCACAATTCCTCCAACCAAACTGTTTACCAAAATTTTGTGGGAATTGCCATGCGAGTTCGTACTGGAAGAACCCGAACTTTGACCGGATAACAAACTCTTTAAATGAGCGTTGTAGTAACTGGAGTCCGTTGTGATCGTTGAGTGTTTTGGCTTTTTTGTTGTGGTAACACTGCATTCAAATGTGGTTGAAGTGTCAGTGATTTGATATACTTGGACATAGTCAGTCACACTTTTGGAGTAGTCACCAGTGGTCCACATTGACGTTGAAGAAGCAGATTGGTAGTCCGCTGGTGTGGCATAGGTGTTGCCGTTACTGTCGACATTAATCGTTACCACTGAGGTGGCAACAACAAATTGTGTCTCCGTCCAAAGATTTTGCGAGGTTGTGGTCACAAAGGAGGTATCCGAAGCACTGGTACTGCTCGTGATTGCATTCTTTGAGGACTTGATAGTGGTTGTTACTATGTTCAGACCAGTAAAACTAGAGAAAATCTGATTGCCATTGCTACTTGTCAAAGTACTACCACTGCTGATATTACTTGCTGTACTCCGAGTGTCAGTAAAGCCAAAACTAGCAAGTCTGGAAGAAGTTTGATACTTGGATGATGTTTCACTTATCGAACTTGGATGCCAAATAGAAGTGGTTATAGGTGTTGAAAAATTTGAGGTTTCAAAAAAGGAAGATGAAAGTGGAGAAGTTGAAACAGACAAAACGGACGTTGCAGGTGAAACGTCAGAGGAAGGACTTCCATTGTTTGAAGTTTGCAGCGAGGAAAATGTTGAAGTTTGTGCCAAACTTGATTGTGTCAAACTTGACTGTGTCCGTGTTCGCGAATCGCTACTAAAGGAGCTTGCACTTGTCGGATTCGTTATAGAACTGGGAAGATGTGTACTGGTTATGTTGTTGCTGCTAAGCGACTCTATATTAGTAGACACGCTCGTTATACTCAAACCATTATCGGGAATATTAGAGGTGGAAGCTTTACCTGTATCTAAAGCTGTGCTGGATTTGGGCACACTGCTAGTATCGAAAAAATTACTGGTGCTCAAAGAGTTACTGGTGTCGATGGTGGTTTCTGATATCGATGGAGTTCTTTTACTGCTGCGGGAAGAAATTGATGAAATAGAGGTTGTGGGAACGCTTGTTGAGTTGAAATTACGTACCTGGCCTTGTGCAATCATTTTTTTTTTTTTGATGTTTATTTCAAAGTTTTATTTTTTGTGCTTGCTGAGAGATGAATTTTTAAAAAATTGGGTCAGTGTTCTCCAGGGGTTTTATTTTTCTTGAATAAATTCACGATTTTGGAAAGTGAGTATGCGGGAAAATATGAAATAGATAGATTTCTTTTTGACTGGTTGTTATGATAGTTTATGCGTGATTCCTTATATGTCACTGATTGAAAGTATGAATTTGATCGTTCTTTAGATTGTCGTTGAGCTGGTTTCGTGGTTAATGAGCAAATGCTTGTTGATTTATACTATATAATATTTTAGGCATCATTAAAAAACTTAGAATTTTTAATGTTTCAAGGCCGATTCAAGATGCTCGATATAAACAAAAAAGATCAAACAAAACAACTTTCCTTCAAGTTTACCAGGCAGATCGTAAAAAGACGCGGTTCCTGCAAGAAAACCCCCTGTGTGTTTCAGACATGAATACATGAATCACACTTGAACAAAAGCAAAACAATAAAACCAGAATCTTAAAACACTGAACAACCTTATTCTCAGAAGAGGGACAGGTGTCATTTGTGCTGGAGATAAAAGGATGAAATACAAACTTTTTGTTACAATAAAAGAGACACATCAAACACAAACATTTGAATCTGGGAAAAAGAGGCACACGAACAAAAGGACATGAGCACGATATAAGATCTCACTTGATACGTGTCGAACGACGACTGCTATTATTACTATTACTATAATTAGAATATTGACTTAATCACACGGGGAAGAACATTTTCTTTTCCAGAAACAACCGCACAGATCATTACTTTTTTTTTTTTATATTTTTTTCTATATTTTTTTCTATATATTTTTGTATGTTTTTTTTTTATATTTTTTTTTTTTTCAACCGCTTTTTTAATTTTCTTTTTTCTTTTGTTTTGGCTCACGGGTTAGTTGTTGTTGATCTTCAGGATCTAAAGGCAAAAGCGAAGAACGACAGCGACAGGAAAAAGAAACGTCCGTCGTGAATGGAAAAAATAATAAGATTACTACATCTTAGTGAGTAGATGCATAGCAGATTATTGAGCTCTAATTAAATTATATGGTTATTGTACAAAATGGACACAATGCAAGATAAGATTAAAATGGCGTACATTGAAAACACACAAACGAGATTAGTCGAATGTGACCTTTTTCCCAGAAGAAGGAACAATGGCGGCAGAGGCTCTTGGTGCATTGGCCAAGGCAATACTACTCTTTACTCTGTTGTTTTTGTCCCTAGCGTTGTCTCTGTTTCTAGGTTTGAATTCTCTTGGAGGTTCGTTTGAACGCTGTGGTTTGAAATCCTGCTTGGATCTTGCTTCAAATTTACCTTCAAACGATCCGGACGCATTGGTTGGTGTAGATTCCTGAGGTCTTCTTTTCACTTGTCTTTTCGATCTGTCTTCACCATATTCCATTCTAATAGGTCTACTGGCAATTTTTCTCACCGCCTTGTCTTTTAAAGCGTTTGTAGCGCCTTCTTCTGTTTTGAAATCAACAAAGGCAAAACCTTTACATTTCCCAGAATCTTCAAAAGTGGCCATTCTAACTCTCGCAATAGGACCACAATGCTGAAAGTGTGCTTCTAGCAATTCACTAGTGACATCGTAAGACAAGTTCCCGACAAAAAGAATTCTGCTTGGTGGGTTTTTGCTGGCAGCAACCAAATCTTCTTTATCTGGTCTCCCGGTGAAATTTTTGGAGTTTTTAATTAGCATGTTTCTTCCGTTCAATTGAGATTCGCTTAGAGCAATGACGGCGTTTTGAAGAGGCTCTGTTTTCAAATCAACATAAGCAAAACCTTTGTTTCTGATTTGTTTCCCATCATTTTTTTGCAAAGGCATGTTGATTCTCAAAATATCAGATTCAGTCAACTCTTCAATTTTCAAAACAAGCAATCTTTGCAAATCCTCCTTGGTGGTGTCAAAGGAAAGATTACCAACCCAAACCCCAAATCTCTCCACGTTTTGCTTCTTCTCTTTTTGGGCAGAAGTAGAGTCAAGAGCTTCTTGTTCCTTTTGTTGTTCTTGCTGTTCTTGTTGTTCCTTCTTTTCTTTTAACTCTTGTTCGTATTCTTTGATAGAAGATGGATCAATGTTGAATTTCTTGTTAATCTCTTCCAAAGTGACCTTCCCTCTTCTCAACATTCTTTTCTGTTTTTTAGACAAAGGAACACTTTGTTTCAAATCAATTTCAATTTCGTCTTCAGCTTTTCTCTTTTTTGATGGGTCTTGCAAAGCTTTTTCCACATCGTAGGTTGGGGTGGTTGCGGTCTCAACGATTTTCGTTTCTTCTTCACTCATGATTATTGATTAATTCCCGTGTAACTTGAGCTTTTTAGCTTGTTTATTGGTTTTGTTTTTGTTTTTGTTTTTGTTTTTGCCATTATCAATCCAAAAGTTCTTTTATCACATTGAGAGCATCGCATCAATTTCAAATTTTCACTAGCTTTTTTGCAAGGGCAATAACAAATATGAAAAAGTTCTCTCCAGAAAGAAAAAAAAAAGAAAAGTTTATTGTTTAAAAAAGTGTAGGCACGTGACAAATGACCTACGACCCAATTCAAATCAACAACCAACTAACAATTTTTGAATAATTAAACATTATGTACTAGTGTATATATATTACAAACTTCAAACCTCGTGAACGATGAGTTAGCACTTTAATAGAAACAGAAATAATAATAATAATAAAAAAAAAAAAAAAAACATGGAAATAAAAATGTAGAGGTTGAAACGAATTTGATATTTGAATATTCAAAAATATGATGACTTCAGGGCCGAAAGGGGTATTTTATTCCTAAAACAAAACATTAAAATAACGGTTATTTTTTTTCTCTTTTTTATTTTTGTTTTTGTTTTTGTTTTTGTTTTTTTGTCATTCAAATAGATTTCTAACAAATAACGCAACATTCGCTTTTCTCCTTCTTTTGAGCAGTTGCAGGAATAGGCTTCTTTGCAGTAACTTTAGATTTTGGTGTTGGTTTGACAGCTGCTGGTTTTGGTGTTGTTTTGGCCGTTTTTGTTTTTTTTGCAGCTGTGGTGATAGGTTCTGTCTTTTTAGTAGCTGTTACAGTTGGTTCTGTATCCTTTGGAGTTTCAGCCTTTTTTGGAGTTTCCACAACAGCTTCCTTGTCTTTTAATTCCTTATTCAACTTTGTGTTCAATTCTTCTTGGTCAACATCTCTCACTTCGTTAAACTCTTTGATATCTTCGGCATTTTGTGGAATAACAGGACCGGGTTCTCCAACCAATGGTTGTACTTTTTCCACTTCAGGAACAATTGGTTGGATATGGAATTCTTGGTTTTCTTCATTTAAAGCGGTTTCAGTTTTGGCGGTTTCAGCCTCTTTTGGAGTTTCCACAACAGCTTCCTTGTCTTTTAATTCCTTATTCAACTTTGTGTTCAATTCTTCTTGGTCAACATCTCTCACTTCGTTAAACTCTTTGATATCTTCGGCATTTTGTGGAATAACAGGACCGGGTTCTCCAACCAATGGTTGTACTTTTTCCACTTCAGGAACAATTGGTTGGATATGGAATTCTTGGTTTTCTTCATTTGGAGCGGTTTCAGTTTTGGCAGTTTCAGCCTCTTTTCTGATTTCGCTAAACTCTTTGATTTCTGAAGGGTTTTCAGGAATAACTGGACCAGGCTCACCAGCCAAAGAGGCATATTTGGTCTCAGTTGGTTGTGGATGTTTGTCTTCATCTCTGATTTCGCTAAACTCTTTGATTTCTGAAGGGTTTTCAGGAATAACTGGACCAGGTTCACCAGCTAAAGAAGTCATTTTCCCAACAGCAGCTGGTGCGTCAACTTGTTCACTTTTGATGTTTGTTTTCCCGCTCAATTCTTCCTTATCTTTCAATTCCTTGTTCAATCTTGCGTTCAATTCTTCTTGGTCAACATCTCTTACTTCGTTAAACTCTTTGATGTTGTCAGCGTCTTTTGGAATAACAGGCCCGGTTTCACCAGCCAATGGTTTACTCTGTTCAGTTTCAGGAACAATAGGCTGAACAGTGAAAACAGGTTCTGCTGGTAAACTTGCCTTTGCCTTTGCAGCTTCAGCAAATGTGTCATTTTGTAAAGTTTCATCAACAACAGCATCATCTGTTTTCCCAAGGGCTTCTGTTGTTGTTTTTGTTGTTGGTTGTGTTTTTTCAAATGGTGTGTTTTCGTTGGTACTCACTTCTTGTTCTGTAATAATGGCGGAACTATCACTACCATTATTACCGTCATAGACTTCTGTTTCTTCACTCAAAATGGTTTTTTCACCAGTTTTTTTGTTTTTTCTAACTTTTCTTTTAATTTTCATTTTTCTTTTATTTTGTTTATTCAAATTGTTTGAAGAAGCACTCATTGGTAAAACACTTTCTGGAATAAAAGAACTGGATCTTTTACTTTCTTCATCAATTTCAATGTAATTGTTGACAATAGAAGCGTCTTCAGTGCTACTGGCTTTTGGATAATCAGAAGAAGTAACCCATTCTCCATCAACCACATACTTGAAATACAATCTGTTCCCGTCTTTCAAACTTTTGACTGGAATAGGCATGGTCAAAGAAAATGTGCCATCAATTTGTTTGACCATTGGCAAAGATTGTCTCCATAAGTCAAAATCCCCAGTGACAATAACTTCATTTGGTCCTGCTGGATAAATAAAAGTAACTGTGTTGCTCATTTTTTTTTCGAATTGTTTTGTGTGGTTTTTTGTTTAGTTCTTTTGCTAATTTTTTCGAGTATGTTAATAATAAATTATTAATGCTTTTAATAAAGTCTTTTATATTAAATAGATTTTAAGAAGAAAAATCAATTAATCTTTGCAAACTCTCTTTCTCTTTTTTTTTTTTTCAAACACTCTTTCGTTGTGTTTTTTTTTGTTTTTTCTTCGTTTTTTTTTTAATTCCTTCTGTGTGTTTCTCTTGAAGGGAGTAGGAATTACCGATGATGACTTTGATGACTTTTTTTTTTTTTTTTTTTTTTTTTTTTTTTTGTGTGTGTGTGTGTGTGTGTTGTCTATTTTTATTTAGTTAGGGAGTAAATTGTTTAGAAAATAAGAATTCCGAATATTTTATATTCAAATGGGATAAGATAAAACTTTACAGTAAAATTGAGTTGTCTTTAAACAACACATTGGAAAGTGCAACAAGATTTACCAAACTACGAAGAATACGTAACTCTAAACTTCATTAAAGACGTTTCATAAGAGCAAGAGATTTCCACCTAAACATGTAAAAGCTCAAAAAAACCCTGGAAAGAGTTTAGTAGAAATAAACGTCTTGTTTGGAATCTAGCTTGCAATAAATACTTTGTTGTAATGTTCAATGATAAAGATATTGACAAAACACCAATATCAATCCCACTACAGATTGCCTATATATATATATATATATATATCAACATTTCATTGAACAAAGCTAGGAACATTTTAGTCTTTTTGTTTGTTAAAAATTTGTATTTTACAAAAAAGATTAGGGGCTGAGATGAGACAGACAAGCGTGGGGAAGAAGTGATGGAATTGAAGAAGGACAAGAAAAGACAAAAAAGAAGGAAAAAAGGAAGAAAAAAGAACCCAAAGGAACTTGATGACATGCGGGTAAGTAATATAATGGTTTTTTTTTTGGCACTAATTTCAAGACTTATTATGTATATAGATGTGTATTGGCTCGGATATAAAAAAAAAAAAAGTTGTGCTCTTAACGTTCGGACAAGTGGTTATAGGTTTCGGAAAAAAGATTTTCGGTTTACCTCATAATGTGAGAGTTTTTGAGAACAACCCATTTTTTTTGTAATTTTTTTTTTACGTTTTCTTGTCTTCACGTTGAAACCTGATCAGTTTGACTAGTAGTGAAGGCTGAGCGGATGACATTTAGTTGAAATGAGTTTTTTTTTGATTTCTGGTAAAAATAAAAAACACAGGAAAACCTCTATATTCAAAAAGGGGTTTAATTGGCAGCAAACATTGAACACTAGTTAGGAAAAACAAAACAAAACAACAATACCAACAAAAAGTCTCAACAGTATCAGAAAACACTTGGTGATAAAAAAGGCAACAATAAGACAAACAGCCGCCCAAACTAAAACATTAAGTTTTAAGTAAGGAAGAGTTGAGGGTTTCCCATATATGATAAAAGTGTTTTAAACCATGAGCTTCTACGGATCAAAAGAAGAAATTGAAGATACATCTCTTGAGAGTTTGTTACAGAAATATGAGAAATTAAGTGAGTTCAAATATCCAAATGATTACACTGTTGAATGGTTTTTGAAATCTATAAAGTATAAGAAATTTCAATTTCATGAATCAGAAAAAATCATAAGTGTTGATTTTGTGGATTTTGAAAATTTCTGCAACTGTTTGGTCATCTCCACAAAAGAATATGCAAAAATCATAAATTTATCAAATGGGGACATATATCAAACACAATATCCTTTTCCAACACGTAAAGTATTGAAATATCAATACGGTTTGGTGTTGGAAAGAGATATGGATGAAGATTCAGAACATATGGTTAATATTCCATGGAATTACAAGTTTTGTGCATTTTATGATCCATTTGGTGAATTTGGTATGATTGAATTTGCAGAGTTCCCCAATGGATTACAGAATAATTTAAGTTTACTGAGTTTCCCTTATACTAAAACAAATGACTCTGAAAAGTATTTGGCAACTTTTATAAGCTCGAATGATACAGAGAAACGTGAACGTGAAAACCCTATTATCACCTCTAAAACCAATACTATATTGTATGTTGCCACAGTGTCCATATCCAAATACTCCAAACCATTGTATTATGGAAATGATACTGTTAGAAAGAATGATTTGAGTTTATCAAGTAGAGATCCCAAAACAGTTTTTCAACATTCACCAACAACACAAAATAACGTCACCACTTATGATATGACCAATGCTTTAAAAAAGAAGACCCCAAAATCATATGGATCATTAAAAAAAAACACTGAACAACCATTGTCAAATTTAAGGTCTGTTTCTCAAAGAGGTTTATCTGCACGCAACATTAGTGACACTTTTAACATTGATATTAATGATTCAAATGGTAATAATGACCCACTTCTCTTAAATGGTTTTGAACAAATATCTTCAATAATGAATAATAGAATCATTTCAAAAAATGAGCATGACATTAATTCAACTAACCAAACCAAATATCACAACACTAGTGGAAAAAAAATTGTCAGTGGATCTTCAACAGGATTATCAGCTGGGTTGAGAAATGTTGATTTGATATCTGACAATTATCCACCAAATATCAGCGAAAATAATAATAATAATAATAATAATAATAATAATAATAATAATAATAATTTGATTATGGAAAACAAAATCATTTCAAACAATAAAATTTCCGATCGAATATATTCTAACGTTGACCAGAACGAAGATATAAACAACAATTTGAACTTTGATTACATTACTGCAGCATCGTTGAGCAAAAGTTTTGGGAATTTGCCAAATCAAAGTGATTTAGACAAGAAAAATAATCTCAAGTTTGTTGCTGGAAAAGATATTGATCCTTTTCCAATATCTACTTTAAAGCAGAGTAATGTGGAGGTTGAAAAAAACAATGGCAAAGGGAATATGTCTTATAAAATAAGCACCATGACCAACTCCAAGAAAAACCAAAATGAACAAATTGTGATAACTTTACAACAAATAGTTGAGCTATCACAGAGTTTTGACAAAACAGGTGTTTCTTGTGCACACTGCAAAAACAAAACTAGGGAATACCTTTGGATCAACTCATTGCACTCTGAGATTTTACTCAAAGTAGAATTGAACATACAAAGTCTTACATCTCATGTGGAAAAGTTTATTTCTTTAAAACCAGAAATACTTGTTTCAACTAAAAGCTGCGATTTAAATTCGCAAATTGTGCACCTAACAAATGGGTTTTTCAAAATTGAAGACACAGAAGCGAATTTGACTGGTAAATCAATAACAATCATTAATCCTTTAATTGAATTTGATCAAACAATTTCAGGCCGCAATTTTTCGTTCCAAATGCACTCGAAAATTGTGACAAAAATCTTTCAGTGTATCAAGTGTCTAGCCTCTCCCAAACTATATTGCAGCTATCTCTTTTTGTGGTCTTATGTTAGATCTTTGTTGCCTTCGACATGCTCAGAATTTGATTGCTTTGCAAAGGCTATGCTTTTTGTTACTTTAAACGAGTCCCTGTATTCAAAAAAAGCTGAAACGATTGATATTTCATCATTCAGATTAGAGGAAAACAAGACATCAATTTTATCATTGTATTTGGAGATAACCGCAAATGAGGAGTACATGAAATCTTTTTTGGCATCAGATATACCCAAATTGATTCCAAGCATAGTTTTATCATTATCAATATTGAAAGAAGAGTTGGAGTTGAACGTTTTAGAACAGAAAAATTGTGAAAGACTGAATGAATTGTTGTTTCTTTTAACACTGATTATGCAGTGGCCTCAGGCGTGGATTGAACACTACCAGGTAAAAGTGTTACATCTGTCAGATGTCAACAAAAGCACATTTGAATTTATAAGCAAAAACATGCGCACATCCAACAATGATTCATTTCCATCTCCTTTACTGAGCCCAAACTCAATCATCGAACACATTGAGAAAATGAGTAAACCATCAGTGGCCACTCTTGACAGTGTGCGACTACCTTTATCTACATCAAACAGATATCTAATGTTGTCGGATGTTTTTGAGAGCAGCCAAGCAATCAATTTTGAACTAACTCCAAGAACTTGCAAACTTATAAAGCTATTTGAAGTTTTCAATTCTGCCAGCCAAAATGCCAACATTGTGCAAATTTTCAAAAAACTACAAATATCAAAACACGAGCTTGACACATTTCCCCTAGGAATATACAGTTTGCTTAATCAGTTGATTAAAAACTACGAAAAACTAATCGTAAATGTAAACTCTGTGATTGACGTGGATTTGATTAGTAGAGTGGACCTTCAAAAAACAAGTTTTTCATTTTTTCATTCAAATACTGGTTTGTCGCCAGTTTCCCAAAACTTTGATAAAACTAGTTTGAATGACTTCGATGGACTAGCAAACAAACGAAAAAAATTGCCAATCACATACCATGATTTACTCAGCCAAATAACCAATACTTTCCAAAATAGCACTCCATCAGCAGCAAGTATGGGGGATACGCATAGTGTTGGAAAATTCCAAACTGCTAACAAGATTTTCAGTCACGACAAAAGATTATTTATAGCCAGTAGGCTGATCTGTTTTTTTTTGCCTGTACTTGCCTTGGATTACCAAAAAATTGGTGACGATTACATCCAAAAGTCAAGTTATTCGTATGCTGCGACTTTGAAGCAACTGGCAAACTCTGTAGGATGGGGGGCTTTGACTTATTCTACTTGTGCACCGCTACCAACTGAGAAGTTTGAGCTACCTGATTTCAATTTTTCTGCGGTATACCCGCGTGATAATAAAGTTATTGAATTACCAGTGGAGAGTGTCGGACCTTCTGTGCTTCATCGGGGACAATTTCACAGTGGTGTTGCGTCTGCATTAAGGATATCATCCCAGACCGCAGGGCTTGATTTTAACTGGGTTTCGTTTAATAAACCGAAAAAACTTTCAGTTCAGTTTGGTGGATTCTTACTAGGGTTAGGTTTACTAGGATTTTTGAAAAATTTAGAAGAATGGCAAATCTACAATCTTTTGGGATCTAAATTTGCCCCAGTTAGTGTTGGGATGCTACTTGGGATGTGTGCATCCGCAAGAGGTAGTATGGATTTGATGCTTAATAAGTTGATCTGTGTTCACGTTGATGCCTTTTTACCTCAAGGCTCAAACGACATGAACATCAGCCATGAAGTACAGACTGCAGCCGTTTTAGGCTCAGGTATGCTATTTGAAAGAAGTTTTGACAAAAGAATAACAGAGTTGTTGTTGAATTGCTTGCATGGCTTTGTAAGAAATGACGCTACTTCTAAAAAGGTTGCTAACGAAGGGTACAGACTTGGTGCTGGAATTGCTTTAGGGTTGGTTAATTTAGGAAACACTAGAAAAAGACAAAATAAAGAGACTAGTTTTACAACCAATCACGGGGAACTGGTATCAGATGCTACAATATCGACATTGCTCAACACTTTAAGACTAGATAATGACTACGAGAACGAACTTATGATTGCTAATTCATTTATTGGCTCAACAGTCTCTTTAATGCTTATTTACTTGAAAACCAACAATTTCGAAATAGCGAAAACTTTCAAAAAGGACACCTTTCAAAAAAGCTCCAATGCCAAAGAAATATCAACTGTTAGACCAGATTTTTATTTCTACCAAGAGTTGGCTTACAATATGATTATGTGGGATCGCCTTGATGAACACATATTGTTGACATATTTGATATCATTTTTGAAAAGTGACACACTGACAATAGGGAAAGAGCTGATCGGATTGCATGTACTGCCTGCATACTACCAGTTGGCGGGGTTTTTGATTTCATATGCGCTGAAAAATGTCTCTACGAACGACGCTACTTTTTTGAGATACGTTTTGCCAATTTTAGATAAACTAATATCTATTCCAGCCGAGAGTTTTGGCTTAAATTACAACTCTGTGGTCTTTGTTGAAAACATGAATCAAATCAAGCAACTCATTATGCTATCATTTTCTTTGGTTTTTTGTGGATCAGGCAATTTGGAAGTTTTTTCTCGTTTAAAGTTTGTGCATGAGTCAACCCTTTCTTTCTCGAATGTTTTATTAAATGATGATATTCCCGAAGAGTTTTTCCAAAACAGTAACTCATTTCCTAATGGGAATACGTTGCACGGAAAGGCGCAAGTTGATTTTTATTTTGAAACCTTGCACAAGTTTTTCGAAGGGGAACAGGAGAAAAAGGATAGACAGGAAACCTACTATAGAGAACAACAACAACAGCATCAACAACAACAACAACAACATCAATCTCAGCAAGGTCAACACTCAGCTTCCAGTAACGAGTATTCGAATGGGAATCTATTTGTCGATGAGATAAAAAGCAAAACAAGCACACACTTTAGCAAGTTTAGCTGTAGCAGCATGGCGATTGGCTGGCTATTTTTAGGGTGTGGACAATGCTCTTTCAACACTACGGATCTTGAACCACTTGCTTATTTGCTTATTTCTTTGTTACCCTTTTCATCGAGAATGCCTTTTGAGCTACAAGAAACTCGGCATTTTTATTCTTTAGCCGTTGAAACTAGATGTTTGATTACTAAAAACTGCGAGACAAACAAAGTAATTAATGAAGTTCCAATCAAAATAGCATTTCATGACAAATTGAAGAAACCGCAAATTTTTCAAACTCCTTTTCTTTTACCGCCTATTTCATCAATTAAGCAAATCAAAGTTATTTCAACAGATTACTACTTTCTGTCAATTGATTTCGATGACGAAATAGCTCTCAAACACAAAAAGGATGAGAATATGATAATATTTCTAAAGCCAAGGACCGTGGATGAACGCACTGCAAAAACTTTGAGCAAAGAGAAAATAAAATTTCCTTTAGATTCTACAAACAATCAAACAAAAGCTGGCATTGAAGCAAATGGAATAAAAAACGTTGGCTTATATTTAAAAAATAAAAGACGCGAGTTGTTCGACAGTTACAATTCAGCAACCAAAGAGACACATCTGAAGAGCACACCAGATGTTTTGACAAAATTTTCAGAGTTTGCTAAAAGTAACGATGGCTCAAGCTTTTTGAAGTTGGAATTCGAAAAAGATCTGCTAGCAGAAAAACGTTACAAAGCATCTCAAGACAAAAACTTGGATTTGGTTGCTTTGTTTGAAGACACAAATTATCAAATGGAATTGTGGAAGTCTAGACACGATTTATAAAATTTTGTACACAAAAAAATTATGGGTTATAGGTTACTTGGTGAAAACTTTGATTAGGTTGTAAGCTTGTACATTTCTGCTTACCCCAGACACCAATCATTTTTTCACATCATTGTTTTCGAAATGTCCCAAAGTTTGTCCCATTTTGATTTTGTCTCCAACCTTTATGTCAAAGGCAAAATTCTTTGGAACCTCAAAACACAAAACAACAGTGCTACCTAACATAAACCCACCCATTTCCTCCCCTTTAAACAATGGAACACCATTGATCAAAGGATTGTTATTGGAGTAAGTTGCTTCAAAACAAGTGGCGTGTTGCTCACCCTTGTCTTTTTTTTTCGCTTTAATTATGTGGTGTTCGGATTGGTCATCTTTTGTGTTCAAAAGCATTTTTTTTTTGGCATTCGTGATCAAATCCTTATCAAAATTTAATTTGATTGAACCAACATTGGTGGCCCCCACCGGGGTCATGCTGAAAAATCCGTATTTCCATTCACCCAATAAAGCAACTCTTTCGTTTAAAACAAATAAGTTTGGGAAATTTTTCTGAAAGTAAGGTGCGACAGAGAACAACTCACCTGGAAAATGTCTTCTGATTTTGACAATCCAGTCAACCGGAGAGTGATAATGGTGATAGTCTCCTGGAGCTAGGTATATAACTGCAAAAACCAATTTCTTGTTTTGTTGATCGTAATCCTTCAAACTTTCCGTTTTTGGGTTGTTGAAAACGTCTTTCAAAATTTTATAGTGGGTGTCAGTGATGGGATGTGTGGATTCAACAGCTTTGTCACCAACCTGCTCAATGTCGTTTTCTGACAACCCTTCTTCTTCACTCTCGGACACATTATTTGAGTGTTTGCCTTTTTCAAAAGTTGATTCGTTATCGGAGCTTGAAGTTGGCTCTATGTCAGTAACTAGATTTTCTTCAGCACTTCCATACTCAATAATAGACTTGTTCATCATTGGATGAGAATGGGTCCCTAAAAATTGTTTCACATTGTACGTCATCCCCTTCACCTGCTCGATCTCACCATTCAACGGGTTTATTTCACCCATTTGCAAAACTTTACCATCACTTGGACATACAATAACGGAAGATTCTTCTATTGGCCTTGACTCTGTAGTAATCGTTCTATAAAAAAACTCACTTAAATTCTTGTAATGTTTCAAATCCGGATCCGCCATTTCGTCCAAATTTGCTCCAAACACATATGAATAGAACGAGTAACCATAAGGTCTAAACCATTCGGGTAGAGTGACAGAATTTACTTTCCCCCAAAGTCTGGAAAGCGCATTAAAAGGTAGAGTTGAGTAAAAGAAAAACATCCAATCGTTTGCAACAATTTTGATTTTTTTCGAAGATCTGATTCTACGCGATCTTGGACTGTCGTCTTCTTCGTCAAAGTCTTCATCTGCCAGAGACAGCACGTAATAGAGAAGAAAGGCAAACAGTGACAATGTAGTGATGACAGACCATTTGAATTTGCGACTATTCGAAACCAATGCCCCATACTGCGAAGCCTTGTTTTTGGTTTGAACATATCTGGAGCTCGAAGAAAGTCTTTTCCATGTCAAGGTGTTTGTTTTCCCTGTTACAGAGTTCAGAGTATTTTCGGTTTTCGAGCTCTGAGAAGGATAATTTTTCATTTTATAACTGTAAAAGTTTTTTAAAGTCAAACTGTGATATGAAGGAGAGTTGTTATAAGTATTCTTGATTAACTTTGATGATTTCGAAACGATGTAGTTTTTTTTGTTTAAAAGCATCAGTTTTTGGTTGGCGAGACTTGGAACTTTCATCTTCAGTAAATAGCTTGTTGATTTGAGTTTTGCTGGAAAATTGAATGGTGAGATTGTCCTGTTGAAAGGAAGTAGACCAGTTGTTGAGAACCTCATTTTTCTTTTTCTTTTTTTTTTTTTTTATTTTGAATATCTTTATTCTAAACGTAAATAGTAAAGAACAAAACAAGAATCAATCAATAGAGATATATTTTGCCAAACCAATGGTGATATAATAGGGGTTTTGAAATTTTCAAATGCAAGGTGAGACTAGTAGAGGATAATTATAGTAACAATGGATTCATAAAAAAAACAAATGGGCCCAAAACAAATTTCTGCGATGCTGTGTCTGCATATGAAAATAGTGATGAAGAAACTCCAAAAAACGTAGAGCTCCAAAAATAAAAACAAATCTTCTTTGATATGTCTTTCCAACTTTTAGAAGAAATTCACGTTTGCGGTAAATTGCTTAGTGTTTTGAAACGAACAATTGCACAGATGCGCCTGAACAGCAACATCTCAGTAGACTCAAATCAAGAAACAAAAAGTGCAGATATGGTGCAAACAAATACTGCGTAACCTTTCCACAAGTCTGACACCATCAACGTTAGAGACCTAAGTTCGATGCGAACATAACTGGTCACTAAGTTTCTTTCGAAATTAAACCGTGTTTGTTTTTTCAAACTTTTTTTTTTCTTTTTTCTTCGTTCCTTCGTGTTTGTGCCAGCACATGAAATTTTTCACTTCAACTTTCACATGAAGAAATGGAAAAAAAAAATAATATCAACACCGGATATAACACAGCTCAACTGACGCGTCGCATCGCGAGTGCCAATCTGTCGCAACGCTAAAGTATGGTTTTCAAGAAAGAAGGAAGATCGCTAAAGAATAGTAGCTATGATTTACTTCAGTTCATAGAAGAACGCCTCAAGAGCTCCAACACAACATTTAAAAGTTTAGTCTAGAATTTTTTTTTTATAAAATTTTTTATATAAACGTGTGTGCAAAATATGCACTTAAAAGACGCTTAAGCTAGAAGGTGAACATCATTTGTTTAAATAACCTCCTTTTTCACACAAACTGTAAAAAATGGTGGATTTGTCTTCTAGCAACTTGTCTGGGTGGTCAAATTCTTTGATTTCACCTTTGTCCAAAACCAAAATCTTATCACTGTCCAATACCGTGTCAATTCTGTGTGCAATGGTCAAAATGGTTCTTTCGTTAAATTTACTTCTGATTGTTTCTTGAATAATCTTGTCTGTTTCCATGTCAACAGCAGCAGTTGCTTCGTCCAAAACCAAAATTTTGGATTGGTTCAACAAAGCTCTTGACAAACATAGCAACTGTCTTTGTCCAACAGACAAATTGGAACCGTTATCAGCAACTTTGCATTTCAACAAGATATCGGTCGAAATTTTGTTGATCGGTTGTGGGTCAGCATTTGGTTTTTGTGATTCTTCGCTTGTTTCCAATTCAGCTTTGCACATGCTTTCGATATGTGGTTTTAAGTGCGACAGTTCCAAAGCCTTCATGACTTCTTCATCGCTATATTGATTGAAGGGATCAACATTGTACCTAATTGTACCCTCAAAAGCTTGTGCGTCTTGAGGAATAATTGACAAGTGGCTTCTCAAATCTGTTAACCCAATTTCTGAGATATCAATCCCGTCAATCAAAATTTTACCTTCCATAGCTTCTAATAATCTAAACAACGCTAAAGTTAAAGTGGACTTACCAGCCCCGGTTCTGCCAACAATCCCAACCTTTTCTCTTGGTTTGATCTCAACACTGACTTTTTTTAAAGATGGGTCCAAGTCAGCTCTGTAAGATGTCGTGTAATCTTTGAATTCAATTTTACCTTCAGAAGGCCAGTTCTCTGGCACTCTGTGTTCATCAATGATCAATGGTTTTTCAGATTTCAAGTCGCAGTACTCTAAAATTCTCTCCACAGAAACAATGTTTGTTTCAATCTGAACAGCCATTCTGACGATCCACAACAATGAGGTTGACACTTGCATGGCATAAGCCATTAACAAACCAATCAAACCAGCGGATATAGGATGTGAGGTGTTGATTGAGGCACATGCTGCCACCGAAGTGAACAAAATAATAAGCCCCCCAATAATTTGTAATCTTACCGACAACCATCTGTTCGTAGATCTGACATTGAAAACACAATTGATATTGAATTGCACACTTTCGAAATTTATGAAATTAAATCTATCAAAATGCTGGAAAGCATTGATGACAGTTGACCCGACAAGTGTTTCTGATAAACCGGACATGATTGGTGAAAAGGAAACGGATGTCAATCTTTTCAAATCTCTTGATAAAGTCACATAATAGGTCTGATAGTAGTAGTAGATGATTAGCAAAAAGGTGTTCAACACCAAAAACCACGGCATAACATAGGAAATAACAACAACTGTCGTCAAATAATTCAAAACACTTTTGAAAAAAAAATTCAACATAAACTGCAATCCTTGATCAACTGCAGAAACATCAGAGGTGAATCTGTTGGTAACTCTCCCTATCGGAGTAGTTTCAAAAAATTGCATAGGAGCTCTAATAACTGAGCTAGCCATCCGGTCATGCAACAATCTTGATGCTCTCAAAGAACAAAACAAATTCATAAAAATTGCTCTTAAAACAGCAAAAAATGATGCCCCACAACTAATTGTAAAATAAATACCAACATAAAAGAGCAAAGTATGATCAACATCGGTGTCCACCCGTTCGCTGACTTCAGACCACAACTTCAACCAATATTTTTCTAACAACTCAAAACCGTTACTACTGAACATGAAGAAGAAAAACAAGAATACACCCAATAAACCGCATGCTTTTGCATACTCAACATAAACCCTTGTTTGGACTCTACCTTCTTCTTTATTTTCTGCTTTTTGTTTTGTTTTTCTGTTGTCATTTTCTTGTTCCACCAACAGTCTGTTTGGTCTGAAAGTTGCAGCAGAAGCTCTTCTGGAAAGAAGAGATCTCGTTTCGATCATGGGGTTGTTGTTTCCAGGCGCACCCCCCGATTTTACAATTTCGAGTGGATTGAAATCGTCAGGGTTTTGTGCAATGTCATCATCTTCGTCTTCCTGTGAGTGATTGACGTCCATCTTTTGTTCAATAATCTCCACACGTTGTTCTTTTTGTTCCAAAGTTTCCTCTTCTTTTACTTGTCTATTTTGGACGCTTTCAAAAGTATCAAACTCCTCAACTAGCTTCTTCAACAAGGAGCCATCTTGTTTCTGCATTATATCCTTGTATGATGAGTGTTCAACAATTTGGCAGTCTTGTAAAGCATAAACGCTTCCAGAATGCTTTAAGACCTTCACCGAATTAGTCGTTAAAATAATGGTTTTGTTTTTAAGCAAACCAGTTTCTCTGGACAAAACTTGTTCAATGATATTTTTGGAAACTTCAGCATCAACCGCACTCAAAACGTCATCTAGCAAATAAATATCAGCTCTCGAGTAAACAGCCCTGGCTAAAGCCAATCTGGCTTTTTGACCACCAGACAAGGAGATACCTTTTTCACCAACAACTGTTGCATCACCATCGGGTAAGATCTTCAAATCTGGCAACAATTGGCAAGCCTTCAAGGTTGCCTGATAAATTTGTTCATCATATCTGTAGCCAAAAACAATGTTTTCTTTAAAGGTGGAGTTTGTAATCCAAGCTTGTTGAGGACAGTAGGCAATAGATTTCCCTCTGTAAATCAATTTTGGCCCAGACTTTAGTGGATCGGCTGCAATAGCTGGAAGCGAACCCAACAATGCTTGCAAAAAAGTAGATTTACCGGTCCCCACTCTTCCAACAATACAGGTCAATTGTCCATCGTCAGCTTTGAAATCATCAATATTCTTTAAAGCATATTTTAAAGAGGAAGCTTGTTCTTCTTCGTCAGATTTATTTTGTTCGTTTTGTGTTTCAGCTTCGGCCTTGATACTGGCTTCGGATTTCCAAAGAAAGGTTGCATTTTTTATTTCTACTGTTGGTAGTGCGCTTGCCCCGTCTTTTGGTTGGTCTTCGTGAAAGATAAAAGAGTCATCAGTTTCTTCATAGTCCAAGAAATCTTGCAATCTGTTCAAAGAAACTCTTGTTTCAATAACCTGACTAATGATGTTTGGCAAGTAATAAATGGTGTCATTCAATAAGTCAAACAAGGTCAATGCTGGAAAGATGATATCTGCAGTCAATGGTTTTTCATTGAAATGGGAATAAAGAGCAAAAGACGATGAAGAAACAAACACAGGCACCAAGTTCCAACAAAACATGATGAGACAATTGTAAATACTCAATATTTTGTAATTGCGCATTTCCAAGTCGTTTCTAACGTGAGATAATTTGGACAACATTGGTTTTTCCCATGCATACAATTTGATGGATTTAATCGAGTTTAAGATTTCAGTGATCAACTTGGATCTCATGTCTTTATACTGCATATTTTTTTTGAATAATCCGCTGACGTTGGTAGAAATATAGGAGTTGATTGGAATCATGATGGCCATAGCAACAATGCCCCCAACCATGGCGTATCCCATCAAGTTGTACAAGGATAATAAAACAATAATAAAAGAGATTGGAACTCCAACGATGCTCTGGCAATCCTCGAAAAATCTTTGCAATTTCAAAACATCAACACTAATCAAGTTCAAAATATCACCCGTGGTTTTTCTTTCTTTCGAAGCAACACTCAATTTCAAACTCTTTTGATAAAGCATTGTCATCAAAGCAGATCTAATACCCAATCCTGCTTCAAAAATGATAATGAAAAATTGGTTAGTCAAAACAGTTTCAACAACAACAATCAAAAACAACAAAATGGCAATGAAAAAAGCATTCAACACAGGATATTGACTTTGGCTGTCTGATGTTTCAAAAGTTTTGATAAATTGTTGCAAAAACCGTGGTTGAACAGCCCTGATAATGTCATTTGTAGTTTCATAACACATCGCAACAAATATCGTTTTCCCAAAAACTTTCAAAATGGCTTTCAGTAAAGAAGGTTTTACAGTTTTGACATTTTTTTTGTTTTTAGAAAATATTGAAAACACTGAAGACGATTGGACCGCAGATGAAGATGATGACATCGAGGCATTCCAACGTTGTTGTTCCCATGCAGCTGATAGTTTGTCATTACAGTCCTTGACAGACAAGTTGCATGGTGGAAGTGGCATGTTGTATGGGTCTTCGACTTTCCCCGCTTTGTAAACATCAGAAACAAATTTGTTCATCCAAGTAAAGGTAATACTTTCGAAAAAATTAACAGGTGGGTAGTAGTTGACCTCTTTGAAGTATTCTGTTAATACGGTACTTGGCTCATATAACGCTACTTCATAAATAAAGTTAGAGAGGGAAATAATAAAGATAACAATTTCCAAAATAGCAGCCTCACTGTTCAAAGGTAAAATGTTGTATTTTTGCTCTGTTGGATGAAAGTACCTTTGGCCAATGACAAATCCGTAGATAAAGGAGCTTGTTAAGTAATAAAACAAACTTGTGGTTGATGCAGCAGACGTTTTGAAGAACTGAAACAACTGTTGAGGTGCATTCAAAAAAATCAAGTATAAAAGGTTTAGAAAAACGGATAGCTTCGTAATGTTTCTTATTTCATCTTTGAACAAACTGTATTGCAATAGTTGTAAAATAATGAAAAACGCAACATTAGACAACTGTGTCAAATGTTTCGGAGTAATCGATCTCAACTTGCTATTTTGATATTTGAACTGAGGCGGAACAATTTTAATGTTGTAAAGTTTCCAAAGCTCATGGGCTCCAGTTAAAATAAATACACTTGTTAACACTGACTGTATCACGGAAATGAAACATGGGTTCAATACATTCACATCGCGCGAGGGGTATGGTTGAAACAACCCATACTTGCAGCCGTGTGTCAGTCCGTCAAAAAATAATGACGAGGGCAGGGTTGAGTTGCCTTGCATGCTTGGTACTTTTTTGTTTTTACTTTCTTTTAGGGCTTGTGTTTTTTTTTTTAAGTTTGGTCTTTCAAGTTGTGTCAAACAACTCAGAGAAGAATACGAGGAACAGTGTGTTTAAATATAAAGATGTAAAGATTTTCAAGATTAAACTCAACTGTTACGCCACTCTTGCCAAGAAACTGACAAAGTGGTACAATTAATACGCTGTATTGCAGTACTTGGCTCAGCATCCGAGGGAATCGGTGATAACCTTGAACGCCTGTTATATACCACGGTGGCCGCAGATTACGCAAGATTTGCATTTTATTTTACATATTTTCATTTTTTCGGGGCCATTATCCAGCTACGATTTCGTCATGGCTCTTTTTTTTTTTTTTTTTTTTTGTTTTTTATTTTTATTTTTGCTTTTCCAAAATATCTTATCTCCGAGGAGTTTATTTGTATGTGAATAATATTTCTGTTTTTTTGACAGTATAACAAAGGGAATGCCAAAAAAAATGCAATACATGAAGCAAAAAGTGAAAACTTTTTCCATTAATCTGAAAAAAATGTGAGTTTAGTGCCATTCCAAACCTTAGATAACATCAAGTAATGTAATCAGAACCATCTGGGCTAGTGGGCAAATAGCTTTTCTTGCAATAATAACACACACGGAATCTTATATGTCAAAAAACTAGTTATCAAAGATCCATCTTGAAATCGTATGCCCGTTTAGATTCCCATGCCACAAATATGTAAATGACAATAAAAAACAGAGCTACCGGTGTTTATAAAACTCGGGTAATATGGGTGCAATTCTTGGCAAAATATTCTTTTTTTTTTGCTTTTTTTTTTTTGCATTTTTATTTGTTATTCCAACATTGCGAGCTTTTTTTTTCTTTTCCTGAGCGCGGCAAGTATAGCCAAATCAAACACCGGTTTTGTACTGTTCACTAGAACTAATTTACATAATTGCTAAGAGTATCTAGACAAAACAAAAAAAAGAAGCACTTGGCAAAAGCTATAACATCAATGATCTGTCCTTGCTATTACTAAATCTTGCCTGTGGTGTCACCGCTGTAAAGGTACTTTTTTCAAAGCATTCATCAACTAGCACCCAGTAATCAAAGCTTGCAAGTTTGCGTTATTATCGTGTCTTGCAAGTCAACACTGGTGTTTTTTTTTTCTCCCAGCTTATTTGTTAAAAATGAGCAATGCAAGCAAATTTCTGTTTGATGGCAAAAATTGTGATGGACAAGAAAAAAGGCGTCGCGCTAATCATCTCATCCCAGGTCTTTGCGGCAACGCATCTGGCGTCGTAAATGGCGCGAAAAAAAATTACTTTGCTGTTACAAACCGAGTTCAAATGTTCCTGAAAGAAATTCATTTCAGATAAAAACAGAAATCATCCCAAAGAAAATCAGCAACACAACTGCTAGAACAACAAATACCTGTCAAAGGAAAAGGAATCTGGAAGAAAAATAAACAAGATGCTACTTTGGTGTACTACCGACTATATTGGGGATGAGCAGGCAAGAAATAACCTTTTGATGGACGTGCTCCAACAAAAATTTGGGCTTTCCAAATTGTCATACATACATGATCAAAAAAATCAAGCACACCATACATCTCATACTGAGAGTAACGGAAATACGCATGAAAAAGAAGAAAGGGTCAATAGTATACGGTTTGCATCTTTTACCTTGCTTTTGGATTATGTTACTGTGAACTACGACAAACTGTTTGTGATTGAAGACGTTTATTCTCTCAATGACTTGAAATTGCTGCGGAAAAGACCATTTTTTTGCCATATTCATGTTGACTTACCGCTTAATCTAAGATATGAGCTATACAAACAAAATTTTGCTAAACCAAATCATGCAGAACAAAGCTTGCCATTGATTGCGGATTTCCAACAAACATTATCAAACGCAGACTCTGCGAACAATGGAAAGCATAACTTTGAGAACGTGCAACTTGATTTTCCAAGTTTTGTTAATAAGGATTCTTATTATCACACCACTAGAAAAGTACTGCTTTTGCAGCATTACGACGCTTTGCTCTCATGCGTCCCAAACTTTCTTACCTCTCCTTATTTAAGCACTAACGCTCAAGATATTGCTGTCGTTTTTTCCAACTTTTCCATGCAAGTTGAGAAATTGTTAAGAAATTCCAAGTTTTTCAACTGTCCTAAGGGGGCACCTCCGCTAAGACCTTCGTGGGATCAATACTTCATGAAATTGGCCAATTTGGCAGCATCTAGGTCTAATTGTATGAAGCGTAAAGTTGGGTGCTGCATTGTGCAAGACTCCAGAATCATTGCTACAGGATACAACGGAACTCCGAGACACTTGAAAAATTGCTTTGATGGCGGGTGCGAAAGATGCAACAGCGGGAACTCTAAAAATCTACATACCTGTTTATGTTTGCATGCAGAAGAAAACGCTTTGTTGGAAGCTGGTCGGTCAAGAATTGCTGAAAAAGACTGTATCCTGTACTGTGACACTTGTCCTTGTGTGACGTGCTCAGTGAAAATTGTGCAAACTGGTATCACCGAGGTTGTTTATTCTCAGTCATACAATATGGACGAGCAAAGTTTCAAAATTTTCCAAGAGGGCCACGTTAAAGTGAGACAGTACAAACATCAAGATTCCGATACGTTGTTATATCAAGTGTTTGAAAATTCTTACAAAGAGTGTTTCTGAATTGCCTTTATTTAGAGAAAAAAGATAATAATAATAATAATAATAATAATAATAATAATAATAATAATAATAATAATA
>ERZ794936.283-NODE-283-length-27531-cov-33.222376_pt1 | contig 27531 bp, 18 predicted proteins | sample MGYA00511083_ERZ794936 | MGnify/ENA primary metagenome ERZ794936 (study PRJEB30137, sample SAMN04331409) | food metagenome | isolation source: Y2 must sample point D1 replicate A | place: Australia: South Australia | collected 2014 ... | reverse complement strand
TTAAAATATCATAAATAACATAAATATAAAACGTATATACATTAGCTTCTCAGGCCCATTTGTTTAAGGTCTAAGAATCTTTGGAATATTTATCTCCAATTATTACAATTTGGAGTCATCGATAAATTTTTTACCCTTGGCAATGTTTTTAACCAAAGTTTCCTTACAAGTAGCCAACATTTCTTCTTCTTCAGAAGACAAGTTACCCAAGGAATGAATTTTTTCAGCACCTTCTGGACCTAGAGTGATTGGAGAAGAGAAAAATTCAATACCTTCATTTTTAAACAATGGGGAATCAACAAAAGATGGAGTAATGACATCAGCTTCGCCGTCCAAACCTTGCAAGATTTTCCCTGCAAACAAGGCACCTGCTTGGGCCATGGACAAAGTAGCGGAACCAGCCCCGTTTTTAGCTTGAACAACTTCGTCCCCACCAAATTGGATTCTATGAATCAATTTTTCTCTTGTTTCTTTTGGCATCATGCTGTGTTTAGTTTGAGAGATCAATGGCAAGATTGTGACACCAGAGTGACCACCAACAACGGTGACTTTTTCTTGGGTTGGGTTGGTACCTTCAACTTCACTAATAAATCTTGAGGCTCTGATGGAATCTAGAGTTGTGACACCAAACAATTTTTTTGGGTTGTAAACACCGGATTTCTTGAAAACTTCAGCGACAATTGGAACAGTGGAGTTAACAGGGTTGGAAATAACACAAATGGCAGCGTTTGGACAGTATTGGGCAGCAGCTTTGGCCAAATCTCTAACAATACCGGCATTGATAGAAAACAAGTCGTCTCTGGTCATACCTGGTTTTCTTGGAACACCTGCAGGAATCAAAACAACATCGGTGTTGTCCAAAGCGTTTTTCAAACCATCGGATTCTTCAGGAGTGAAACCTTGAACAGTGGAGTTGGTTGGAATATGCGACAAATCGGTGGCAACCCCCTTGGCCCCTCTTAAATCATAAAGTCTTAGATCAGTGACTTTATGGTTCAATTTCATTAAAAGAGACAATGGTTGACCAATACCACCACCGGCACCCAAAACGGTGACTTTGAAGTTGGTTGGGTTGGTGGTTGAAAATAATCTTTGAGTACTTTTGTTTAGAGCTTTAGTGGAAAACATTTTATAGAACTGGGTTCGGTTGATATGCTTGGGGACCTGATGGTATTTCCTGAGATAGTTAGAAAGCGTGAGATAATGAGTGAAAATCAAGAGGTTATAGCAGGAGTGGGGTATAACAAATAATGGAAACTATATATATTCAAGAACTATCGAACCACGTTTCTTATATATTACCGATCGTTATAGATATATCTAATTGCGAATGCGTAATATAATTACATAGCTAATCCAAAATCCCCTTCAATTTAATAAGATATTATCTCAAAAGTTTATATCTTATTGGCCGCTGAACGATATCAATTGAATATTAATTAGATATTCGAATGTCGCAGTTCTACTTGACCAAATGTCTGATTTCCTTCATGTTCCTCAGACCCAATTCGACCCCGACCAATTTACAAGTCAATTGTTGTTTTTGGAGAAAGCCTGTAAAAAAAAAAACAAAAAAAATTAAACAAACAGTCGAACCAAGGGGACAAAAAAGAAAGAACAAAAATATGTAGCGGATCGTTGCTGCCCGATCAAGAGCGAAACACTCGCCAGCAAAAAAAAAAAAAACAAAACCAGAAAGTCGGCTCCGAACAACGGATTTCCTGATTTGGTTAGTTTGATTAGTTTGTTCAATAATTTGCAGTATGTTAGAAAATAATAGTTATTAGATCAAGGGACTACAAAAAATGGAAACTCTTGAATAAATTAAGTTCTCTTATCATTAAAAAGGTATGTAAGTGTAAAAAAAACACCAGACATCCAGGTGCCGGATATCAGAATGTCATTTGAAAAATGGTTACGAGATCCAATGGTCCAACGAGGCGCCCATGTATAGTCTCAACTGGGACTCGATGGCAGGGTACACTTTGCACTTAACCAACACTTCTTTGTCTGGGGTCTCGTTTTGCAATCTTTCGTAGCTAGTCAATCTGTGGCACGAAGCAAACGAGAAGTAGAAATCCTTTGTGACCATTTCGGGCTCCCCTGTGGTTTTTCCATCATTTGCAACAGGCACCCTTCTTGTCAACTTGAAGATGTCTACCGCAGGTAGCTCTCCGTTCATGCTGGAAGCTTGTTCCAAAGTGCAAGTCTGCGAGGCCGTCGGCACACCTTTCATGGTGCTGACCATGGCGTCTACTTTTTGCTGGTCAAGTTGGGGCTGGATCGGTCTGATGATTTGGCGAATAGGGATATATTCAATTTTTTTGTTATGGCCTGATTGCATAGACATCCTTGCTTGCTATTTGTTATTCTTGTTGTTCTTGCTTGGTATAATGGTGTAATGGTTGAAGAGCACTTGTTCTCTTTATGTTTCATACGAGTTCGTAAAGTATTCCCGAAAACATTCTGCTTATATATCATTGATACTTTCTGATAAACAGATACGCTAATGTACAATCCAAACTGATATTACTAATCATCTTGTAAGTCACAAAGCTCATCTCGAATGGCACAACAAAATCGCACCTTATTTGATCATAGTCTTATCTAAGTCACACCTTTTTTCTTGTCTTTCAAATAGAGACAAAAGAAGTCTTTATAAGAAAAATTGCCCGTCTTGTAGAAAATGCTTAGGTAAGGCGAAGCTCGCGCGTGGAAACGTTCTAGAACTACAGCAAAAGGATAGAATAATCTCAACAATTTGGCGAAAAAGCTTCTATAATTCAATTTCGTGATTGATCTCGAATGAGCAAACGAGAAAACCTTGTAAAGGCAATCAACAACATAGCTCCGCGTTACCATTATAACAATGTCTGAACTGATAAAAGGCCTACTCGTGGATGATGAAAGCCGGTGCGAACATTGGCACAGCGAGTTGGATGTTGTGGCTTTGAAGTTTAAGTGCTGTCCTGAGGTATACTATTGTTGCTACTCGTGTCACTTGGAGCTGAATGACATTGATCCGGAAACTGGTTCATCCTCTGGCGGGAAACATCAAATTGAAAAATTTAGCAGGAACGACAACACTGTGAAATTGATCATGTGTGGGGCATGCAAAACAGAAATGACGTTTGCCGAGTACACCAAAGATATGAAATGCTACAATTGCAAGCACAATTTCAATCCACGCTGTAAAATACACTACGACTTGTACTTTACTCAGTAAGTGGCAAGACGACTTTTTTTTGTTTTTTTTTTGGTTGGATACCTCTTATATACTATATGTGTAAGACAACTTTACAAATGCTCCCGCACTTTGGCAATCGGAACGTTTAACAAAATTGAGCTTTTTTTCCTGCTATCAATATCTTGGGAGTCTTTTTTAGCCACAATATTGCAAGAAGATTCGTCACCAAGGTCCGAAAAGCTCGGAGAGTGTGGTGTAGACTTTAGTGATTTTAGCTCCTCGTCATGCTCAAGAGTGCTTTTGGGTGTGTCGTTGCTCCGCAAGAAATTCATGGAACTTTTGCTTTGAAGGTCTCCGGTTTTCTTCAATTCCAATGGGGATCCAAACGAATGACCATTTTCTTTTTCATTCTGGATATCAAACGAGCTTGAAGTGTTTGGAGTATCAAGAAAAGAAACACTACTCGGGAAGCGGCGAGCATTGTTCATGTTGTTGGGTGTGTTGATGACAATCGGCGATGGGCTCATAGTTCTGATTTGTATACCATTAGTGTTATTGCTGGGTTTGCCATTGTTGCTGCTGTAACCACCATAGTTTGCGTTGTCGGAACTGGTTTGGATAATTGCCGAAGGCGGTACTATCACAGGCGTGTTGTTGACCATAACCTCAATCTCATCACCACTGCTCGTGTTACTTACGTTTGTGCTGTTATTTTTTGTGCTGATTGGATGGATCTGTAAATTGCTTAGCTTGGACGCGCTCTTCAGATGTGCAGTGGCCTTGACGGGTTTTGCCAACCTGCTTGTGCTGCCGTAATCATTTGGATTGTTGCTTATTAAAGTTCCTGCGCCATCGCTTTTCAGATTTGGAGTTTTACTGCCAATGCTATGATTGTTTTTGTTATTGTTTTTGTTATTGCTCATATAAGAGTGAGCTGTGCCCATAGTATTCAATGAGGTTGTTGTTATATTGGTGTTGATTTTTATTAGCTGCGTCTCTCGTGTTTCTTCCTCTTTCAACAGCTTCAAATACTGTTTAATTATCTCAAAAGAATATCCCACATCACTGGGCTTCATATGCATCTTATTGTAGATAGAATCTTGTTGTCCGTTCTGAATCAATATCTTGGCAACATCCAAGTTCCCGTATTTGATCGCCACATGTAGAGGATAGTCTCCGTGCTTGTCATCGGGAAGATCCAACTTGGCCCCACAACTTATGAGTAGACTTAACACCTGATAGTAGTTGTAACGACAACAAAAATGTATTGGGGTGTATCCGTCCTGGCCCTTCATGTTGATGCAAAGAGGAAAGTGTTGGAGCAACAAGTGAATTGTCTGTTCGTCACCATTGATCAGTGCTAAATGAACAGCTGTGTTGTTTAAGAAGGTGGTTCTGATTTCATCTCTTTCGCATCGAAGTTGTATCAAATGCACGCATATCAAATACCTTCCATGAAAAGATGCATAATGTAGCAGAGACCACCCATTGGAAGAATCTATACAGTACAGGAGATCAGGGTACCTTCTCAATATCATTTTCACAATGGAAAGCTCATCGTTGATTATGCTGTTTCTCAATCTAACAACGGGATCAAGCATCGTTTCCAGAATGCAGTTGCTTGAGGATTCTTTGTATGTTTATGTGTTGCAGTTGGCTTGCTCCGACGAATCTTAAAAAGGTGGAACTTACAAAGTTTTGAAACACACGCCCCTTTTATCAGATGCTTTTACCTGAATAAATATGTTTGATTTTTTGTTTTTTTGTGTTTTTGTTTTTTTTTTTTTTTTTCTTTGTTCTGTTTCAGCGCGTCCCCAAAGTTTCCAAAGTTTGTCGGTCTTTAGGCCCCGTGGGCAAGACTTTTGATCCAAGTCTGGCACCATTTCCATTGAACTTTTGGTAACTCAAGCCACTTAGCCCAAACAGTTTTGAAACGGTTTAAAGAAATCATCTAGTTCTGGAAACAAATTTTATTGTATATAGAGCAAGCAAAATATATCTACATTGCTTTCTTCAATATCTTGGATCAAGAAATCCTTGAAGACAAATAAAACGTAATGAACGTAATTAGATACCTTAAAAAATCGTTATACAGAATTGATGAGTTATTTTGGATGCAGTATATACTTGGAATTACTCAGCGAGCTCACAACCACTACTTAAAATCCAAAAACTTGGTCAAAGTGCTGTTAAAATCATCAGGATTATCCAAATAAAGATGATGCCCAGCATTTTCAATGATCTTATACTGAGCTTTTTTGCCCAGCAAATTGGTTTCATTGATTTTGTTCACCATGACCTTACCAGCCTCCTTTGACATCCAATCAACGTCTCCATAAAGCCAAAGAGAGTCGCATTGCAAGTTTTGAGGCGCTCTTTTTAGCAACGGGTTGTATGCCAATGCACCGGGCCCCAATATTCTTGTCAAACATTTCTCACCTGATCCCGGAAGCTTGAATCCACCGTAAACATATTCGTGCATCAGCAACACGCTCTGCTGGTCTGGCAACCCGGAAAATCTTCTGAACGCCCACTGGCTTGCCATTTTGGCTCCAACTGGTCCCATTGCTCTGAGAACAGAAAAGGGTGAAATTTCTTTGACCCACAAGTATTTCAGCATCCCGGAAACATTTGGAATTTTTTCCACATGTCCGTGCTCATTGGGCACCAGAAATGAGCTTGAAGTCTTGATGCTGCTGTTGTTGTTGTTGTTGTTGTTTTTGTTGTTTGCAGCTGAATTTTCCGAGTTTTCCGAGTTTTCCGAGTGTTCCTTTTTTGCCTCCAAAGCTTCTGTTGATTCCATCTCTTTTGCAACATCTGGTCCTAGTTCTTCCTTTTCCACCGGCTCGTTTGAACTTGTGTATATTTTGATGGTTTTATGAGCATTTTGCACGTCGTGTCCCAGAGATTGCTGTTTTTTCTTTTGTTTTTCCAGCTCTCCAAGATCAAAAACAGATGTTTCTACACCAACAGGCGAAACCAAAACCAGTTTGTTGACTCTTTCTGGGTATTTCAACGCATAACAGCAACTCAAGTACCCACCAAGTGAATGACCGATCAAAGTGAAATTGTCCAAATTTTTTTTAATCCGCCACGATTCCAAACTGTCCAAAAAAAAATTCTCTGCATTTTCCACATCTTTCAAGCTCGTATAAACTTTGTATTCTTCATCCATAATAAAATTCGGTTGGTGCTTGTTTTGTTTCCAAAAATGCGAAAACCATTTATTCGAAGGAGTTTCTCTCTTGGGGAAAGCAGGTCTACTGGACAACCCAAACCCTAATAAGTCCAAGCAATGTAACTTGATCCCTGGCAGTTTCCCCAAAGACTCAAAGTTATTGAAAAACATTCCCAATGCAGCCCCGTATCCGTGCACCATCACCACTTCATGATCTTCTGAAGCTGATGAATTGTTGTTTTCAATGTAAAATTCGTGTATGTAGTTGCCTGAAGAAGTGCCAGGAACTTTGTAATCGATTGGAGTGTTTATGATCTCTGCTCTGATATTAGGATCAGCGCTTTCAGGGAAAATAGGTAACATCGACAACACTTTCTCTTCTGTCTTTTCAAGAGAAGAAACGTTTCTCCATGTGTGAAAAGCTTCGAAAAACCCATATGTCTCAATCAAGTCTTTCTCATTTTCTTTCACGGGAGGTTTCTTGAAAGGGTCTTTGTTTTGTAGTGGTTTTGTATCGGATGATGTGCTAGCTGACATGTGTTTGCAGATTGTATAGTTTTGTGTTTGGTGCAAATGAGTAGTCGGATTTTTACTGATTTAATGGTGGAACAAGAAAATAATTCTACTATTTTCTAAAAAAATGGCAATGAAGTTGTGGAATAATCGAGCCAAGACTTATATAAGATCAGCAATTGATCAACACACTATAGCGCCACCGCACATATCTCGGATATACATTTTTGAAGCCTTTATTTGCGGGTTTTCCACACATACAAAATCACAATGTTGAGATGGCCACTGACTTTCACCAAACTTTCCATACCAATAACACCCGTCTAATCAGTTATTATCTCGAAATTGTTGAATCTGATGCCACGTTGTGATGATGTTGTTATTTGTTGTTGTTGAATTTTTTTTTTTTTTTTAGTTGTTCCGAAACCAAATTGCAAAGCATCTTCTAGAACTCTAAGGCCCTTTTTTTTTTTTTTTTTTTTGTTTTTATTGGTGCTGTCTTGTCTGGGCCTGCATCATTTGCTAATGGTCTCGGGATTCGGAACGTGTAAAATTCTAAGATTGTTAGCTTTGTGGTTATTTTTAGGTTGAGTTTTGCCGAGCCTTTACTTTTTCCCACCGGCCGTATGCTTCGGACTGTTAATAACTCAAAACGCCGAACCAGATCCGAATAAGAGAGGTATTTTTTTGTACTGCACAGTCCGAAGTACCAACAACTATTTGCCACGTGATAAAACATTACCGTTTGATCATCCTTTTCTCTTTTGTGAATCGAAACGTCAGTGTTTTTATTTTTTGTTTTTTTTTCTTCTTCACAAATGGCCCTTATTTCTTGCCATCGTTGAGAAGTTCAAATCTTCTACAAGCGGCAAAACGCCACTGGAGGGAAAGATGATTACTCTGACTTTTATTGACAAAATGGAAAAGAACAACGCCAATCTCAAACTGAAAGACTTAGGGGATAGCTAACCTGACCAAACAAAAATCAAAAGTTTAAAATTACTTGTCCCTAGCCAGCTACATGTCCGGAACAGTTAGCATTGAGCACAATTATAACAGCATCAAGTGCAAGTATGAAGCCAAGACTACACTAAACCAGGTATTGGACGAGGCGTTGATAAGGTTTGATTTATCCAAACAGGAGGGTCCGTATGCGCTACTATACAAAGCTAAGTCACTTAATTTATCCTATAGTTTCAGACTATTGAATTTGCCACAGGGAGCCAAGTTGGTTTTGAAAAAAATGGATTTTTCAAATACACAAATAAGAGTAAAGTTTCAGATCCAGCCATTGAATACTAGCAAAATATTCAAAGTTTCCCCAATTGCAAAAATTAACGAGTTTTTAGCTCAAGTCATAGCCACAACTGATAACACACAATACAAATTGCAAGTTTTCAATCAGGTTTACACCGAAAAAAACATTTCTGAATCCACAACTTTTCTGGACTTGGGAATCACTGAAGACATGGCTATAAGAGTCACAATTTTGGAAAAACAACCAGAAAAAAATCTTTTGAACAAAGTGGGGGAGAAATCCAGTATTGAGACTTCAACCAAAAATGAGGTTTCTTTGAGCGAGACCAGCAACGAAAAGACTGCACCCGTTGCTGTTGCACAAAAAACTACCCACAGGCCAATTGCCTTTACTCCATCTTCAAATCCGGAAAAAGATATAAAAAAATTCATAAACACTCATGCAAACGAGAATGAGTATGAAGTGGATGTAGAAGATGCAAAAAAATATCAGCACATGCTTTCGAAAATGGCCAATCCGTTATTACAAAAAAGAGAAGAATTAGAAAAGGCTACAAGAAAGAAAGACGATTTTGTAAATGGCCACAATACTGGATTCTGCGATGTGAGGTTTAGGTTTCCTGACAGAAGTATACTTCAAACAACGTTTCAAGCAGAAGAAACGACACACGCCTTGTACGAGTTTATCAATGCAAACATCAGGTATGAAAACATGCAATACAAAATACACCTCTCCAACCCATACACACATATTATAAATTCCAAAGAATTGAAATTGGTAAATGACTTAAAATTCAGCACCAGAACATTGGTAGTATTGGAAACAGATAAACCAGGGCCCTACTTTAATAAAAATATCGAAGTTCATCAACTTGACTCTTTCAAAGAGGAAACGGATAGTTTACCTGTTGCAACAGCAAGTATTGATAATGATACCACCATGAAAGAGCAATTTCAAGAAGATGATAAAAAGGCTCAAGAGGCCACAAAAAAGGACACAAAAATTGATGGTTTTGAAAAAAAAATATCCAAGTTCTTGAGACTAAGCAAGAAATAACTCTTTGAAGGAAAATACTTTTTTATACGCTATTTTACAAAATATTCACCTGTATCGTCTATTTACATAAGGTCTTGATTGCTTGATGATTTCTGTACCAGGTTTAAATCATCAATTATTAAATTTTTCGAAAGACCAAAATTAACCAACTTTTCTTCAATAATTGACTGTTTATACTCATGAATATCCATCAAGTACTCGAGAATAGAACAAATGGTTACCGTTTCGTTTGAAGAATTCTCCATTGTGACAAACTTCATGATTTCCTTGCTATGAATAGCCTGGTTTATTTTTTTCAAAGCTTTTGATTTTTGCAGCTTCATCTCTTTCCAGGATGAGCCGCTTTCAGAACCGGTTTTCATTTCTATTCCCAAGTACGAAAATTTGATCCCTTTCAAAATGTATTTAAACGTTGGTTCCGCCAAGCGCAAATCATAATTTTCCACACAGTAAAGTATAACTGCTATCAAAGAAGTCCAATTTTGAGAAAGCACCAAACTCTTAACAATGGTTTGATAAATTTGAGCGTTTGGAACCATGTTTTTTTCAAAAAAACAAAATCTCAACAAACTGTCAATATGATATGTAAAGTTTGATTTTGTGTCCAACTTATTAAAATCTTTAAACAATGGTAAAGAAGCTGTTTTGTGGTAGTAGGTCCCATAAACGTGAAACACCTTGTTCATGACTGATGGAGACAGGCTTAGTTGATCTTTGCAATTTGTACCTTGATTGTTGCTGATAAGAGATTCCAAATATTTGTTCACAAATGGTACCAATTTATCCCATTGATTTGTAGCCGTGAAAAATTGAATCAAACTATCAATAAACGAATTGGAAACTACTATTGAAGTATCCTTTTCAATTTTTTCCAAAAATGCATCCACTGTTTTACAAGCCTCGGCATGGGTTTTTGAATGTGGTTTCTTGTCGTTTGTGATTTGAAAAGTAAAGTGTCGTATGAATTCTGCATAAATATGAGTTGTAACGGCTCCTGATTTTTCCAAAATACTCAAAATATTCAGAGCTGGAGCAATGCAATTGCTTTTTAACAAAAACATCACAATCGTTTTGTACTTTTCGCCATCGCTCATTTGCTCATTACCCAATATCTGCGCTTGCAAATCTGAGGTAAACAAACTAGCGATATCGTCACTGTAGACAGGGTTTTTCGCAAGAGCCATAACCGATTTGATCATCAAGTTTTGCAAAACAGGAATGGAGTTGGGAGAATCTTGCAACAATTCACAAGAAACTTGAAGCTCCTGTAGCATTTGAGGAATAGTTGCCTTGGAATACGGACACCCAATGCTTTGTGTAACGATGCTTTTCAAAACAGCATGCAAACGATTAATCTGATAACGCGGATTATGCGGGTCAAAACCCGGTTTGTCATTCTCGTACATGGTCAGTAGTTCTTGTGCTTCTTTCAAATGGTTATTATAAATCAATATACTAACCACCGAAAAAAAGTTTTTATCACGGATCCCATCAAATTTGTTTAAAAAAACATTGCCTTCTTCTTCAGAAGCAAACTGGACGTTAGTTGAATTAATGTTGCTCAAATAAACCTCATTTGGAATCAAACCATATTGTGAAACTTTATTTTTGTAAAAATTCAAATAACGGTAAAACATCTCAGTGTTTTTCACTTTCAAGTTCCCTAAGATCGCCAATTTCACAGGTTTGACATTGATTTGTTCCTCACCAAATTTTGCAACGGTATACTTGAAAAGCTTGTTAAATTTGTTGAGCTGATTTGTTTTCAAATACAACATCATACCCATTTCCATCCACCACTTCTGATTCACTTTGAGCAGTTTATTTTTAAACAGAATCAAAGCTTTTTTGTATTGTCCTTGCGCCATCAAACTATCAATGAAAAAAGACTCGTTGATAGGATCCATAGTCAATGATTTTCCTTGTGAGTTTTTGATGTTGTATATGAGCGTTCCTGATAAATAAAACCCCTTCATTTTCAAAAAATTGATAGGAATATTCTTGGAAATCTCGAATATTTGAACATAGTCCATAGGTGACATTATTTTGTGAATGCTAGAAGAGGAATCAGTTTTTAGTAAAACTTCTAGCAGTGAAAACAAAGTGGTGGTCATTTTTAGCACGGGCAAACCACCATTGGATTGGGTGTCTGTTAGTGAAGAGCTTTCAGCTGATTGAAAAAAGTCCTTTGTGAATTTTTCCATCAATATATTTTCATTGGGATCTGTTTCAAGCGTTTCATTTAGTTTTTGCAAATCCTGCAAATGCTTTTCGGAAAGCATGTTGTCAAGATTTTCAATACCCATTTTGGAAAGTCTTTCAACTTCCTTGGCACACTCTACACTAAAAAATTCAAACAACTTGTGAAACTTCTCATCTTCCGTGTATTGTTGTGTGGTTAGCTCTTTTTCTAACCGTTTCAAATGTTTCAAAGTTTTATTGAAAAGAGTGTGATTTAATTTCATGTATTCAATAAATGTTTGACTCAAATCGGCGGTCGGATCAATCAAGTTTAAACCTTGAGTATCCAGCTCCTTCTCGATGTATTTGGAAGTTTCCGTGTTGCCTAGCTCTCTTTCCTTTTTGATGAGCTCTAGTTTTTTCACAATTGCTCGAGAGTTGCTTCTTGCCTTGAGAAGAGTAGAAACGTGAAAGCATAGTTTTTGTTGGAGACGGAAAGTGCGTGTAGGCAAAAGGAAGATAGGTGTTTTGCCTTGCAGTGTGAAAAAACTTTTGAGCATGTTTAGTGTCGCCAAAAAAAAAAGAAAAGAAAAAGACAAATAAACAATGATCAGTAAGCGGACCTAGCAACAGTTTCTATTTTGGCTTTGTACAGTGTTGTGTTTTTCCAATTTTTCCGTTTAAATACAACAATTTTATCTGTTCGAGCAACCCTCCAAGCATATGTCATCAGTTTTGAAAGCTAAACCTGTGATTCACTAGCTTTTCGCGCTTAAAGTAAGAAATGAAAATAAAAAAAACAAAAAAAAAGAACGTCGCGACGCATAACACTTATAAACTCATTCTCGCGGGAAAAGTTTAATCAATTAAGACTTGTTTTCCTTTGAATGAGCTCTGGACCGTCAAAGCAAAAGCAGTTTTTTTTGATCTTTGAAAAAAAAAAAAAAACCAAAAATTACAATTCCATACCAGTAAGTGTTAGAAGATTATATAGATATGCACAATTTTACTTATACCAAAACTAGTGATCACTTTCTTTTGATTTTCCCTTCAAAACCAGCTCTTTTGATGCTGCCAGCTTTTTTACCTCTCAAAGTTTTTTTAAATTTAGTTCTGTCCTTTCTCTTTTTCCCCTTGTTTTCTTTTCTGATTTGCAAGTTTTCTTCTCTTCTTTTCTGTCTTTCAGCAAGACCTGTCACCACCATTTGTTTTCTTTCCCTCCACTCAACAGCAGACTTTTTTTTTTGGTTTTCCTTTCTTTTCAAAGATTTCTTCAAAAGTTTCTCGTTATCTTTCAATTTAACACCTTCAGCATGCAGCATGACTTTATTCCATTTTTCCTTTTCTTTCAACTTGATCAACTCCAACTCATCTTTGTTTTCAAGTTTCTGCTTCTTTCTTTCCAACATTTTCAAGTGACCTTTAATATCTTTATTAGCAGGTCCCTTTTTCTTGATGGTTCTGACTCTTTGTAGATCGGATGTGATTTTTGACCCATCACTAAACTGGATGTTTTGAAACATGACGTTGTCCGCATTGATGTCATGATCCGCGTAATCTTGTTCATCATCTGATGAGTCGCCACTACTGTTGTCGGAATCAGAGTCAGATGCAGACTCAGATTCATCATCGGCTTCTAGTTTTTTTTTCTGGCTCAGCTCTTGTTTGCGCTTTCTTTGTTCTAAAATAGCCTCTCTAGATACTGGAGCACCTTGGGCACTGGATCCTGGAGCTTTTCTTTTTTCTTTCAATGATTGAATTTTCTGTTGCAATGCAGATCTCAATTTATCAAGTTTTTGTTTTTTCTCTTTGGAGTCAGTATTTTTCAGCTGATGTTTTTTGCCCTGCTGAGCTTGTTGTTTTTTGAAATCTTGTGTCATTTCGTTGCCTTCGTCATCAAAAATAATATCTTTCATCATACTATTGTCACCGTTCGATATACCATCATTTTGATCTGATGGTTCATCCCCAACAACAACCACCTGTTCCAACACTTCTTCTTCGCTCCCATTTTCCCCATCTTGAAGCTCTTGTTGTTGTTGTTGTTGTTCCTGCAGTTTCTTCACCTTCATTCCGGGAATGACAGCAGGTTTCTTTTCTGTGGCATCCATAATATCTTTGACAGATCCGGTTTTCAAAATGTTCACTTTTTGTTTCTGCTCTTCTCCTTCTAAACTCTCCCCATCTGCTCCTTCTTCTTCTTCTTCTTCTTCTTCATCATCATCATCACTGGAGTCACCGTCGTTTTCAATCCCTGAGCTCAACTTCATTCTTTTGTTAGCATTTTTCTGTTTTTTAGATTGTTTTTTAGCTTTCCATTGGTTGTTATTATCTTCATCATCGTAATAGAACTTGGCCGGGATCAAAGAAAGCAACCCTTCAAAAGAATTAGCATTATTCTGTAGTCTCTCTTGTAAAGAATTGGACATGTTGTTTTTCGCTTATTTCTTTTTTCTTTTCTTTTTGTTTCAACTTGTACTAACCACCTTATATGGATTTTCACACTTTTTTAAAGCTGGTTCTTATTACAACAAGTATAACAAAGAGTGTTTGCTGAATTTGTTGGTTAAAGTTTGTTGTGTCTTTTTTTGTTTTCCCCAATACACTGTTTGCACAAGGAAATGCGGATAACCAAGCTCTACATCAATCTAAAACGCCTTACCACGACACGAAACAAGAATTGCCTAAAAGCAGACATCAAAGTTAGGAGATGTCCAATGAACCATGGAGGTCGAATGAGAATGTAGAAAAAGAAAAAAGAAATTCACAAAAATCATTTTTTTTACGACGTTTGTTCGTAGCCCCATTTGCCTCCGACGTATTTATGTGTCGTAAATACGTCAATATATCCACGTGATAGCAATTTATGTTGAAAAAGTTGAAACCATGGAAAAAACAACAAAAAAAAAGCCCTGAGCTCAATTTTATGTGCTTTGGGTTTTTTCCCAGCTTCGCCAAAAACTAAACTCTTTTGTCTAGCACAAAGTAATTGTCGAAAGTGAAAAATTTCTACAGCTTTCCCGGTGGATTTGTGTGGAAATGCTTGAGAGTTATGCGTAGAAGATATGGCTAACATATGTGTCTATTGTGCTAATCACTTCAAGATTCTCCATTTGTGTACCACGTTTTATCATTTGATGTTTGGTGAGAGTTCCAGTAAAAAATTTCAGCACAAAATTTCTTGTTATGTTGATATTTTTCGTCGAATGTTGAAATTGATGAAATTTTTTGTTTTTCAGCCTGCTGTATATAAATGGATGGTGCGTATTTTATCATGTTATTCATATCTTGTTTACTCCATTACTTATATTTATTCACTCTTGTATTATATGTACATATATATAAAAAAATGAAAAATGCCCCAACTCACCACTAAAAATGTCTCAAGGTACTCTATACACATTTCCAACTCCAAGATCAACCATCTTGGAAGCTTTGATCAAAACTTACAAAATTGACGTCACTGTCAAAGCCGGTGCTGAATCCGAAGAATTCGCCACCTACTTCCCATTGAAAAAAGCTCCAGCTTTCGTCGGTCCAAAAGGTTTCAAATTGACCGAATGTATTGCCATTGCTTATTACTGTATGTTGGATAACCTTTTGCTTTTACTTTTATGCGTGGTGCTTTTTGCTTACACGAGAAAAGTTGCTTTGTTGGTACACCATAACGATAAAGAAAATAATTCAATTAAACACAAACTCAAACACATATACCAAAACAAATCACAGGCTATGTTAAGATGCAAGATATATTTGGAAAGAACTTTTGTCTGTTTTTTATTCTATTTTTTTTTTTTGATTTACAATGATGAGAAACAATTTTTTAAAATTTTATACAGTTATCCCTGTCTGAATGTGGTACATAAAATGAAAAGTTTACCACTTTTGTCGATGTCTTTTACTCTGAAAAAAAAAAAAAAAAAGAAAACAAATTATATTGAAAGTCTCTTTGTTGATATATGTTGCATTTAAACATATCTGTTGGTTTGTATTCTATGGTTTGTAGTTTTGCTCTAGGATTTGTTTGTTGTCGTTGTTTGGTGTCCTATTCTTGAAAGTAAATTGAAATGAAAAAAAAAAGAAATGAAAAAAAAAAAAAAGAATTGAAATTTACTAACAAATTTTTTGTTGATTATATTTTTAATTTGCTCTTCATAATCTTAAATGCATGCTACGCAAAAAACAAAAATATATCCATCTCTTATTAAACCAGTGGTCAACTTGATTGAAGACGAAAAAGTCAGAGCCACTTTGTTGGGTAGAAACAACACTGAAAAGGCTTCCATTTTGAAATGGTTGTCTTTTGTCAACAGTGATGTTGTTGGTGAATCTGTTAAATACTACGCCAATGTTAAAAACTTGGTTCCATACAACAAAAAAGTTGTTGAAAATGCTTCTGTCAAATTTGATCAATACGCTCAAGTCATTGAACAAAGATTGAAAGAATACACTTTCTTGGTTAGTGAAAGAATTACTTTGGCCGATGTCTTTGTTGGTGGTGCTTTCACTTTCTTCTTTTCTGTCAACGCTGATGCCGCTTGGAGAAAAGCTCACCCAGCTATCACCAGATGGTTCAACACTGTTATCAAATCTGAACCATTGGTCTCAATCTTTGCTGAATTCAAACCAGTTGACAAAAAATTGGAATTTGTTCCACCAAAGAAAGAAAAAAAACCAGCTGCTGCTAAAAAACCAGAAGCTGCTGCCGCCAAAAAACCAGAAGCTCCAGCTGCTGAAGCTCCAGCCGCTGAAAAGAAACCAAAACATCCATTGGAATTGTTGGGTAAATCCACTTTCAACTTGGACGAATGGAAAAGAGAATACTCTAACAACGACACCAGACCAGTTGCTTTGCCATGGTTTTGGGAACACTACAACCCAGAAGAATACTCTATCTGGAAAGTTTCCTACAAATATAACGACGAATTGACTTTGACCTTTATGTCCAACAACTTGGTTGGTGGTTTCATCAACAGATTGAGTGGTTCCGTCAAATACATGTTTGGTTGTTTGGTTGTCTACGGTGAAAACAACAACAACGGTATTATTGGTGCTGTTATGGTCAGAGGTCAAGAATTCAAACCAGCCTTTGACGTTGCTCCAGACTGGGAATCTTACGACTACGAAAAATTGGACGTCTCCACTGAAGAAAACAAAGAATTTGTTAACAACATGTGGGCCTGGGACAAACCAGTTGTTGTCAACGGTGAAAGCAAAGAAATTGCTGACGGTAAAGTTTTGAAATAAGCAAACTGCATTGCATGTATTCTGCAATCTGTTTTTTTTTATATCATTTTCTTATATACTGATTTTTCAAAAGTTATTTCTTACTATTTCTCAAGTTTTAAACTTTAGCGCTGAAAGATGTAGTCTTGGAGGTTTGATCTTGTGTTGGTGCGAGGTTCCATGTATGCGTGGATCTGCACTTTTTAAACTCATCATTTCTGACTTTTACCTGTAGGTATACAAAAACTCGCCTATTTTTGTACAACAAATGGTTTTGTGCCAGTAATCACAGGCTAATTCAAACCCGCCCAATGCGTTTGCTACAAAAAGTTGTAATCGGTGCCGCGTTCAGGGGAGGCCGGAAGAAACGTGAGTCGGGAAAGTAAAGAAAATATAGTGGAAGGTGGTTTTAAAAGGATATGTACAAAATAAGAAACTGTATTGCTAAAAGTTGCATTTTTTAAGGGGTGTTTGAAAGATGTTTCAAGGGGATGAATAGGTGGCCAATAACATGCCGGTGTTTTGCATCCTTCGCTTTGAATTCATAGCTATTAATCTCCTTGGGACTCTTACACACTAAGGGGGAAAACCTCGAAGAATGTCTTTGTAATAAAAAAACGTATATAAGCAGTGTGGCCAAATTACGAAAAAAAAAAAATTTTTTTAAAAACACCTTTGCCTTGTTGACGATATGGTTAATATATTGTATTATACTCAATGTAATATTAGGTTGTAATTAACAGGTTAAAAAGAAAAAACCCCCACCAAAAACAAAAACAAAATATACAATGTTCAATAGCGCTGTCATCTACTACTTTCCAGGTTCCCCACGTTACCAACTAGTCAACACTTTGGTTGAACACTGTGGGTTAAGCGACAAAATCACTTTTAAAGACATCAACAAATGCAAACCAGAGTTTGTTAAATTGTTCCCAGAACAAAAAATTCCTGCTTTTTACGAAAAAGAGGATGACTTCAAGTTGACTGAAGTCATTGCTATCTCTTATTATCTTTTGAGTTTAGGCCAAGACAACCAAAAGGAAAATGTTCTAGCCGGTGTGAAAAACAAGGACAAAGCCACCATTTTGAGATGGATGTCTTTTTTCAACCAAGAGTTTATGAAATCTGCTACCGCAATCTTTTATGCTTTGCAAAGAGAAGACGCGGACGAAGACGAAACCGATGTGATTGCAGAAAATTACGAAAGATTGAGCGAGGTTTTGATTCCAGAAGTGGAGGAACAATTGAAAAAGAAAAACAACTTTTTGTCCTACTTGGACCACATCACCTTATGCGATATTTTTGGTGCTCTAGTATTTTCCTTGATGTTCCAAGCTTACTTGGGGAAGGAGTGGAGATCAGCTCATCCAGCAATCATGAAGTGGTACAACACCGTTTTGAACAGTGAGTATTTGAAAGGTTCCTACTCTCCAGAACTATTAGAAAAAGATGCTTTTTTCGTAAAATAAGATTTTCAAGCTGGGTTTCCCTGGTTCTTTTTGATACCAACCGATTTATTTCTGCAACTTTATTCTTTTTATAAAGGTCTATTTAAACATAAAAATTCAATACATATGACTTGACCGATCAATATATGATGATACACACGAATTCTTCTAAATACTAACTATAATTACGATTTATATAACAATCATATTTTTTTTAGTAATATATGTTGTGCCTTAGACGTTGGTTTCCACTAAATTGAAAGATTTGAGGCCACCGGCTTACCCGACTGACAGATCCTGACTGCAGTTTTTTTTTTTTTTGTTTTTTTTTTTTTTGCATCCTACCTAAAAAAAAAACAAAAAAAGACCAACCGAACTCAAATTTGCAGCCAATATGAGCTGTACCAGGTCGCCATAATAGAACTCCAAATAAAGGTAATCTTGAATCTTAAGAATGCACATGCCTTTGATTGAAGTTATCTTGGGTTCGTTTATTCAATTTAAAAAAACCATATAAAATACCAAGTAAAACATTGTCCAGGCCACTTTAAAAAAGGTTTACAAGCGTTTTTAGCAATACAATCATTTTAAACCATGAGTGAACTGTCATTGTACACTGCAAACGACTATATTATTTTATCTTTACCAAAATCGGCACAACCTGCCAGCGACCCCACCATTGATGTTGATTTTTACTTGAAGAATCTTTTGCTAGACGGGAAAACATATGTGTCCAATTTCACTATCCCTGAATTCAAAATTGGCTCCTTGGACTCTTTAGTTGTTCAAAGTGAAGAACTATCCAAAATAGACAATAATTTACAGCAATCCATAACCAAGATTGTTGATGTGTTGACCAATTTAAACGAAGCCAACTCCAACAACTACAAGACTTTGCCTATTGACAAAAGCTCTTTACCAGAATACTTATCCGACTTCCACTGGAACACAAGAAAGTTCAAACTGGATAAACCAGTTCAAAATTTGATAAATGAAATCACTGAGGAGTCTTTGCAATTAGACAACGATGTAAAAGCAACAAGCACCAACTACATCAACGCTAAGCAACAATTGGTGGCCGCGGAAAGAAAACAAACAGGGGACCTTTCTGTCAGATCTTTGCACGACATAGTGAAAGCAGACGATTTTATTTTGGACTCTGAATACTTGACAACTGTATTGGTTGCGGTTCCTCACTCGTTTGAAAAACAGTTTTTAAACACTTACGAAACACTGGCTGATAACGTTGTTCCAAGATCTGCTTCCGCATTGAGCTCCGATTCAGAATACACTTTATACAACGTCCATATGTTCAAAAAATCTGTTCACAAATTTGTTTCAATGTGTAGAGAAAACAAATTTGTTCCAAGAGAATTTCACTACTCAGAACAATTGATTGATGATTTGAAGAAAGAGCACGACCAAGCAGCATCTTTGGAAAACAACCTGAGAAAAGAACTAGTGAGATTAGCAAAAGCAGCATACAGCGATGTTTTCATGAACTGGTTCCACATCAAAGCCTTGAGGGTTTTTGTGGAAAGTGTGTTGAGATATGGCTTACCACCTCAATTCAATACCAAAATATTAGCTGTTCCACCTAAAACTTTAAGCAAAGCGAAAACAGAATTGATCAACAACTTTGGGTACTTGGGTGGAAGCGCTTTTGTCAAGGACAAAAAGGGGAACGTCAAACAAAACGATTCATCGTTGCATGAATATGCTTCATTGGTTGATACCGATTACGAACCTTTTGTGATGTACTTTGTCAACTTTTAAGCTTTTAGAAATGAATAAAAAAAAAAAAAAAAAAAAAAACCTATTAATCTTTGCCTCTAGGGTTTGATGCTATCTAGAAATAATGAAAAGTTTGTACTGTATAGCGCTGTAAATTATTAGTTGCAAATGACAAACAACTCAAGAGATGTGAGACCTAATTTAAACAACCTAACATAAAGTATTATGCATGTGAATATATTTACATGATTACAAATAACTATATAAGCTGCTTCAAATGGATTGCTGCATCGCATTAAACAGTTCAACACTTGTTTTGTTCCCGTACTTTTGTATATGAGCCAGTAAAGCTGCCTTTTGTTGATCAGAGCATTTTGAATAAATGGGTAATACTGATTTATTGAAAAAAGCTTTTTTATGAGGTCCAGAAACAAGCTCAAGCTCCGTTGCACCAGACTGCTTGATTGAAAAAATCTCCAAGAGGTTTTCCGCGTTTAATTCAAGTTTCTGAAGTAGCTGGTTAATCATAAAGTAGTTCCCACCCTTGTAGTAAGCTTTGATTGTTTTTAGCAACACTTTTGGATGCTCAAAAAGCGATTTGGAAAAAAGATTGTAAATGTTGGTGACTTTTCGGTTATACCTTAACAAAGAAGCTTCAGACAGCAGGTACTTGAATCTTTCTGGTGTTTTTTTTTGCAAAGCGTAATCTTTCTTGTAACTCGCCAATTCATGCTCATATTGGAACTGCAGGTCTAGCAACTTATGAAAAGACAATACACAAATGTTGAAGTTTTCCAAATTGTGTTCATTTGATTTGATCAAAAATTGCAATTTCTTATGATGGTCAATATAAGGAAGTAGTTTTTTGAAAATTTCTGCATTCGAAACTTTTTTCAATATTGATCCAAGGGTTGAGAAAAACACAGGATCTTCCACCAAATCAATAAAGGAGCTTAGTGTATTAGATTGAGGAGCCAAACCATTGGCCAACAAAACCGTTAAATAAGAATTTGCTTGGTAAACGTCCTTTCTTGAAATGAAAAAATCCAAGACTCCAACAATGGCTAGTTTCTCAAAAGCCTCAACAGAATTTCGGCTGACAAATTGTTCAATTATCTGGTTCAGTATTTCGGAGCTTTCAGGGGATAAAGTTATGCCCAATGCTTCCACAGTCTTGAACACTTCAATAAAAAAACCATTACATTCTTTTGGGTCATTTACTTCATGTTTCATGTACTTCAGATAAGCACTCAGTATTGCCTCTTGGTTTTTTTTGAAAAAGTTGTTTTGTTGCACCATGTAAAGAATAATTTGATGTTTGAACAAAAGCGGATCAGCTTGAATTATGCAATCAATCTCGGTGCTCAGTTCTTGGATACTATACTTTTTTGCTAGATCCACTTGACCATTTTCGTTTTGAAACGGCGACTTTGGAGTAAACTGTTTGTGCAAAAATGGGGCAACTGACAAATCCAATGAGTTAAGTTTTCTCAAAAAAGCTGTCCATTGAAAAAGCCATTCGGTAGACCCTGGTCCTGCATCTGTTTTCAAACTGTAGCTTGTAGACTTGCAATAATCTGGGGAAACTTGTGCATCTGAGTGCAACTTGTGTAAAAATGGGCCACCATCCAGCAATTTTTTCGGTTCGTTTTGGTAGACAAATTGCAGTATCTCATGGTCTAATGGAACATAAAACGGACTTATCACATTATTGTAGTCTTTTTGTAGTGGAACAATTTTTTGCAAACGTGGCACCGTACTTGATTCAGTGCTCAAAGTCCTCAGCTGCAATCTGGGAGCCTGTTTGAAGATTAACCTCTTTGCTAGCATTGGATTCTCTATGTGTATCACAAATGGTATGTGTGTTGGGTGTTCGCTTTCTTCTCAGCAAGCTTTTACAACTCTCGATGATTAAGTTGGACTAGCAGAGTTTTTTTTTTTTTTCTTGATCATAACCGTGAAACAGTGAGTTTATCTGGCAGTGTCATTTCCATAAGAAAAAAACCAAAAAAAAAAAAATCGGAAAATTCATGCGTCTGTCGCTTTCAAGTGTTAACAGCCTAAAGCAAGAAAAAAAGCGCCCAAGCCAATAATAGTTGATAAACTAATCAAATTATACTGAAACCTATATAAAAGTTGTTGCTTCATCCTGCTCTTTGTACATGGGTACCATCTCTATTTGTTCTGTACTATCAGAAATGCCATTTCCATGGTGTTCTTTGAGCTGCGAGTAAGCAAGTTGTGAAGCAATTTCCCTCCGCAAAAGAAAAAAGAAGCCAAGCATTACGCACAAAAAACAAGCACTGACACACGACAACCATCCGATCCAACTCAAACTTGAACTGAATAGCAGCAGGTCTGCCAAAAATGCCAAAAGTGTGGTCAAAAAACAAACCCACGAAAGTATGAACAGATAAAAAGTGTATTTTTTGGTGCATGTTCTTTTAGGAAACACAACAAGTCCTGCACACATTGAAAACAGCAAAACCGACACTATTAACGCTATGGGATGCAGTACTAGTATTTTGGATATAGAGGGCCTTGCCAATGTGGGCAAACGCATGTGTTCAGTTTCGCGACTGATAGGCTTCTTTTTTCTGTAGGAGATAGTGTTTGCATTGCCGTTGGTAAATTCCCGTATATCCCGTTTATCATAAATAATCTCTCCGGAGTATTCTGTCTCTGAATTTTCCATGTATCCAATGTGAGCAGAAGAGCAAATATGAGAAACGGTGTTGCAGTATCCGAAAACCCCAAAAATATTGTCATCGTACTTGCACAAACCTAGTTTTTGTGTCAAGGGGGCGGTAATAGTGGCTAAAAGCTGAAACACGACAACCCAAAAACTTAAAAATAGTGCGAATTTCAAATACATAGCATCCTTATTGTTGCAAAAAGTTTTCAAAATGCGACAGTGCAGATTGAATTTTAAAGCTACTGTGTAAAGGGGAGAAAGAAGAAATGAAGGGAATATTGCGGTTCTTCTGTGGTGTTTTTTTTAACTTCACTGATTTTTTTTTGGTTTATATCGGTCAGCCTGTACTTTCAGCTATTCTCATCTTTCGTACTGAAGATATACATTAAAAACATATATACTATCATGACTTTGCATTCACGAGTGCAAGATAAGAAGACTACACATGTTCAGAGGATCCGGTTTGACGTTTCTTAATGACTCGCCTTTTTTTTTTTTTTTTTTTTTTTTGCCGCAAAGCTTGTTTTCTTTTCTTTTTTCGTTTGCTCCTTGGTTTTTTTGAATTCAAGCGCGCGTTCACAATACCAAATCCGGATTATAGCGATGCCATTTTATTTAAATTCAACCCAATGGTGTTGCAAGTCTAGTATTTCAATAAGAAATATGAGATAAAAAAAACAAATTCAAGCAAGCCTTAGCGTCCAGCACATATATATGACCCCAATGGCTAGCGATAAGGAAATCACTTTTAGTGGGAAGGGCAAATCGCCTAAACACCATCCATTCAAAAAAAAGATACAGAAAACTGACCGTGTAAACTCTCCATTTGCTAGACGATATCCTCAAGGCAATAAATCCACGGTTTATTTCCAAGATGCATTAGACGGGGAAGATAGCATCGAGGACGAAGAGTCGCTGGGCAGTACTTTTAGAAAATCCAAAACTGATTTACAACTTCAATCTCAGCAATTGTTACCTGGAAGAAAAGCCCTACCTGTATACCAAAACAAAGATGAAATCATGAGCTATATTGCGCAGAATCAAGTCACTGTGCTTATTGGGGAAACAGGGTCAGGTAAATCTACCCAGATTCCTCAGTTTATCATGTCTTGTCTTGATAGCAACAAAAAGAAGAAAATTGCCGTAACACAACCAAGAAGGGTGGCAGCCATTAGTTTAGCTACCAGAGTCGCCATGGAGTACGGATGCAACGTTGGTGACGATGTCGGTTACAACGTTAGATTTGACAATAGATCCAATGACAAAAAGACAAAACTAAAGTACTTGACTGATGGTATGCTTTTAAGAGAGTTGATGTTGGACAAAAACTTGAGTCAGTACGAGTACATCATTATAGATGAAGCGCACGAAAGAACAATTTTGACTGATTTGATTTTAGGGTTTTTGAAAGAGTTGATTTCGCCTGATAAAAATGGTGCAAGATCAGCTGATTTGAAAATTGTTGTTATGTCTGCTACTCTTCAAGCTGAAAAGTTTAGCGAGTTTTTCAATAATGCACCAATTTTGTTTGTCAAAGGGAGAACCTACCCAGTAGAAAATTTTTATTTAACAACAAAAGACTCAACAACTCAAACAGATGTGGTTGAATCAATGATAAGAAGCATAGTTCAGATCAACAGCTCGGAACCATTTGGTGGTGATATCTTGTGTTTTTTACCTGGACAAGAAGAAATTGATAAAGCAGTCACGATTTTGTCAAAGATTGCACCAGTGTTAAAAAATTCGTATCTTTCTACAGATGTGAAACAAAAAGTTCCAGAACTTGTTCCATTGCCCCTGTATGCAGCTTTGCCTCCAAATAAGCAATTGTTTGTGTTCAACAGATTGAACCCTAAGAAGTTTCAGAGGAAAGTAGTGTTGTCCACCAATATTGCAGAAACTTCCGTTACCATTCCTGGTGTCAAATACGTTATAGACTCTGGTTTGCGGAAAGTTAAAGTTTGGAGACACGAGCTTGGGTTGTCGACTTTGCTAACAGTTCCTGTATCACAAGCGAGTTGCTCTCAAAGATCAGGGAGAGCCGGTAGAGAGTTCCCAGGTAAATGTTATCGGTTGTTCAAAGAATCTGATTTCAAAAAGTTACCACCGCAATCTGAGCCTGAAATTGTCAGGTGCGACGTTGCAAACCCTATTTTGATGCTGAAGAAAATTGGTGTTGACGACATTTTAAATTGGTCTTGGTTAGAGAACCCTGGGAAAAATTCAATAGTCATGGGTCTACAAGAGTTGTACACGTTGAATGCACTTGATGACAATGGTAAAATCACTGGAAAGGGTGAGAAAATGGCGTTATTACCCTTGGCTCCACATCTAAGTAACGTTTTGCTTCAAGCCATTGACAATAACTGCATTGAGCCTGTGCTGGACATTGTGTCTTGTCTAAGTGTTGAAAATTTGTTGCTAAATCCATTACCAGAGAAAAGGGACGAAGTTAATGAAAAGAGATTTTCATTGTGTACAAACGGTTCAAAATACGGTGATCTTATCATGATGAAAGAGCTTTATGACATGTACTTGAGTCTGAGCTCCGCTGCTGAAAAACAGAACTGGTGTCAGGAGCTTTGCGTAAGTTACAGAGGTTTCAAAAATGTTTTGAAAATTAAAGAACAATTGAAACAATACGTGAAAAAAATTCAAGGAACCGGGGCATCCAATTTATCCATGGATGACGATAACGATGAAATGTCGGGGGCATCGAGCAAAACATCTTCTCTAGACATTTCATCTGTTTTGAAATGTTTCTTGCACGGTTTCGTGAAGAACACTGCTATCGGAATGCCTGATAGGTCTTACAGAACCACAACCACTGGTGAAGTCATTTCCGTGCATCCATCCTCTTTGCTGTTTTTGAACAAAACATGTCCCGCAATTTTGTACACTGAATACGTTTTTACCACAAAGGGGTACGCGCGTAATGTAAGCAGAGTCGAGCTTCAATGGCTTCAAGAAGTTGCATTGACAGCAAGAAAGACCAAGTAGAGGTTGAATTGAATTGAATTGAATTAAACGTCTAGTCTTTGAGTTGGGAGTAAGTTTTTTTTTTTTTTTTTGAACCAGCTGGAAACGTTACAACTGGTGCATTAACTTTTTTTTTTGCTCTAAGCACATCGCGCTTACTGCTCGGTGTAGCTTGCCGAAAAAAAATCTTATCAATCTCGTGAGCCTAAAAAAAATAAAATCATTTTGGTTGTACCGCTTCGAGTTAATCGCTGAAACAACACAAGCTGATAGCAGGTGGGCATGTATATATATATATATATATATATGTATATATATACAACCTCTTAAAGACAAGATGATATCTCAAAGAGCGTTTACATTAACAATTAAGTTGTAAAAGTAATCTCAAATATCAAGAGAGTGTCGAGAAAAAAAAAAAAAAAAAACCGCAACAATAGACAAGCAATGAAAGTCACTAAAACTCTACTAAACAGCGGGAAAAAAGTTGTTGATAAATACGCATTGTACGTTCCCAAGACTGGAGTGTTTCCCAAAGGTTATGAGGTTGGCTCTTTTGCTAGCGGGGTCAAGAAAAACGGAAATCTTGACTTGGGAGTGATTGTCAACACAAACAGAACAAACTTTGAGTCAAGTGCAAGTGCTGTTTTCACTACAAACAGATTTAAAGCAGCACCTGTTTTGAAATCCAAGCAAGTCTTGGAGAATTCTCAATACAGAAATATCAACGCCATTGTTGTGAATTCTGGCTGCGCAAACTCTATGACAGGAGAAGTTGGGATGAAGGACGCTGAGGCAATGTGCCAACTAGTCAATACGACGTTAGGCACTCCTGATTCCACACTTGTAATGTCTACCGGTGTGATTGGACAAAAATTGCAAATGAACAAGATCTCTCACGGAATCACAGAGATACTGCAAAACAAATCTAATTACGGCTCGGATTTCCCAGCCTGGCTGAACTTGGCCAAGTCGATCTGCACAACAGACACTTTCCCAAAGCTAATCACATCCAGCTTCAAGCTTTCAACCACCGGTAAAGAGTACACGCTGACAGGTATTGCCAAAGGTGCTGGGATGATCTGTCCTAATATGGCTACGTTACTAGGATTTATCGTTACCGACTTGCCAATCTCTCCAAAAGGGCTACAAAAAATGCTTTCGTTTGCTGGTCAAAGATCATTCAATTGTATTTCCGTTGATGGTGACATGAGCACCAATGACACAATTTGCATGATTGCAAACGGTGCTGTTGATACACCAACCATTGATGTTGAAAGTAAAGAGTTTAACGAGATTTGTGAACAAGTCACCGGTTTTGCTCAAAAATTAGCCCAACTTGTTGTTAGAGATGGGGAAGGAGCAACAAAATTTGTCACTGTGAAGGTGCAAAACTCCAAAACTTTTGACGATGCTAAAATTATTGCAGAAACAATTTCAAACTCAATGTTGGTTAAAACCGCGTTATATGGAGAAGATGCAAATTGGGGGAGAATTTTATGTGCCATTGGGTATTCCAAGTTAGACAACGTCACCTCCCTTGTTAATGAAAAACTTAATGTGAGTTTTGTGGCCACGGACAGTTCCGAACCTGCTGAACTGCCATTGCTAGTCAATGGGGTTCCTAATTTAAACGTTGACGAAGCAAGAGCTTCCGAGATATTGGCCCTGCCAGATTTGAAAATTGTCGTTGACTTGGGCACGGGTTCTGAAGAGTGTAATTTTTGGACATGTGATTTGACCCATGAGTATGTGACAATCAATGGTGACTACCGTTCATGAGGCTTTCTTGTGATTACGGCAAATCTGATATAAAATAAGCAGTATTTTATATAAATAACCTGATTTATAGAGCAATCAAAGGTATTTTTTAGCGCATATGCAGAAATATTTTTTTACGAATTAAGCAAGGCGCCTGAGTTCAAGCTCATCCTGGTTTGTTCTCGCATAGCTACAAAAACTTGGTTGGAAGAGACTTGAGAAAAAAAAACAAAAAAACAAATAAAAAAGAACAAAAAAAAAAAAAAAAAAAAAAAAAAAGCACAGGCAAAAAAAAAAAAAAAAAAAAAAATTTTT
>ERZ794936.282-NODE-282-length-27590-cov-6.905793_pt1 | contig 27590 bp, 13 predicted proteins | sample MGYA00511083_ERZ794936 | MGnify/ENA primary metagenome ERZ794936 (study PRJEB30137, sample SAMN04331409) | food metagenome | isolation source: Y2 must sample point D1 replicate A | place: Australia: South Australia | collected 2014 ... | reverse complement strand
ATGTATCCTCTGGGAGTTGAACCAACACTGTTTGCTGTGCTTTGGCTGACAAATGTGCTTTGGTCCTTTTGTTTTATTGTATCAAACAAATCCAGTTTGAAGATGGTATTATCACTATCCTTCAAGATATTCGAATCTTCTTTCAAAGTTCTATTCAACTGCAAAAAATTCATTCGCATAAATTGAATGAACAACAAAACAAAATCAAACCAATCATAGTGCTTTATCAAATCACTGATGCTAGTTTCCTTGTCTGAACTGTTGGTAGTTATGATTTTCTTGTAAATGTTTGAATATCTGATTTGTAATTTGTCAATTAAAGTTTGTTCGATGTTATTCATGGAATCTTGATCTTGCGGGTTTTTCTTTTTCAAGTATAGCAATCTTTGCTTAATATTGTCAAAGTCAAAAGTCTTTTTTAGGACTGTTGCAGTTTCCTCATCAAACCTATCATTTATTCCGTAATTCAATTTATTTCTTACTAACTCGTAAATGAATATTTGTGTTTTAAATTCAACGAGTATATTAATATGACTCTTCATTAATTTTTTAATAGCTCTTACTGAGTTCCCATCATGCATAGAGTTATATAACCTATACTGGTATTCATCCATGTAAATCTGATAAGAATCTCCATCTGAAATGATGGCTCTGTCGTCTACCTTATCATAGAGTTCTGCATTGAACATTCCACTAGACATAATCAATTTTTTGGTGTTGAGTTCAAAAAATCTAAATGGCCCTGTTGCTGAGCTCAAATCCATATCAGAATTGATTACATTTCTATTAATTTCAAGGGTTGGTGTTGCAGTATTTTTCAATTTCTTAGAATTCCTTATAGGTTGAATACTTCCGTTCATAGCTTCAAATATAAAGTTATTTGCAACAGTCAAATCATGAGGTGATAATTTCAAAGATATCAATAAAAATAAACATAAGTTAATTTTTTGTAATAATTGAAACATATGATACTGAACTTTCAAAGGAATCGATAAAACCTTATTGTAGGAAAACTGCTCATATGAATGCAAATTATTATCATCATTGTTAGGAAGAACAGGAAATAATTCATTGAATTTATGATCATATGAGTTATCATCATTAAAGTATTTCTGTTTAATCTGGTTTTCAAAATCTATGTCGTTGTATTTGCTAAACATATTTTCATCAAAATTGTTATCATCCATATAGTCATTGTTATTTTTTATTTTGTTATGAAGAAAGAATAAAAATTGATTGTACAGCAGCGGAGTTGGAAGCAGTATAAGATCATTATAAAATTCATATTGATCAAATATCTCAAAAACATCGCCAAAGGACAAGAAGATATCCTTCTTCTTTAGTAGATCTATATCATAATATGTTTCTATGTTGTTATTGTTATAGACTCTTTTTTTGAAATGCCCAAACATCAATTTCATGAATAACGTTATCAGTTCATAAAAATTTTTATTGGAATCTACAAAGTCTTCTTCTTCAATTTGCTGGTCCATGTATTCATCTTTTATGCCATATAATAGAGTTAATAGCGATTCTTTATCCTTAGTAGACTGTGTTTTATCAAATATTGTGTTAATTATTCTTAATGAAAGACAAGATAACTTATGAAGAATTCTTAAATTTGGAACTATAAACTCAGACACAGCATTCAACTGCTCGATATCTATAAGCGAATCTAAAGGGTCGGAAAAAAAGTTATTTTGATCTGAATTTAATAAGAACAAATCATCAGCTATATCACTAGGTGTGTTGATAGGTTGATCTATAAAATTCCCATCATAATCTCTTTTTTTAGACATTACTGTTTAGTTTTAGGAATTATAGCAGTGTTTTAGTATTTGATATGAAATGTTAACAGATCATTAATTTGTAGGATTATGTTTTTTCTTTTTTGATCTCAAAGTCACTATATGATCTGGTCACTGAAGCTTATTACCAAAAGTATACCAAAAACTTCAATTTGTTAAGTCAATCTACAAAAAAAAAAAAAAGAAGCCTCAAAGCTTAATTCTATATCAATAATACCGATTTGTTTTGGTTGCTTTCTCACTCCTAACTATAACCGTGAAATGTACTTATGACTCTCTAGAGACCCTACAATATAGTTACGCCAAAAAAAAACAGGACCAAAAATTAGTGAAAAAAAAAAAAGAAATTTTTTCACACATTATTTTAAAAATGGCAGTGGTATTGAAGCTACCACAGGTATGGGTAGTGGTATATTGCTTAGATTGCCAGTGTTTAGTCAATTCTCAGGTGAATTGGTTTGACGGAGATATGGATACTGCAGTTTCCCCAGTGGAATGAAACGTTTTCAGCCAAAGTTACTGTAAAAATAGGCAAATATCGACTTTTCTTGCTATAAATCACGAAATTCATGCTTTCTTCGGCTGATTCTTATTGAACTGAGACTGTTTAGAGCTGTTGAAGTATAGCATGTGTTTGTTTTTTTTTTTTTTTTCAATGCTTAATGTGTCTTCTGTTAGCATAACCTGTACTGATTGTTTAAAAAACCCTTGTAAATAGCATTTCACGTGATCAACATTTAATCAATTGAGCTTTTTCCCAATTAGGAAAAGCAATTGGTTTAGATCTCGTGATCATAAGGGTGAAAAATCCCCCACGCATTTGTTGTTTTTTTTTCAAAAACGTTTCATCTACGAAACCCTACCTAAATATTATTATTAACAATTGAATATATATAAACAATATGTATCAAACTGTAATGAAAAAGAAGAAAAAAGTTCTAATAAATGACATTTGTTTTAAAAATTTTTAATCCTATTTAATAATTGTTCTTTTTTTTTTTTTATGTTATTAGTTTGTTTACTTCTTAGCAGTCTTCTTGGCAGCAGGCTTTTTAGTAACCTTCTTGACGACTTTCTTAGTAGTAGTGACTGGTTTTTTCTTTGGAGCAGCCTTCTTAGCAGCTGGCTTCTTGGTAACCTTCTTGGCAGCAGTAGCAGTTGGCTTCTTAGCAACCTTCTTAGCGGCTGGCTTCTTGGCAGCAGCAGTTAACTTAACCTTGGCAGATGGAGACTTTTGATCAAATAAACCTGCGCTAACACCGTTCTTGATGGCAGCGTTTAAGTGACTATTAGAGAATTCAGGTAACTTTTCAGTGAAGTATTTCTTTAAAGCTTGTCTAGATAAACCAGTTCTGGACTTAGAGTCCTTTAAGGCTTCGACGATAACGTCTTTATATGGCTTTTTTGGTACGGCGGAAGCGGCTTTAGCTGGCATTTCTATTTTATAATTGTTGTTTGTTTTTTTACGGTTTTTGTCAACTTCTTTCTCTATATTAGAACTATATTAATTAAAAATCTGTTATATTATTCATTACTAATATAGAAACAATAGTGAATATAAACCTAGCCCTGTAATTACTATAACAACTTGATCCAAAGATGATACCTGAAAAAAAAAATTATGAAAAATCTTGTTGTTGTATGTTAACTATTTATACTTTTCAGAAATATATCCTATTTTCGTTAGAATTCCATTGAAATTCGATTTGTTGATAGGAAGTAATCAAATGTTCTGTTTTTCTATTTTTTAACGTTTTTTCCCTAAATAGGTAAAAATAACAAATAAATGATAAATGAGATGTATACGCGGGTTTTTGGTATTTCCTAAAACTGCAAAAATTTAAGCAAAAGATAGTTTACCTGAGTAAAAACAATAAGATTACACCTTAAAAAGGATCTCATCTTGATAAGTAGGGGGAAATAACACGGTTTGTTTATTTTTGCTGAGGCTGATCAAACTTGAAACTGATTTTGGCTGCAAAGAATGTATAATATAACAAACTTTTAGGGGCTTATTGACATCCGTGGGGTAGCGTTTACATCCTTAAAAGCTATACACTATTGGAAAACAAGCGTTTCTTGTTAGCTGTATTAACCAAATTTTTTTAAGAAATAGTACATTTCAATGTTGTGTTTACATTAAAAAAGTTTTTTAATATGTTTTTTAAAGTTATCACTTATAAAGCAAAATAACTTCAAAACCAATTTAAATGTAAACATTTAGATTAAATTTAAGCACAATATCTTTGTAAAAGAAGGTATTCAACACATGTATGCAATGAGTTACAAAATAAATATCAAACCTTTACTATAACACTACCTTAAAGTCACATTAACTTTTTAAAACTATTCATTTTGATAATTTAAAATACATGCTAGTTTACTATAAACAAATTTTAGATTCTTTATAGTAAAAATTAGAAATGACCACGTGATCAGGTGTAAACAAAAAAATACAAACAAGTGCTCCTTTCTTGCAATGCCATATTGCCAAATGTATGAAGGCATATGTATTTCACCAAATAAGAGTGCAGTAGCTATATAACCCAGATTATGTCCCCTGTTCACAAACTCCAAGTTTTAAACAAACCGATGTTTTCGTAGAAACCAGCTTCTTATTAGGTTGTACAATGCGCTGTTCCTTCACTCTCCAATGCATCCAACTCTCCCATGACAGAATTCAACCGTAGAAGCATATGTCTCGTCACGTAAAATGGAATCTTCTTCCTCACAACTTATAGGCAAAGACTACCTTTCGGACTTATCACCACCATTAAATTTAATTAACGTGATTTTGAATATTCGAGATTTTTTCTTTTCTTTTTCTTCTTTTTTCTCCCCCATTTTATGAAAAGGGAATTTATAAACTCATATTATTATTTTAAAATGTAGAATGTAATACCAAAAAGCATACATAACTGCCCATTAAAAGTTTGATTAACCAATGCTACCCAAATATGGTATGAATAGATTCAATTTATCTAATCATTCTATAATAAAAGCAAAGACATATGTTTCATTTCTAAACAACAATGTATTAACTATAACAAGAAACTTTCAAAAGTCGAGTTATAAGACTACACCATATTTTGCGTTGAACAAAAAACTAAATAATGTACCAATGCTGCTAAATTCTAATTTTTTGATGGTAAATAGAAATATACACAGACACAAATCCGGATTTGTCAGTATATTAGGTCGGACTTTAAGACTGCCTGCTTATTTTACTGGTGGTGTAGCCGCTATAAGCTCCTATGTATTGTACAAATTAGAAGAAGGTGGAAACAAAATAAAAGAATTTTGGGGAAAGTCAAGTGATTGGTTTGAAGAAGTTTTTGGTGATATTGAGTTGTTTGGCAAAACCAATGATGAAGGGAATAACAATAACAACAATGGCAATAACGACGATGTGGTAGTTGGGGCCACACTTCTGGCTTCAATGTCTGGACCCCAAGAATCCGAAGAAGACACTAAAGAAAATGAAGAAGAAGATGATGATGAGGAAGAGTTAATAGATACCACCGGTGATGATATGGTATCCTTAACAAGACAAATGATAGAAATTAGATCTATTTTAAACAAGATATCATCATCAATGGGTTCCACTATTAACCTGCCTTCTATAGTTGTTATAGGATCTCAAAGTAGTGGTAAGTCATCTGTATTAGAAAGCATTGTTGGTAAGGATTTTTTACCAAAAGGTGCTAATATGGTAACAAGAAGACCTATTGAACTAACTTTAATCAACACATCGGAAGAAGACATTGAAGAAAACATGCCTGTAACAACAAGCAGCAAATCTATATTTAAAAAGAAAATAATGTCAGTAGATAATTCAGAATATTTGATTGATATTCCACAATTAAGACAATTCAATATTTCTGACTTTAATCAAGTCAAGAGATTGTTGATAGATTTGAACTTACAGGTTCCTTCCACAGACTTTATAAGCGAAGAACCTATTGAATTGATTATAAAGTCACCTAAAGTACCTGATCTACAGTTGATAGATTTACCTGGATACATTCAAGTAGAAAGCATTAACCAACCTATTGAGTTGAAAAGCAAAATCAGAAATTTATGTGATAAGTATCTACAACAACCAAATATCATTTTAGCAATTTCTTCAGCGGATGTAGATTTAGCCAATAGTACATCATTGCAAGCAGCAAGAAAAGCTGATCCAAAGGGAGAAAGAACATTAGGTGTTATCACTAAAATAGATTTAGTTAAACCAGAGCTGGCTAGAGATATTCTTTTAAATAAGAATTATCCTTTGAAAATGGGTTATGTAGGTGTTATCAATAGTAAATCAAGTGAATTGGATTACTTCAAAAAATTCAAACCATACTTTGAAAGTTGTCAATATTCCAACAAAAAGCTAAGAAAGAAATTGATTAAGATTTTGGAAACCACAATGTCAAAGGAATTGAAGCCAACTTTTATTAAATTACAACAAGAATTAGATAATACTAGATACAGATTTAAAGTAGAGTATAATGACAGACAATTAACCCCAAGAACACATTTATCTTCCCAAATTGATATTTTAAAGCTTTCTGTTAAAGAACTACAAGAATTATTTGGTAGAAATGAATTAAAATCAGTATTGAGACAAGAATTAGATCAAGAGGTGTTGAAAATCTTATCAACAAATTATTGGAAAGATTTGGAAAACGAAAACCTAAAAAATATTATCATTAATGAAGAAAGTTCATCTGATCAATACTGGCACAAAAACGTAGAACTTGCTAGCTCTACTTTAACTAAATTAGGTATTGGAAGAATTTCTACATCTATTATAACAAACTCTATAATGAGTGAAATAAACAATATCCTCTTTGTATTACAGCCAGAATCATTCAAAACAGAAGGCTTTTTATATTCCTTGGTTAATGAAATTGCTATAAAGGTTTTGAATAAAAAATATTACACTACAGCCGATCAAGTAGAAAACTGTATCAAGCCATTTAAATATGAAGTGGACATAGAAAAAAGAGAATGGGATGACTCTAAAAACAACTCTGTGCTGTTATTAAAGGAAGAATTAAAACAAGTCAATAATAAAAAAAATGAGTTGAAAAGTATAATCAATGAGAGCATGGGAAACAAACAAATCCATCAACTAATACAATTTATTAAGCAAGAAAAACATAGAATAGTTGACGAAAGCTCAAATAATAGATATGATGGTGGATTTTCCACAACCATGCTACAGTTAGGAACAAATTTCATAAACTTGGAAAATAGAGAAAAACTCTTAAAGTTTAGATTGAAATTCATATCTGGAAAACAATGTAAAGATCAAAAAAGCATGGACAAGTGTCCAGAAATATACTTGAAGGCAATCAATGAAAAATTGATATCAACAGCAGTATTATTTTTGAACATTGAGTTGTTGAGTGACTTCTTCTATAACTTCCCTATAGAATTAGATAAGGAAATCAACAAATTGAGCAATGAAGATGTAGAAATGTTTGCTAAACAAGACAGTAACATCAACAAGCACATTGAGTTACAAAAGAAAAAGGATCTATTGGAATTAGCCATCAACAAGATGAACAACATGTTAATATATGAGAGAATTAATAAAAAATAAACTTTATATAATGATACCCTAATCTCTTCTTTCTAATGGATTGTATCTCAAGAACTTTTCAATCAAGTCGACATGGGTTAAAACCATTCTTCTACAACAATATCTTTTTAGACCTAGTTCTGTTAAGGCTTTACCTTCGTCCATTATTTCACCATGTTCATCTTCTTCTTTTTCTAATAAGTTTAGGTATTTTTCCCATTTGTCTCCTACTACTTTACCGCATGAAAAGCATCTAACTGGTATGATCATTTTATTATGTTTTTATGTGTATGAATTTATATAATTCCGTTTGATACGATTATATATGGTTGTTGTGCTGATCACTACTTAATAGGCTAATTGATTCAATAAGAGAGTGTTTAATACATAACTTTTCAAAGTTTCTTTTTTTTTTTTTTTCTGCCCTCTGTTTTGACGAAAGAAGCATTTTTTTTTTTTTCAAAATTGGAAATAAGTTGAGTGTCGGGGTAAGTAGTGGTGCTTTCCCAAAAGGGAAATATTGCCGAAATTGTATTTGAGCATCGGAAATAAGCTGAGTGTCGGGGTAAATTACAGTATTTTCCCAAAGAGGCAATATTTTGTAAATTTCTTTTTTTCTTTTTTTGTCAATTTTTCACTTACCCTATTGGGAAAGTTTCATGCTACTAACATCGATACATATTTTTTTAAAAAAAGTATAACGTACTAGTAAGCAATATACGCCTTTATTTAAATATACAGTTCAACAACCAAAGAAAGTTAATTTTCAACACATTGATAATAACCAAAATATAGAGACAATTCATCTAATATTTGAATAATTATGTCAAGCTCTATTGAAAACTACTCAGTTTCTTTAGTATCAGGTGGTAAATTACAAACACCTTTTATCTACAATCACAATGATATTGAATATACCTCTAAGTATGACTTATTAAACAACAGTTTTAATTTCTACACCGACTCAGATAGAGATTATTCTATCATTCCATTCAACAACATGATCAGACTTTATTGTATTAATACAAGACAATGCATGAAGACTATAAAATTCAATAATAATAAGGTTCTTGAACAAATATTTTTGAATTCTTCTTTTGTCGAAAATACCATCATCTATTCTAATGTTATCAATATTGACCAAATAAACTTTATTGAGTTAGTCTCAAAAAATGGGAAAATAGTATATGTTCCATTAGACAGAAGAATTGATTATGATACTGACATCAAAGCCTTGGATATAGAATTCATTAATAATGACAACAAAAACTTATTAATAACACAAGTTTTGAACGACAACATAGTATTATTAGAAGATGATAGTAAAAGCAACTTTTACATTGGTACCAGAATAAATGAGGAAGATTCTGTTAAGATTGTTATAAAGAAAACCATAGCCAAAGAACAGCTTATCACTTATTCTTGGTCCAACAATAAAAGCAACTTGTTAATCATAAAAAAATCTGAAAACGATATCAAGAGACAAAAGGAAAGCAAAAAAAGTAAGAAAAATAATTCACAAGCTACATACAATACTGTGGATTGCTCCATATTCACCACTAATCAAATAGATATTGAAGAACCTATTTTGAATTTCACAGATATTGAAATCAACACATCTGATTCCATATCCAAAAACTCTAAGATAATTACCCAGTCTACAATTTCAAATGATTTATCTAAATTGGCCATTGGATTTGCAAGTGGTGTCATTCAATTGATATCATTAAGTCAAGCAGATTCGACAACAACTACCCAATTTTTGAAATGGCATTGTGATAGTGTTTTATCTTTGAGTTTCAATTCAAACTCTACTCAATTATTCTCTGGTGGTTGGGAAAAGGTATTTGTTTATTGGGATTTGTCTCAAGGTTCAATCAAGAAAAACTTTATACCTAGATTGAACGGTGTTATTGTAAGTATTGTTGAGCCTGACTTTAAAGAAAACTACATTTCTGTCTTATTGCAACACGTAGATAACCTAACAAACATGGATTTAGAATTTTTACTTTTGAATAAATCTGATTTCAAATCTAAATTGAGTGTTAATGGTCCATTGATTAACTTTGAAAGTGATTATCTGATAAAAAACCTAAAAGGTGAAAATATTAGACCTAGAAGTGCTATCAAACAAAAGACTTCAACCAATGCCAACGGTTACAACAATGATATTACTATAAGATCATTTACAAACTCTATCAGCTCTCCAGAAATCTTATACTTCCCACACTGTAATGGTATCAACACATATGACTTGAACAAAAATGAAAGCTTGAAATACATACAATTATCAAAGTCTGTTGAAATTGGTAAGATTAGAAATGAACACGAGGACATTATAGAACCTGAAATTTTGAAAATTGAAAACTTCCAAATAGAACATAACAACATCAAGTACGAATTCTTGATCACTTTGGAATCATTAAAATCTCAACAAAACTCTGTTTTTGCAAACACTCAAAAAAAAGCAAACAACGAAATCTCATATACTTTGAAGTTTTGGAAGAAAAGCATCAATACTGAATCTAATGATTGGATTTTGCAAACAAAGATAATATCTCCTCATGGTGTTGAAAACAATCAGCTATTAGGAGATATTGAAATAGTTGACATTCATATCTCAAGTACCAATTCAAACAGTCATTTAAACAAACATATTTTTACTACTGATAAATACGGTGGTGTAAAGAAATGGGCAGTATTGGAAATACCAAACAATGTTATTGATGAGAACTTATGTTGGAAGTTTGGTTTGATCAATTACAAATCAAGCAACAACAATTTGATCACTGAAAATAATTTTGTCATTGAGAGTTTGGATAAATCTTTGGTTTTACAAAGTTTAGGTGATAGATTATACTTCTTAGATGCTATCAATATGAATTCCATATTGAAGTTTTTGCAATTGGACTCTAACATCCAAACCATGCAACTAAATAAGGTCAATGGGAATATAGTCATAATGACAAAGATCGGGCTATTGACTTATGACTTGATTAAAAATGAAATCACTAATGGATTTGATATGTATGATGAATTCAAGAAGTCGTTGATATCTCAAGATTCTACCACTAGCAATACCAACAAATCTCTGGTACTAAAGAATGGTCTTGAATTGAAGAACATGAAAAGATTAATATCCATAAACCCATTAACTGGTGACATTACACTTGTAGTTAATAACATCTTGTCCAGAAAGAGTATGATATATTTCTTTGATAAGGACTTGAACAATATAATTTTGAAAAAGGAACACGATTCTTGGATATCTTGTATGAAGTGGAACAATTTCAATAACTTCAACTTTATAGATATTAATTCCAGAATAGGTATCATATCAGATAACATCAGTAATAGTAATAATAACGGAGTTGTTATAAAACAAGAAGATGATTATGATTTATTGAAACCATTGAACACAGCTAATACAGTCACTGAATTTGTTTCCGATACAAATAAAAAGAATAAAAAAGAGTTAGAAATGATTATTGACACTGACACTGTGCTTGATAGTAGAATGAGATTGAACAATCATACATTCCTGCCATTGTTCAACAGTGTTAATAGCAATACCATGGTTGATACCGTTTTTGATACTGTATTGAAGATGTTGAAGTGATCGGATTTAAACTCTCTTTTCTCTAGCTACCCTGCTTCTTATATAATTTCCTATATTGAATACTCATTACATTAAGCCCATTCTTAAGTCCTCGTTTTGCTCTCCGGACTTAACATGTCATATTTCAAGCCATGTGAAAAATTTTTATTTTTTACACCCACTATATGGAATATATTCAAATCGTATACCTTATGTTTTATCAATTCATACGGTAGTAATCAGATTTTAAAAAAGAAGGAAAATTACACAATTTTGTTTTTTTGTTTGTTTCTACAATGATTTCGAATGATTTCTAGTTGTATTGATCAAACCCAACTTCAAAACAATATAATCACAATGTCTAATCGCTCAATCACATCATTCTTGGATACAGATCTGTACAAGATCACCATGCAAGCAGCTATCCACGAAAACTTTCCAAACTCGGATGTTGAATATAAGTTCAATAACAGATCTTTTAACGATAAAAAATTTTCTTTGGAGGCTATAAACTGGTTGGAAGAACAATTTAAGCTGTTATCTACTTTGAGATTTACTCAAAACGAGGTTGACTACCTAAAAAATACTGTTGCTTTCTTACCTAAGAACTATATTGATTTCATTAGCAACGATTTCAAGTTAACTCCGGATAATGAAATTTTCTTAACAAAAACTTTATCCAGCGATCCTTCCTTCAAGGGACTGTATGACATAGATATTAAAATCAAAGGTAAATGGGAAGTTACCATCTTGTATGAAATTTATATTTTAGCCTTGGTATCTGAGTCTTACTTTAAATTCGTTGACACTGATTGGGATTATGAAGGTCAATTAGAACAGAGTTACAACAAGGCCACAACCTTGTTCCAAAATGGGATTGTATTCAGTGAATTCGGTACCAGACGTAGAAGAGATTTCAAAACTCACGATATTATTATCAATGGTATTTTGAAAGCCAGAGATTCTAACCCTGACAAATTTGGCACCTTATTGTTAGGTACTTCCAATGTATTATTAGCCAAAAATTATAACTTGAAACCTATTGGTACCGTTGCTCATGAATGGTTCATGGGTATAGCATCTTTGAAGAAAAATTACTCTAACTCAAACAAAATTGCCATGGAGTACTGGATCAGTACCTTTGGTCCTCAAAATGCTGGTTTAGCATTAACAGACACTTTTGGTACTGACATTTTCTTGAAAAACTTTGAGAAGCCTTTGACTGATTATTACATAGGTGTTAGACAAGACTCTGGTGATCCAAAGACCTACACCGATAAGATTAGTAACCATTATTTGAACAAATTAGGCTACGCGCCTTACAGCAAATCCATTTGTTACTCTGATAGTTTGAATGTTGAGAAATGCATTGATTTGAATCAATACTGTTATGAAAAAAAACTGAAATGTAACTTTGGTATTGGTACTTACTTCACCAATGATTTCAAAACCAAGTCTTCCGATTATAAAATAAAATCCGAACCATTGAATATTGTCATTAAGATCATGAGAATAGATAATGAATTCTGTATAAAAATTTCCGATAACATTGGTAAGAATATGGGTGATGAAAATACTATTTTGAAAGTCAAGAAAGAACTAGGCTATGTTGATAACGAGTGGGTAGGTGTTAGCGAAGAACACCGTTGGAAAGACCAATAATATATACATGATATAATAATAAAAAAACAACAATCTTCATATTGATTATGTTTGATACTTCATAATAAAAACTCCATGTTCTCCACTTTATAGAACCTAATATTTGAAATTTCAATTGATTAAAACGTTTCTTTTTTTTTCACGTTCTTGTAGCTGTCTTTCCTTACATGGTAGCACTCTGAAATATTTGTTCAGTTCATCGCTTATATAGGCCAAAAAAAAAATAATTGAAAACAGCATAAGAAAAGCTCCCTTTACCAATTTGAAACTATTCGTTATAGCACCATAAACATATTCAAGGTAGAATTTGAAACTTTGAAACACCAACTTAACGATGTCTTCTCAACCCAACATCTATTTAGATGATATAACGCTAGTTGAATGCTTAAGACAGGCAGCAGGAGCAAATGTTAATCCAGAACTTGCCAAAAAAGCTGAAGAACAATTGAAAATTTGGAATGACTATTACCTAGTTGATGGTACTCTACACAAGGCTTACCAAGATGTATATCTAGATTTATCGAATGATATAAACATCAGATGGTTAGCAGTCATTAATTTTAAAAGAATAGTTGAACAAAAATGGAAGACAATACCAATGGACGTGAAATTAGAAATCAGATCTAAAATTTTGAATAATTTAGATGAATACAACAAAAACTTGTGTATGCAAAATGCTTTAGCAATTAGAGTGATGGTTAGACAAGATTTTCCAAACCAATGGGAGAGTATGTTGGATGATTTTAATCAGGTTTTAACAAGCATATACATGAACATTCAAAATAACCCATTAAACTCAGTTGAGAAAATCAAGTTATACAACGTTTTGTTAATTTTGAATCAAATTGTAAAGATTGTTGCAAATGCCAGAATAGGAAAATGCAAAATTGTGTTCCAAGAAAAGTCTGAAATGTTTTTCAATATCTTGTACCAAATTTATACCAATTTCTCACAAATTTGGATCAGCAACCTAGAACAGGATTCCTTAAACGAAGACGATATGCTTGAAGCTATGAATATTTCCTACATCTGTTCAAAAGTTTTAAGAGTTGTTATTACAGATGGTTTTAAACAGCCATATGTAAATGAAAGTTGTAATCAATGCTTTGATATGATGACTAGACATTTCTTTGATCTAATCAAAAACAAAGGCTTTTTCAATCAAAGTATTAGCAAGTATCCAATTTTGAAAAAGATTACAATTGGGTTCTTAAAGACTTTGATGAGATTTAAAGGTGCTTGGGATAATGATATTTACAAATTGCTATTATTCAAAGCGGAAGTTGTAGACTCATTAATTATCCAAATCATACAATTTTTAAATTCAAATGGTGAATTTATTTATGTTACAGATAATGAATCTGAATTAGCAGAAGTTCATGAAATATTTTATAAAATTGGTGTATACTTCTTCCAGCTATTGAAACCTATTGTCCAATATTGTTCTCCAGATAATAAAATTACTCTAACCAAATATAAGAGCGATATGGAAAGAATGAAAGAAATTAAAGCCAATTTGAATACAAACATTTTTTCCAAACCAGATTTTGTTTTACAATCGATTAACTCATTAGAGCAATATTACTTGAAATTAACCCAACATGACTTAGAGCTTATTATTGAAGATCCAGAAGAATGGGCCAATGAAGATTTATCTTCAGATCCAAGTTTCAATATAAGAAAAGCTGGTGAAATTTTCTTCTGTACTATTTTATCTTTTTACAAGGAAAACACAGAGGCTATTTTAATGGACAGATTAAACTCAGTTGACCCATCATCTACTAACGACTACTTAGGGTTGGATGCCCTCTACACTATGTTTGAATCAAGCGTAGAGAAGCTGTCTTCCAAAGCAGATATTGATAACATTATATGCAATGTGCTATTTCCGCTGGTTCCTTTTGATAACAATTCTAAGCAAATTGAAGACATCTATAAAATTGTTATGATTAGAAGAATTTGTTCTATCATTTCGCAGTGGTCTGAAAATTTGGATAAAAACGAAGTCAGACAGCCTGTTTATGCGTTCTTATTAAAGTCCTTACAGATATATGGTGAGAATTCTGTAGTTTCATCTTCTGTTTTACAAAGCATAACAGATGTTGTTTCAAGCTCCACTTTTGAAAAAGAAAACTTCAAAAACTTTATATCTCCATTGATTGAAGCTATAGTGGTAAAAGTCTTACCAACTGTTTCATTGCCTCATACCAAAATTAATGCTTTGAAGAGTATTCAAACAGTCTTGTCTGAAAATAGACCGCTAGTTGAAGATGAAAATATAGTAAATGTTTTGAAAAGTTTACCAAATTTGTGGGAAGACAATGTTCAAAACCAAAGTACTTTAATAGTAGCTCAACAATTAATGCGTTTAACAACATCCATCATAAGATCATTGAATGAAAAATCTTATATTACTTGGGACTTGGCTTTCCCTATGATTTCGCAAGGTATTGATTCTTCAAGTGTCAATTTGGAGAGATACAATTTATTGGGAGAAGATGCCTACGATCTGCTTCAAGAAGTTTTGGATTGTTTCCCATTGCAAAGTGCTCTTCCAGAATACTACAACAAGGGTATGTCTTTGATTGGTGGTGTATTTTTAAAGAATTTCATGCTTTCTTTGGAAAATAACACAGATTTGATGCCTGTATTACTGAATATCTTTAGATTATTTGCAGTGGTTCTACCTACAGATACTTTTATCAACTTACAAGAGTTCAAATACGTTTGTTCTAAGATGTGTTCACAATTGGTCAACATCAGAGATGATTTATTTGAATCCATGTACAACACTTGGGATCATTTATTGATAAAAATAAGCTTTGAAAAAGATGAATCAGAATTGAAAACCCAGGTATTAAATTGGTTTGTAGAAACCGGTGTTTATCAAGCTCTATTCAAGAAAATATTTTTGAAAGAAAGTGCTGATGATGATATGGAGGATAAATGTTTCCACATTATATCAAGATTGTTCTTTGTCAACCAAGATTTATTCTTATCTGAATTAAACAAGTACCACATGACATTTTCTATACCAAAATATGAGAATGATAGAATCGAAATTATTTACCAATCCAGCGTATACAAAGAACAATCTTTCAGCGAAGTTTTCCAAACTTTGATAAATAAATGGTATCAATGTATATCGTTAAGAATTTATAATTCTAAGGAAAGAAAACTTAATTTATTAGCCATTTCGTCAATCTACAAGCTATTGCCTAAATACGAATTTTACATGCTAGATAAGCTTGAAATTCATGTCAAGAATTTCAAGCCTATAGCTTCATTATGGATAGAATTTTTGGAAAGTGTAAATGAAGACAATAATGGTGATTGCGAAAAGTATCATAAAATAGACCAATACATCGAGCAATACATGGACTTGATAACTGATTCGTTCAAGATAGTCAAACATAATAAGAAACAAAACGATATAGCTTTGAAGATAGTATTTAAACAGTACATCTACGAAATCATCAACAACTATATAATAGCTGATCCTGAAATGGGCCAGCTATGGAACTCCGGTCACGAGATCTTGTTCGATGATGGTATCAAGGACGGTTTAGAGACATTCTTGAAGTAGTTTATATATACAATATTTTAAAAATCAATATATATATATTTTTTGCTTACGCGTATTAAAAGTTTCACCGTGTATTTGTTCATAATATATATGTTTTTTAATTTCTTGTGTTTTCAATAAATGAAGCACAGAAAAGGCAGTGAAATTTTTTGGACCATTAACCAAAAGAAGGACTTGAACTATGATATTTTCATCGGTTTTTAATACATTTAAAAAAGATCATGACGAAGATGACGAAACTGCCGGGATCATGAGATCAAGCAGAAACCACAAAGATCTACCCTATGACCACGAAGATAGATTGTATTTTGATTCTCCAATGAAAAGCAGTTTTTCGAGTATTACCAGAAAAAAGTATTTAGACGATGATGACGATGTTTCTAGCTTAGATTACAATGAAAACGAGACATTAGAACGAATGAAAATGGATTATGAAAAGAACAAAATGAAATTACAAAACAAAACAACAACAGACTCATTGAGATTTGATGATATTTTCGGCAATGGACTTAATAATATAAATGATGAAACCTATTCAAAAAGAAGAAATCTGATAGAATTGAATAATAAGAAGTTCAGCAGAAACGTTTTTGGATATATGAACGACAATACCTCTTCAAGAGATGATAGTATTTACAATTTACCTAATGTTTACAAAGAAAGCGACAAGAGAAGATCTAATGGGTATGGATCTCTATTAGATATGAATGATATGAAGAATATTCAGTATACACCACAAAACTCAAGAGGAAAGCATTTTAATGACATAAATGACAATTTAGACGATAAGAAAAGAGATTTGGAATTAGAAAATTTGGAACTTAAGCATAGGATTCAGCAAGAGAGAATGGCAAAGAAAGTCAAAGAAATAGAAGAACGAGAACAGTATGAAAAAGATAAATATATGAATTTGAAAAGACTTGAAGCTGAGAAAGAAAATAGGATCTTATCTGATATGAAATACAAGCAAGAAAAAGACCAGATGTATGATTCATTGAGGGAATATGAAAGATCTATAGAAAGACAAACAAGAATGATAGATAACCAGAATAATTTAATTAAAAATTTGGAGGACAAGTATTCCAAATTGGTAACAGTAGTTGAAAGTCAAAATGAAGAAATGCACAATTTAAAAAGCGGATTGGAAACAGAAAGATCTGTATCAAAGAGATTGAACAGTAGACTAGAGTTATTAAACGATAGGTTATCAGATACCAAGCAGATGTTATATTCAACAAAAGCAAATATAAGCCCTTCGATCAAGAGTAAAGTGAGGTTTGATGAGAACTACAGCAATGATGCTTCAGACATTTCCGATTTTGAATATGGAGAAACACCAACCAAATTTGATTTGAACAATACTGAACACATTTTAAAGCTGACGGAGAGGTTTTGAGTTATAAATTGGAAATTATTTAAGCATATAAATATATATGAAAGGATTTAATATCTTTTGTTAAACTTTAGCTTGTATTCGTATTCTTTGGAAGTGTTATCTTCTTTCCAAATAACGTTGCTTTGAACTCTACCTGAAGGGTAATCTGTTGAGTACCAAATATCTTTTCCTGAATATGAGATAATGCCTGAAGATTCATCGTAATTAAACTGCGTAGGGTTTTTGTTATACTTACTGTTACACTCAAAGAAGTTGTTGTTCTTATTAACACCACAGTAACCTATTCTGGTTTTTAAGTTAACATTTCCAAACTCAGCATCGTAAATCTCATAATTGGCCTCAGTACCTTTACTCATCCATTTACCCTTGTTTGTCAAGAAACCAGACAAAGAACCTTTTTTTGTAGATATTCTCAATGATCCTGTTCCCAATTTCTTTTTGTTGCCATTGCCTGGTGAGTTGGGTGGTTTATAAGATGGTGGCTTATACCCCTTTGGATAATAATGGATGCCTTCAGCAGAACAGCCTGAGTAAGGATTAAAGCTGTCAATAGCTGTAAATACACCAATGTCATTGCTTAAAATAGGAGAACCTTTTGATAATAAATGATAATACCATATTTCATTTATACTATTGTATCTATCACATTTGAAAAAGACCTGCTTATCATTAAAAGAGTCACTCAAAGCCTTGGAAATTTCATCTCTAGTGTATGTTTTGGTTTCCGAAGGTAAAATAGAGTGTTTGGCCAAAGCTTCATATGTGTTTAACTTCTTAAACAGTTTCATTGATATGTCAAAGTAGTCATAAATTCCTCTTTTTACTAGTTTTTCATATTCATCTTTATCCTCTTCTGTAATGGAGTCATCTTCAAACCATCTGGAATAACAGCTAGGTTTCATTGTATTAATGCATGTACCGTGTTTGTTGTATTCATGAACCCATAATGATTGGTCATTTCCGTTATTGGATTTCCACCACATTTTCATATCTTCTATCAATTGTTCACCTGCGTTACTATTCAAAAGAGGTAAATTGTCAGATTGATAAGAGTCTTGATTTAATAGCATATCTGTGACGTTGTAATTGATATCTCTTGAAGAATCGCAGAATTGGGCATAGCTTCCGTCACAGTTATCAGGCCATAACCCATGCAATGTGAAATTTTTTGAGTACTTCTCTAACTCTTCTTTAGGCTCATAAAATGACGGCAAGTAATCCCAAAATTGCGTTTGCAAGAATATTCCTCCTGGATATTCAAAACAACAGGTATCTTCTATAACTGTATCGTTCGAACACGATAACGGGGTACTGATGGGACACGATAACGAGTAGCTAGAATCCTTGTTGATAAATGAAAATGGAAATTGAGAAAGTGCATTTAATGCATGTTGAATATGCATCACAAATAGTTTGTTTTTATTTTTGGTTATGATTTAGTCATATTCAGCTTGTTTTTTTTTTTAAAAAAAAAGCTTTGTTTAAATACTCTGATAAGCAAAATTCAAAGGCAAGCCTCGATATATAGGGGGGTTTTTAATTGTCGGAAAAATTGTTTACCCCTCCGATAAGCTTGCAGTGGTCACATGATCTGATGCTGATAAGACGGATTTAAGACTTGATAACGTGCCGCATTGTTCCAATAAGTTGTGCACGTGATAGTGTAGGATTGTGTTGGGCTATGGGCAATATCTATCTGGGCATATATACAGTTGAATCTCAATGTCTCATCGACTTATCTCCGTGCATTGGGGGATATCCCATTGAAACCTAGGCAGCTTCACTTTCCAGCTGATACAACTTATGTCTATAAATCATCAAATACTTAAGGTTTATCAATAAAAACTTACAACTCAATGCCCATTCGACATCGGACCCAGTGTACTTGATTGATAAGTTATTAATCTTATCATCTTCTATTCTATAGGGCAAACTCCAAGCAGTGATTTTTACAGTATCGGGTTTGTTTAGCAGTTTTACTTTCATTTCGTTATAATAACCTAACAATGTGTTAATATACTGAAGAATAATAACCATTGCTTCATTGAAATTCTTCAATTTATTAACCTTGATTTCTTTTCTTTCATCTACATTACTGTTGTTTTTGAAAAATAAAAAATTCCAATTATTACCATTATCTGCGTTATGTATACTGTTGTCAACTTTCTTTTCCTTTTTGATGCTATTGTCTGAAGGGTCATAAAATATGTTGTATTCAATTCCTTGCTTTATCAGCCTAGAAACAGAACCCAATGGAAACCATTCAATATTTGAGTCTATTCGACTTGCTGTTTGGGTTGTGGATATTGGTATAGATAAATTACTCAAACATAAAATGACTTGTCCTAAAGCTGCATTGGTCTCTCTCCAAGAGCAACCCAGCTTTAGTTCATTTATGCTACCAAAGTTATTGAAACCATTGGATAACTTTTTTGTATCAAATGAAGCATCCAAAGCAGAACTATGTTTATCCACTTCAACAGTGCTTATATTGAATACCGTGTTATAAATGTTTAAATTTCTTAATTTAGCTAAATCTTCATGTACCCTCTCAATATCCATACTCAAATTGTTCCACTTCTCAAAGTTGTGTTGATACTGTAGATATTTTTGGGTATTCTGAACATTGGCATTCACCAAGAAAGTTTTTTTTTTCTTTTTCTGTAGCAATTTTTCTTTTGCTAATGTAAGGTCCAATCTTTCATTTTCTAGTTTTGCTTCTTTTATTTTATCTATCAATTCATCAGTTTCTTTGTTGATTCTTTTGATTTCTTGCATATTACTAATGTCTGCTTTAGATAAACCGCTTTGAAAATCAACATTCTTCAAAGATTTCACAGGTGACTTGTTTTCAAAACTTTGCATACTTAATCTTCTATCGTTGTTTTTTTTTTTGGGAGACAAAGAATATGAAAATGACTTTATACTTTCCTGCGTATCATTTCCTCTGTTACTATTTTCCAGCACTTTGTTTTTATAAATTTGCAATTTCTTCAAAAAATTTTGGTACTTTTCTTTTTCGATTAAAAGATGGTTAAATTTTTCATTCAATTTGGTTTTCAATATTGTACAGCATTCTTTGCACAATGGATGCTTTATGTTAGGAAGCAAGTCACCATTTAAAGAATCCAAATTTACCAAACTGTCATTCAATATTTCAAACACAGGTTCTAGTGCTTTAATTTTTCTGGATATCGTATGATCATCAGAAGTAGTTAGAAGTACAGAGTCCGTAACCTCAGGCAAAGTTTGATTGGATTTGTCATTTTCATTTAACAGGATATAGATACTGTCTTTCAACTTAGGTTTATGATTATGTTTGCTTATTCTTTTTTTGTATGCGTTAGATGATTGAAAATCTTGTGTAAAACTGCTTATGTTTTTTGAATCTGAAAATAAATGGTTAGATGTTTTATTATGGTGATGTGTGATTGAATCCAATTGGAGTTTTGACAATGACAAAAATGAAGAGTCAAAGTCTTCGTTTCTGATTAATGAATGGCAATTACCACAATTAAACGTGGAACTACTAGAAGGATGTATTTGACTCATTATGGATGGAAGTTTTTGGAGACTTATTAACACGATATTATTATTGAACAATTAATGAGGATAATAGGAACCAAAAAAAAATAAATAAAGGATGACCAGAGGAGATAAGAGCAAATACGAATCGGAGTTGGAGTGAATCGGACATAAGCAAAGTGTGAAGAAATATTGGAGTGAGTCGGACATAAGCACAACAGTTGAAAATCATTAAAGTATATCGGACATAAGCAGAATACCAGGCAAAAAAGCATTCCAGCGTGATTCATCAATAATCGTATATAAAATATCCAAATGGGTTTAAGATTTTCCTTTTTAGGAAATTTTGCGGGGAAAGACGGCAAAAGAAAGACAGAAAGAGGTGCAGGAGTGAAAAAGCCAAAAAAAAAATAGACACCCTTTAAATCCGGTTTTTAACCCTCTTTAAGATATTAATTAAACCGATTTATTTGAATTAATTACACGGATTTAAAAGGAAAAAAACACGTCTATTTATCCGAAATTATACCAAGATTGAGCCTATAGAAGAGTTCAATACAACTGCCAATGCTGATAATATAGTGCTTGCACACATGACAAATGCCGTATTTTACAATATTTGCCCTCTTGTCTTTGCAAAAGAAAAAAATGGCTTTCTTTTCGTGGTGATTCCATTACTATTGGTACTGTGAAAGCAATTTCCACTTAAATCCGTGGTATTAAAATTGGAGGATTATTATCGGATAAATTGGCATCTCTCTTTTTTGGGGTTTCTAAGGGTTAAATTTTCTACAGCATTTCTTTAGGCATCTAAGATACTACGGTTGTTACTATTAGCCGGTGCTTACTTTATTACCAAATATGCACTTAGATGATACTAGTGGGTGTAGCAGTATTGTGTAATTCTTCCGTTAATCTATTAGGCAATGATGACTATAATGATTGAGAGATTTTTTTTGAAATAACATTATTGATCATATTTAAAGGCAGTGGATACTTGATATTCATAGCTTCTTTTTCTAGCAAAAGATCTTTACAAAACCAATAAAAATGTCTAATTCCTTGTATAGCAAATCAAATAGTATTAAGGAAGAAAAGCATTCAACTTCCTCTGATCTTCATTTTAACAACGAAGATATTGAAGAGGTTGAATCTATAAATTCCTTCGATGACTTAGAAAACCAAAACAATGCTCAACTAACCCATCAAATTTCAAAGATCTTATCCCACAACAGCAAAAACGCTGGAGATGGAGTTGAAAGAATAGAATCTTTGGCCAGAGTCTTATCTACAAAAACCAAAAAACAATTGGAATCATTGGTCATTAAAGAAGGCTTGGATTTTGATCTACAACAAGTATTGGACTACTTAAGAACTCAAAAGTTGGAACAAGGCATTATTTCTAATGATACAGGTGTTGCTTTCAATGGCTTAAATGTTATTGGTGTTGATGCTTCTGCTGCTGTTGCTCCTTCTTTAGATGCCATGTTACATGAATATGCCACTTGGCCTAAAAGATTGATTCAAGGAAAAAATAAACCAATCACTAAATACATAGTCAAAGATGCTATTGGTGTTGTTGAAAGTGGTGAAATGTTAATGATTATTGGTAGACCAGGTGCTGGTGCTTCTTCTACAATGAGAGCCATTGCAGGTGAAATTTCTGAATTTGTTGAAGTTAATGGTCACTTTTCTTACGACGGTTTAGATCAACAACAAATGATGAAGGCTTTTAAAGGTTATGTTATCTATGTTCCTGAATTAGATTTCCACTTCCCAAGAATTACTGTCAAAGAAACATTAGACTTTGCAATAAAGTGTAAGTTACCTAGAACTAGAGTTGATGACATCTCCAAACAAGAATACGTTGATACAATGAGAGATTTGTGGTGTACAGTTTTTGGTTTAAAACACACTTACAAGACAATTGTTGGTTCAGGTGTTGTTAGAGGGGTTTCTGGTGGTGAAAGAAAAAGAGTATCTTTGGTTGAAGCACTGGGTATGTCTGCTTCCATTTACTGTTGGGATAATGCTACTTTAGGTTTGGATGCTTCTTCAGCTTTAGAATTTGCTCAAGCCATAAGAACAGCTACTAACATGACCAATACCACTGCAATCATTTGTGTTTATCAAGCCGGTCAAAAAATCTACGATTTAATGGATAAAGTATCTGTTTTATACAATGGTCAACAAATTTACTATGGTCCTGCTGAAGAAGCTTGTGAGTACTTCATAAACATGGGTTTCATCAAACCTAATAGAATGACTTCTGCTGAATTTTTGACTTCTGTTACTCTAGATTTCGAAAACAAAAATTTGGAATGCCAACCTGGTTACGAATCTACCATTCCTAAAAATGTTGATGAATTTATAGCTTATTGGAAATCTTCTCCTCAATACCAAGCTGCTTTAGATTCTTTTAATGATTATATTGCCAAACACAGTCCTGAACAAACTCAAAAGAGATTGGAAGACTCTATGAAACAAAAAAAACAAAAGAATGAACCATTACATTCTGTTTATACTACAAATTACTGGACTCAAGTTAAAAACTGTATGGTTAGAGGTGTACACAGAGTCAAAGGTGACATGACTTATACCAAAGTTTATTTACTTTCTTTTATTTTCAAAGGGTTCATTATTGGTTCTATGTTTTATCGAATTGATCCTAGAGATCAATCAACAACTGAAGGTGCTTATTCAAGAGGTGGGTTGATTTTCTTCGTTTTGCTTTTCTGTGCTGTTACAACGTTGGCTGAAATCTCTTCCTCTTTTGCTAACAGAGCTATTATTATGAAACACAAATCATATTCCATGTATCATACTTCTGCCGAAGCTCTTCAAGAAATTTTTACTGAATTCCCTATCAAGTTGCTTGCCGTATTCATATTGTCTTTGCTAACATATTGGATGCCATCTTTAAAGTGGGATGCTGGAGCTTATTTCCAATACTTATTGAATATGATTGTTTTACAACAATGTACATCATTTTTATTTAAATGTTGTGCTGCTATGACTAAAGATGGTACTACTGCCCATGCTGTTGGTGGTTTATCCATTCTAATTTTGTGTATCTATTCCGGTTTCTTTATTCCTGCTGGTCAAATGCATCATTGGGGAAGATGGATCAGATATATCAATCCTATCAACTATGCATTTGAATCTGCTGTTGCCACAGAATTCCACGGAAGACAAATGCTGTGTTCTCAATTAATTCCTTCTGGTCCTAATTACAAGTCCGTGTCTTTAGCCAACCAAATATGTAACGCTGCTGGTGCGGTTCCTGGTCAATTGTTTGTCAGTGGAGATGCTTATGTTAAACAACAATACCACTCTAGATACTACCCGGATGCTTGGCAATCTTGGGGTGTTAACTTGGTTTGGACTTTTGGTTACATCGTATTGAATGTTATTTTAGCAGAATACTTAAAGCCTTTAGAAGGTGGTGGTGATTTGTTACTTTTCAAAAGAGGTTTCATGCCAAACTTTGGTGATAATGCTGATTCCAAGGTTGCTACTAGAGAAGAAATGATGACTGCCTTAAATGGTGATAATGTTGATTTGGACGAAGTCATTGCTAATAAAGATATTTTCTCTTGGAAAAATTTGAATGTTGATGTAAAGTATGATGGTGGATCAAGAAGATTATTAGATAACGTTTACGGTTATGTCAAGCCTGGTAAAATGACTGCTCTTATGGGTTCATCTGGTGCAGGTAAGACTGTTTTGTTAACTACACTATCTCAAAGAATCAAAGGTGTTACTATTACTGGTGATTTGTTGGTTAATAATAAACCATTACCACAATCTTTCAAAAGATCTTGTGGGTTTGTCACTCAAGCTGATAACCACATGACTGAATTGACTGTCAAAGAATCTTTACAGTTTGCTGCTGACTTAAGACAAAATGCGTCAGTTTCACATGCTGAAAAAATGGAGTATGTTGACAAAATCATTAAATTATTGGGTATGCAAAACTATGAAAATGCTGTTGTTGGTAAAATTGGTAGAGGTTTGAATGTCGAACAAAGAAAGAAACTATCTATTGGTGTTGAATTAGTTGCTAAGCCTTCTTTACTGCTATTTTTAGATGAACCTACTTCTGGTTTAGACTCTAATTCTTCTTGGAACATTATCCAATTCTTGAAGGCATTGGCTGATTCTGGTATGTCTATTTTATGTACTGTTCATCAACCTTCTGCTACATTATTTGAAGAATTTGATAGATTATTGTTATTGAAAAGAGGGGGTGAAATGGTATACTTTGGTGATATTGGTAAGAACTCTAGAACTATGTTATCATACTTAGAAAGAGAATCTGGCCTATTATGCGATAAGTCTGAAAACCCTGCTGAATGGATGTTAGATGTTGTTGTTGGTAATAGTGTTGGTAAAGATTGGGCTAAAACTTGGAGAGAATCTCCTGAACACTATGCTGCTATCGAAGAATTAGACGCTTTGAATAATTCCTTAACTAGCAAAGCCCAAACTGAAGATCCAGAATTGTTAACTAAATATGCTGCTCCTTTACTAAGTCAATTTAAGACTGTTATGTGGAGAACCAATATTCAATTCTGGAGAGCACCTGTTTACTTAAGAGCAAAGTTTTTTGAATGTGTTGTATGTGCTCTATTTGTTGGTTTATCTTATGTTTGGACTGGTAAACACAACTATGTTCAAGATGGTACACAAGCTTTCTCTTCAACCTTTGTTATGCTAATTATTGCATTGGCTATGATCAATCAAATGCATGTATTTGCTTATGATGCCAGAGTCTTATATGAAGTTAGAGAAAGTGACTCTTCTACATTCCATTGGTCTGCTTTGTTGATTTCTCACACTTTGGTTGAAACAGCTTGGTCCGCTTTGTGTATCTTCTTCTGTTTTATTTGCTACTACTGGCCAATGAGAGGCAATGGTGCTGCCAGCCATGCTGGTTACTGGTTTTTGATTTATGTTGTTCAATTCCCATTGTACTTCATTTCATATGGTGCATGGATCATTTACATGTCACCAGATATCCCATCTGCTTCTATGATCAATTCCAATTTGTTTGCCATGATGATGTTGTTCTGTGGTATTTTACAACCTAAGAATAAAATGCCTGGTTTCTGGACTTTCATGTACAAGGTTTCTCCACTTACCTACGTTGTTCAATCCATGACTTTACCATTAGTTCATGGAAAGGAAATTAAGTGTTTACCAACTGAGTTTTTGAAAATCATTCCTCCTAGTGGCCAAAACTGTGGTGAATTTTTAGATCCATATGCCAAGGACTACCCTGGTTATATTGATAATCCAAGTTCTACTGATGTTTGTAACTACTGTCCATATAACAGTGAAGATCAAGTCGTTGAACATTTCGGTGTACATTGGGACCAAAGATGGAGAAACTTTGGATTGCTATGGGCTTACATTCTTTTCAACTTTGTTGCTATGTGTGTTTGTTACTACTACTTCAGAGTCAAGGTATGGTCCTTAAAATCCGTACTTGACTTCAAAAAGTGGTTTAGTGGCCCAAGAAAAGAAAGACATGAAGCCGAAACCAATATTTTCAAAGAAAAGAAGGATGACAAAGCTGCCATTAAGGCCTAAATTTAAAGTTAATCAAAAGGCTTGAAATGTTTATATATATTAATGTCTTATTCAAACTTATGTTAATAGTAAAAAATAAAATAAAATAAATTAATATATTTTTATAGTTGTGTTTTATAAGCAATAAAAGCTGTCCATGCATTCCCTTATTATTGAACCTAGAGTTACTTTCACTGGAAATTATCTATAAAAACCCCATATATAAGTGTTTATACAAAAAGAATTTGTCATTTCTATAGTTGCTTAGAATAATAAAGCCAAAATCTCAAGCAGACCACCACCAACGATTAAGAAAGCTAGTAAATAAATCCAGAACTTTGATAAAGCAGGCTTGTCGGCTTGATTAGATTTTTTTACTTTGGACTTACCATGTTTTCTAACATCTTTGTTTTGCTTTTCAAACTTTTGATTAGCTTTTCTGATTTTAGGATTAGTTTGTTTGTTAACACCAGCCATAGTTTAAATGTTTATATGTGAAATGAATATGTAAAAAAGAGTAAAAAATTGAACGAAAATTAAAATATTAGAAGAAATACTCAAAACCAAAAAGTATGCAGCGTGTGTGAATGTTCTTTCTTAATGTGATAGTTGTGTGTATGTTTTTACAGGTTGGGAAATGTTATCCTTAACTTTCAATGTTGATATATGTTGTTGTTTTTTCCTTCTTGAAGAAACACGTAAGTGCCTTTTGGAGTAATTTTTTTTTTCTTGATATTTTTTCACATTCGGGTATATGAGGAGAAAGTCAATATCGGAGATAACTCAGGTCAGAATCAACACAGCTTTGTATCGGAGATAACTCAGGTCAGAATCAACACAGCTTTGTATCGGAGATAACTCAG
>ERZ794936.281-NODE-281-length-27617-cov-7.583376_pt1 | contig 27617 bp, 13 predicted proteins | sample MGYA00511083_ERZ794936 | MGnify/ENA primary metagenome ERZ794936 (study PRJEB30137, sample SAMN04331409) | food metagenome | isolation source: Y2 must sample point D1 replicate A | place: Australia: South Australia | collected 2014 ... | reverse complement strand
TTTGCAAAATATTCTAAATTGAAACATTTCTTTCATACTAAACGAAATTGAAATTTAAATTTAATTCAAGTATATAAGCCTTAGGTTAATGAATTTTACTTCATTTCAAGTTTATAAGTTATTTCAAATTATAATAAAAAAAAGAAATACAAAAAAAACCACTAATCAAATATTATAATTTATCAAAAATGGCTAGAGGTCCGTATGTATCATAATTAATCAGATATATAGTCTGGACAAAATCCCGACATGAGGTGAGTTTTTTAAATACAATCATTAATGAAACACTTATTAGTATCAAACGAAAACATTTAAATCAAAGCTTCAGTATTTTACATACTAAACTTTATTTATACTTTTTTTTTTTGAATAAGGTATCATTGTGATAAAACTTATTGATGACGTTGGGGAAGAAAAGTCTTTGCAATTTTCAAAGTCTTTTTTTTTATTCATTAGCAGATCCATTTATTATAAACTAAACAGTTTTATTTCAATTTAAAGTTTTGGTCATTGTTTTTTTGTGCATATGCCTGATCTACTTTTAAGCATTAATGAGTCTCGTATATTTTTTCATTAGTGTGTAGGTTTTTTGGTAATAGCCCAATGACGACTTTTTTGAATATTGATTGTTGTTTTTTAGTATAGTTTTGAAATAACTTTCTAGGTTTTTGTCTAGAGTGTTCTTTTGTATTCTGTATGTTATAATAAAGTTAATGTATAAAAAATTAATTTCTTCCTTTCGTTTTTCAATTGGAATGTTTTATCAATTCAATTTTACTTCTGTTCACCAAAATAAAGTATTGTATAGTTTCTGTTCTGTTGTTAGTACTGTAAAGTTTTTTTTGAAAAAGTTTCTGTTAGTATTAAATGTTTATTGATGAGTTGTGTTTAGAAGATACTCAGTAACATTTAACAATGTTTTTTTTTTTCAATCAAATTATCAAAAAAGAATTTTTGACTTTACTAACAATTTTATTTCATTCACATCATAATATTTTAATACAGAGGTAAACATCAAAAAAGATTATCAGCTCCAAAGCACTGGATGTTAGACAAGTTATCCGGTGTCTACGCTCCAAAGGCTTCTCCAGGTCCACACAAATTAAGAGAATCTTTACCATTAATTGTTTTCTTAAGAAACAAGACCAAGTACGGTTTGAACGGTAAGGAAGTTAAGTCTATCTTAATGCAAAGACACGTTAAGGTTGATGGTAAGGTTAGAACTGATGCTACCTACCCAGCTGGTTTCATGGATGTTATCTCCATTGAAGCTACCAACGAACACTTCAGATTAATCTACGACATCAAGGGTAGATTCGCTGTCCACAGAATCTCTGATGAAGAAGCCAAGTACAAATTAGGTAAGGTTAGAAAGGTTCAATTAGGTAAGAACGGTGTTCCATACATTGTTACTCACGATGGTAGAACTATCAGATACCCAGATCCAAACATCAAGGTCAACGACACTGTTGTCATTGACTTAGAATCTGGTAAGGTTTCTGATTTCGTTAAGTTCGATACTGGTAAGTTAGTTTACGTTACCGGTGGTAGAAATTTAGGTAGAATCGGTGTTATCACTCACAGAGAAAGACACGATGGTGGTTTCGATTTAGTCCACATCAAGGATACTTTAGGTAACTCTTTCGTCACCAGATTAGGTAACGTTTTCGCTATCGGTGAACAAGGTAAGGAATTAATCTCTTTACCAAAGGGTAAGGGTATCAAGTTGACTATTGCTGAAGAAAGAGACAGAAAGAGAGCTAGATCTGATTAAGTTATTTATTCTTAACATTTAGAATTATAACTTTTCATTTAACAAAACTCTGTTTTCTATTTTCAATAGTGTGAAGCTTTAATGTTATTTTTCAAGCAGTATATATTATATAGATTGTTAAACAACAACTTCCAAACAAAACAAATACAAACAAAACATCAAATTTAAATAGGTCAATGAATTAAAAAATAATATACATTTCTTTCTTTTTTTTCTTTTTTGGTTATACCTTCTTGCTTTCTTCCAGATTGAAATACTTTTGTAGTAAAGGAACTATACTACTAGCTTTATAAGAAGTACCTTTCAATACTCCATTATAATTCATTGTTTCAAGTGCTTTGATGACTTCTATTTCAAAGAAGTCCAAGTATACAAAATCTACTTCTTCTGTTTCATTGTTTATCACATCAGAATACTCTACTACATTAGGCATGTTATAATATCTCAAAGGTTCATGTAATGTATCTTCTCCATCACAACCAAAATCATCGCATGTTATTGGTCCTAATGGTAAATTTTCCTTCATTTCAAATGTGAATTCATCTACATCTTTGTTCAGATACTTGATTTCCATATCGCTAATTCTCTTTGATTGTGGACTAGATATGGAAGGCAAAGACATCATATTGACTATGGAAGGCTGAGAGTTCAAAAAGTCACAGATGTTCTTGGCAAAATGATATGGAACTGTGATGTATTTCCATTTGTTTTCAAATGGTGACACTTGAAATTTAGTATTTTCAGTGAAATTTCCTTCAAATAAATCAGATCTTATTAAACCAGTATTTATGGTTATAATTCTTTTTATATTTTCTCTGCCACTTGGTTTTTCTAGGAGTTTCAAAATGTGTGTTCTTATTAAGTTAAAGACATTTGAAGTTGAGGTCAATGGCTTCCCACTCATGTAGTAGGTGTTCGGAATATAACCCAAGACTTTTTCTAAGTTCAAAACTTTGTATAGAGTGTCTATTTTCGTTGAAACATAGTTTTTAGTGTCCCAATCAATATCTTTAGCCTTTAAATTTTTTAAATGGTAATCAAAAGATTGTTTCGTAAAGTCTATGTATTTTCTGAAAAATGAAGGTCTTTCTTTGTCTAGATCAACGCTTATAAACCCTAAAGTTTCACAAAATCTCCCACTTTGTATAGCAGTTGACTTATCATCAATTGAAATGAAATCTCTTATATGAGTGTGACCTCCAAAGTATTGTATAACTGTATTTTTAAAATGACTTCTCAAAATATCATGTAGAAATAGAATTTCTTGATTTTGACCATGTTGAATAGGCAAATGTCCAAATACTACTAGTAAATCCACATTGTTATCATTGAAGTTACCTAACAAGTCCTTTTTGAACCATTCCTTGTCAACCTCTTTTTCTATTGGTGTAACCCTAGTCAAAGGATTAAATCTTTGAAAATCAAACAAAAAGGAAACAGCTAATACGTTCTTTTTGTTAACTTCTGTTTTGAAATACCTATACTTTTGTCCAAATGAGTTCCAATTACCCTCGTCTAAAAACTCTACGTTGGAAGAAACATACTTATCATTATTTTTTGCTGTATTGTAATACTCTATAGTACTACTACTCTCTGTATATAGCTCATGATTACCCAAAGTCAATAAGTCATAATTTTCCATGTTCAAATTGAATACTTCATATGACATAATCCCCTTTGGAACAGTGGCATCTCCTATTCCATTTCCATCAATTTTGTCTCCTGTGTCTATGACTATCAAATCTTGTTTTTTTAATTTCAATCCATCTCTGAAGCTTTTCAAAAAATCAAAGTAATTCCCCCAATCTACTCCATACTTGTTCTTTAACCATGTGTGCGTGTCTGTTGTGTGTATGAAGTTTATGTCATTTGTGGTCAATGGCGAGTGTTTGTATACAATATCTTTCTTATCTGCTGCATTCAATAACGAAAAAAATAATGGAATAGCTAAAAGTAATGCTATGATAGAATTGTACATCTTTGAATTAACTCTTATTCTTGGTTGTTGTTTAATTCATTGGTAATGTTATCGTTTTTGTTTTTTTTTTTTAAAAAAAATATATATACTGATAAACAACTTGTTTATACTTCATTAACAGCGGTTTATGCTATCTCCGATAATTTTGTAGTTTAAAGTGCTAACCAAAAAATACAAGTAATTAATTGACCTATAATACAGTTATAGTTGCAATACCTGGCTATGGAGTTAATATTGTATTTTCCTTTTTTTTATATACAGGATGATATTATAGTGATAATTATCTTTTCTTTGTGGTAACGGTACTGTTAAAGTAAACTTCTTTTCCAGCAAAACCGTTTTTAACTTTTTGGGGCGTTAGAATCATCATAAACAGTTTTTAAAGGTCCATATGGACGCTGCATTTTATTCACTGGTTCAGATGGACCTTCTGATAGTTGAGCTAATTTTACTTTATTGTTTTGTTGCCCTACTGAAAGTGGTGTTGTGCTTGAAGTAAGCTGTGAGACTGGAATAGGTTTTGTGCTTGGCGTGAACTGTCTAACTGGAATAGGTTTTGTGCTTGGCATGAACTGTCTAACTGGAATAGGTTTCATGCTTGGAGTAAATTGTCTAACTGAAGTAGGACTTGTACTTGGCGTAAACTGTCTAACTGGAGCAGGTTTTATGCTTGGAGTAAACTGTCTAACTGAAGTAGGACTTGTACTTGGCGTAAACTGTCTAACTGAAGTAGGACTTGTACTTGGCGTAAACTGTCTAACTGGAGTAGGCTGTGTGACTGGGATAGGTGTTGTGCTTGGCATAAACTGTTTGTCTAAAACAGCGTTCGCGTTCAAAAGAGGTTGTGGAACTGAAGCGGTGTTTACCGTGGCAGAATCTGCATTAACAATAACATCTTGCTGTAAACTTGTTAAATTGTCTAGTACTGGTTGTTGCGGAACAGGATTTCTAGGAGGAACAAAAGTTTTTGATGCAGTTTGTAATTTTATGCTTTGAATAACACTACTTCCTGGTGTAATGTTCTTGGCAACAACAGGTCTCAAAATATTACGTGGATTAACCATTGGCTTTTTAGACTTCAAACTGGCTTTATACTTGCTAATAAAAACAGGATCCCATAATTCAGAGGCAATGTTTAAGTCTTTGCAACATCTCATTAGAGCATTACTCTTGCAACCTTCAAATGCTGTGATCATATCAGCCTCTTTAAAAAAATCTTGTTCTCCAGTTGCTTCAGATACAAACTTGGAATTGACTATTAGAGCATATGTTCTAGCAACTTTTCTGGAGCCTATTAGGAAATGGTCACTTCTTGGAACTAAGGCCCATTTACCTGGGCCAAAAGCTAAAGACAATATTCTTCTGTACTTAATTTCTGGCAAATACAGAAGGCTTTCTTGTTTAATTTCAATATCACTTGGGTCAATAGGCTGAGACAAAATCTCACATTGCTCAGCAGATATTTCGTGTTCGGCAATACCAGAATAAGAAACCGTCCAATCAATGCCATCGTCTTTTGTTAAATCCGGAGTTTGAGAAGAAAATAACGGTAGCTTGATTACTGTAGGCTCAAAAGTTTTGACTGCAGGTTTGCTACCACCAAAAGAGTCTTTAAAAGTCGAAGATTTATCAAATATTTGTGCATAAAGACGTTTTTGCAAAACATTCTTTGATAATATGTAGGTATGTTTGTATATCATAAGGGTAATTAAAGTTTACTTAGATATGCGTTGTGGGGTCATATATGATCATGCAATAACTATTCCTTATTAAAAATGTATAATCGCCATGTATGCTTATATTAGACAAATTTCAATTATTCACTTTCAATTCAACGAAAAAAAATTTAAAAAGAAACTTAACGCGTTGAATTAATAAAAACTGAATAATTACATTTTAAAGCGTTTTTTTTTTTTGAAGGAATAATGTGTGGTTATTAGAACACATCATGTGACCATACGTGCAATCCATTTGGTAAATATGAACACATGACTTCTGGTTGATCAATTCAGACACATATGCTACAAAGTAGACCTGTGTGTTGCCTTTGCACATATAATGGAACTGTTGGCACTGCGTTGTATGGTGCCATCTATTCTACGCCTTCTTCATCAAAAAATGTATATATTTACCCTGCCATTAGACAGAAATACTTTTTTAAAACGTTGGCAAGCTTTCGGATTTAACAAATATTTAGTCACGTGTTTTATTGATGTAGCGGTACACTTGGACTGCCTCCAAATTCTTATCAAACGCTTACTGATAACGCGTTATTTAACAATCAGCCCTTGTAAAACTTGCAAACGTAAGGTTATCTCCGAATAAACATAAAAATTATAGAAGCAAAGATTTAAGCTATAAAAGGTAGTAATAATCCATAGTGCATGCAGTAATTAATGGAAATTGTATTTTTCCTTGAAGAATTATACAATATTTTTCAAATTGAAGCCAATGCGGTGTGTTGTTAAAATACATCATTGATATATGTGTGGTCTTTAAAGTATTGTGTATTATATATGTTTTTGTTCTCTTTTTATTAATTTCTGACTACCCATGATAGACACAAAGAGATGTTCCAATTGTTGTTTTTTCGATAACGTGCCATTAAAGTATGCTGCCATCATGGTACTTTTTTGGCAAGGACTTAAGGTTTCAATTATAGAGAACAAGAGAAATCACAATTCAAATGAAACTAAATGTTTCTTTAATTCAGTTTTGTTATTATATCAGGAAAGAAACAAAAAAACATAGAATACATTTTTAAACCAAAGTAGGACACGTCCTTCATACAAAAATCTAAAAAGTTCAATAATAACGTGTTTGATAATATTAGAGTAATCAAAATAACTATTAAACTACATATAGAATGATACTTTATCAAAAAAAAACCAACAAAAATGCTACCAACTGGCATGAACAGAGATTTAAAGCATGTTCAAAACAAAATATACTTCTTTCTGCAGAAGATAAATAAAGCAGTACGGGATTGGTGGGTAGAAATTAAGTTTGTCTCAAATACATTAAGTTCAAGCAATACACAATTAAGAAAATAAAATTAATAGATCCAACAAAGTTTAAGCTAATATGAGGTTTAATTTTAATAAAGAAACTAAACCAACTTTATATTAGCTATTGGCAATGTTTCTTCAAGAAGCTCTAGAGTTGATGCAGATCTGCACGTGATTTTTGTATTAAATCCGAATTTCTTTGCAAATTTTTTTTCTTTTTTACACGTGTTTAAAACACCAACTTTGTTTACTTCATAATTTCAATTTTTTAAATATAGAAGATTTAAAATAAAATTCAAATAGACTTAAATACTAAATATAGCAGAACAAATACCACATTGAGCTTATCCAGTATGGCTGTAGCTAAGAAAAACGATATTTCTGTGTCTTTGGATAAAAAAGATAAAGAATACAATTCTTTGTACAACTATTTGGGTACAAAATCCATATTGTTCACTTCCTCAAAACATGACAATTACTTATATACTTTATTTCATTACATAGTAATCATTTTGGCTACTTTAACCAGAGCTTTATACATACACAAACCATCAGAAGTAATCTTTGATGAAGTTCATTTTGGGAAATTTGCTTCTCACTATTTGGAAAGTGAATATTACTTTGATCTGCATCCACCTATGGGTAAAATATGTACTGCCCTTATAGGATATATGGTAGGATACAAAGGAGGATTTAAATTTGATGATATTGGTCTTGAGTATCCAAGCGGTGTTCCATTTTTGTTGTATAGATTGTTTAATTGTTTGCTAGGAATTGGAATATGTTCCATTATTTTCAAAATTTTGAAACAATTGAATATGAAACCAATTACTTGTTTATTAGGTGCGTTATTGGTTGTTTTTGATAACTCCCACGTCATTGAATCTAGACTAATTTTGCTGGATGCTCAAATTAACTTTTGGATTGTTGTTAGCATTTATGCGTTTATCAGATTCTACAAAATTCAATTGGATGTTAAAAAGCATTTCTCTTGGAGTTGGTACTTATGGTTGAATTTAACAGGTGTATTTTTGTCTTTTGTCATTTCTATCAAGTATGTTGGTGTTTTCACATTTGCCATGGTTGGTATTGCTGTTGCTTTTAATCTTTGGCAACTTTTGGACAAAGATGCAGGTGTTTCTGACAAAGATCTTTTAAAGCACTTATTAGTCAGAATTCAAGCCTTAATTGTTTGTCCATTCTTATATTACTTATTTTGGTTTTGGTTGCACTTCCAAATCTTATACAAATCTGGACCAGGGGATGAATTTATGTCTCCTGAATTCCAAAGAACTTTGGAAGAATCTTCTGTTGTAAAGGAGTCTAGAGACATAAATTACTTTGACATCGTTAACTTGAAAGTTTCTGATTTAGATTGTTTTATGTACTCAAATTCTGACTTCAGATACCCATTACAGTACGAAGATGGCAGAGTATCTTCTCAAGGTCAACAAGTTTCATGTACCACCAACCAATACAATGATGACAATTATTGGTTCCAAATCATTCCAATTGATACTGGTATTAACAATAACCATGGTGTCGGTATTGGAGCCACTGTTAAATTACTACACGTAAAGACCAACAGTTTCTTAAGATCTCACGATGTTGCTTCGAGTTTAACAGCTACTAACGAAGAAGTCACTACTTTACCAATCGATGAACTAAACGATCAAAACATCGAATATACCTTTTTTAGATTAGACTTTGTTTCAGGTAAACCAATAGATCCAAACCATCCACAAATGAAGACTAAGTACAACAAATTTAAGCTAATTCATCAAAAGACAAATGTGGCTTTAAAAGCACATATAGAGCCTACTCTACCTGATTGGGGGTTGAACCATTATGAAATTAATGGTAACAAAAAAATTGAAGAAAAGATGTACCAAGTTTGGACTTTTGATAAAATTCACAACCTTCCTGCTTACAGAGATTTCTCATCTGCTTTGAAACATGAAAAGCCTAAATTATCTTTCTGGACTAAATACATTGAACTACAAAAGAAGATGTTTGCTTCAAATAACGCCTTAAGCTCTGAACATCCATTTGCTTCAGAACCTCAAGACTGGCCATTAACCTTATCTGGTGTTTCTTATTGGAACAAAGATTCTGAAAGAAAACAAATTTATTTCATTGGTAACATTGTTGGTTGGTGGATACAAATGGCATTTGTATTTGTTTACATTGCATTAGTGGTTATTGATTTAATAGTTGTAAGAAGAGGATATACTTTTGTTCAAGCTAAAATTAGAGATTATCTATATGGTAGTTTGATGTGGTTGTTTTTAGGTTGGTTGTGTCACTACTTACCATTCTTTTTGATGAATAGACAGAGATTTTTACATCATTACCTTCCTGCTCATTTGATTTTATGTGTATTCACAGCTCAATTTTTGGAGGTAGGTATAATGATCAAATTTATCCCATCTGAAGAAGACGAAGAAGAAGAAAAAATTGATGAATATAAAGCCAAGAAGGCTAACCTGAAATTACATCTATTGAGTATAATTATAATTGTTGCTGTTGTTTGGTTCTTCTACTACTGGAAAGCCTTAACTTATGGTCTAGAGACTCTTTCTGTAGCAGATACAAAGGCCAGAGAATGGTTTGATATTAAGCTACAATACACTAAAGAAACATAATTTGATTAATTAAAAACCTTGGGTGTTTTATATACTACAAACTTGTAAATGGCAATTTTCTGTGAGTTGCTGCTAAAATTTCTGCAAATTTAGGTTCATTTTCTGGAGTTATGTAATTGTGTCTTATCAAAAAATCTACAACTACTAGGGCGCAGTTTGGCTTGAAATCATCAGTCTTTAATAGGTTTATTAACTCTTGTAATCCATAGTGTTTGAATTCATGGACCTCATTATCGTTTATATGTGGTTTAATGTGCTTAGGGAACTCTAAGTCATAAATGGCCTCCGATTCAGCAGTAATGACATCTTCCTCATTCTGAAAATCACAGTTATCTATATCTCTGCTAAAGTAGAAATAGGTTAAAACACCAACTTCGTGAACGTTATCCTGGACATCTGCTTTATCTAAATTAGCTTCTTCTTTCAATTCCTTCCATAATGTTGTATCAACACTGTCATCATTTCCTAAACCACCAGCCACAACATTGTCCAACTTTAAAGGCCAAGTAGGTTTCTTTGCTGATCTCCTTGGAATCCACATTCTTAACCTGTTGTTGTCGTCAAAAAAATAACCGTTGATATGAACACCGAATGTTAATATGCCAAAAATTGTAACCATTGCACGTTCAAGTTTTATGTACGGCTTGTTGTTCTTGTCATAAATCGTATATTTTTCATTTCTCCAACCTTTGGTACATTCAAATATATTTGATGATCTTGCTTTGTTAGCAAAATCTTCGAATAACGCATTGTAATTATCTTCTGGAGAAACAGCTTTCAAAGTAAGAGATTTTTGGCTATTTAAGTCGTCAACAGCTAGATCTTCAAACAAAGCATTAAACGCAGCAAACAAAACCTCGTTGTTTTCAATTTTTTTGTACGTTGAAACAAGCATGTATCCTAGTAGAAAAGAGCCGTCATGTGAATATAAACTTATGTTGTGCTTAATGAAGTTTGAATTTGAGTCGTAATCTGCTGGTAAATTGTCTGTTTTTTTAACAACATCAAGAAATGAAAATCCTGTTTTGATGTCATCTTCTGTTCTTAAAAGCCTTTCTTTTCCAGCATCAGATATAACAACTTGTGACATAAATACTGTGTTTCTTTGGACTTTTCAGCTTCCTGTTTTTTTTTAAAAAATTGCTTAAGGTTATATATTCAATTTAGCTATAAGCGATTTCATGAAAAAAAGGTCCCTCATAGGCGAAAAATGAAAACTGGTTACCAAATAGCTATTAAGTATCGAAACCATAACATTTATATGCTACATGGGGAAGGCAGACAAGGATACGGAGCTTAAGGTGATACAGGTGTATTTGAGAAACATTGGAGTTGTTCACATTCAAACGAATGGAGCGATTAAAAAGATTTATAATCCAAGCGATGCCTTTTCAGGCATAGGTACACACATCGATATTGAATACAAGGAACAAATAAAAACGGAGAAACTACACTTCAACGTGAGCATAGACGATACATATCTCGAACTTGATACATTTGAGATTAGATGCAAAACAATTTCAGGAAGACAAATGGCACCAGACATTCTTGAAGAGCGTTTTGTAAGAGATCCTATGCACACGTCAGCTTTGTCTAGACAATTGCCATGTTTTTCAATGTCTATCAGCTGTAAAGCATGTAAAACTCTTATAATAAGCTACGACAATACAGAAATTAAAAGATTTATAGACATTCCTGAGTCTAATTGGGAAGAATACATGGATTTGTGGCATTGCCATAAACCAACAGATAACCAAACTTACAATGATGAAGTTAACAATGTTTATAATCTTTTACAAAATAATAGAAATTTGATCATACCAAAAGTTGACCTACCTATTTTATTATCTGATATTTCATTGTTAGTGTATCCAAAAACAATGAATTTGGAAAGGTGTGTGGCAAATGATGATTTTGCTTGTAAACAATGTGGCAATAAAATAGGTAAAGTACGCATCACTGGTAATCAAGATGACTATGATTCATATTTGGAGCTTTACAAACCCGAGCTATCATTGGCTTTCAACCATGATAATAAGAATGTAGACATTTTTGAAGTAAGTCCGTTGGATTGGTTAGCAAATGAAATGCTGTACTGTACAAGTATGTATGGATCCAGGATGTTCAAGCTCATTCCTCCATCTGGCTTGAAAAAAAAGTTTGATGTTATTTACATATGGTGCTTGGATCATGGTATCAGCATTGGAATAAACGAATCAAAATTTGATAACCTACTTAAAGCAATGTACACAAAGCAAAATATTTTAAACCATGGAACTCAGAATGTTCAAGATATAGAGATCAATTACGGTGATGATGAATATAATACCAAGTTTTATTTAAACTTAATTGAAGAACTTGAAAAGTCGGAAAATAAAGTCTCATTAAACACCTTGAAAAATGAACTAAACGGATGGCTTCCTTTATATATCTGATTTATTTACTACAAATCATGTAAAGCTTTATCTACTATAGGGGCTATTTGCTTTCTACTAGCTCTACTTTTTTGTTGATCATAAACATCAAGTTCAGATATGGAGTCTATTTTAACTAGTTCTAAATCTTGTGTTATCTTTTCTATCAATGTTTTTTGCAGATCTGACTTTTGAACGTTAAATGGCATCAATTGTCTCTTGTGATTTTTGGATTCATCTGAGTAACTTGTTAATAACAACAATAAGTCCATGTTGTTTAGTCTTAAATATTTGTTGCAAGCTTGATCTATATCTTCACAGCCAAAACTTTTGATGTAGTTCTCCATAGAAGAGCCTAAAGAAGACATACCAATTTTAAAACCATTGAATTCAAATAATTTAAAGTCTTTTCTCAATAAATCATACATATCGAAACCTTCAATATCCTGTTTATCATTTTTTAGTGTTTTGAAGAATGGTTTTAAAATGTCCTTTTTCATGTTTTTAGCACTAACAAAGTATTTTTGATAAAAAGCTAAGGCTTCAAGATCTTGGTCTTCAACCTTTGATTTGAAGTTGCTGGTATCCAATAAAGCAGCAGCCATTCCTAATCTAACAATTTCTTCAGGTAACAAATATATGTCTTTTATTTGTGGATACCAGTAATTGGTAACCAAAGAAGAACACGAACCACAAGTTTCAATAATCAATGGGTTTCCCAAACTCTTTATTAAATTACTGTCATACTTTTTTGTATCTTCATGGTGATCAATTATCCCTATAATCCTATCAATGCAATCGACACCTAAACCTTGCGGTTCATTATGGTCCACTAAGATAGCATCAACAACCAAATTATTCTTAAATTTCTTTTTCAAAATTTTAATATCTTGCATAAATATCAAAGGATTCTTTTCTTCATTATCAACTTTGATACCATACTTCAATAATAAGTTGCAAATATCCTTTCTTAGTTTCAAATCTTCTTTAGGAATGTTTAAAACAGGCAAAATCAGTTGATCATTCTTCATGTAGTTCAAATATGAATATGTCAAGGCTGAAACCACAGAATCCATATCTGCTGATTGATTACCACAACATATTTTTATATTAGATGGACTTAACTTTTGAATGTTCTTGAGGTTACAAATATCCAAAAATTCCTTCAAAGATAGACTGTCGCTTGCAGGCAGACCTTTAGCAGATTCTTTTAAAACTGTAAGATACTGAAATAAAGTGCTTATGATTGATCCCATGTTTGCAGCTTACAAATGTAGTTATATATTGGTGTTTTGTAGTGTTTGCTATAAGTATAACAATGTTTGAACTTTGCTGTTTACCATCAAAAAGGAAAAAGTCGAACTGTATATATATTGAGTTTGAATGTGAACATTCACGTGATCATAACTGCAAAAACGCATTTCAAGTTTTTTTTTACTAGCTCCCCCGAATATATATCAACAATGAATGTTTTTTAAAGCAAAAGAAGAGGAGTGCTAAGAAACCAAATAGAAACTATGTCATTATTCAGAGCTATCAATTTTGAAGCTGCGGAGGACAATTCTGCAGTTGTAGTTGAAAATGTGGACACAACCGCGGAATTGCAAATAGAAAAAAGTTACCAAATATACGATGAAATAATGCATCTGTATTATTCAAAGTTGTATAAACAAGCAATCTCCAAGTTCAATACTCTTTTTGATATGAGTATATTCAAGATGGACAATGAAACAGATAATTTGCAGGAAGACATCATAAATTATATGGCTATATTTGACAATGTAGATGATTCTGTTGACGAGTCTGAAATAGACCCTAAGTATTTCGAAACAGGAAAAATATTCATTGGTGAGAATGTTTTCTTTGATTTTTACTATAGAAACGAAAAACTGGATCATTTGCGATATTTAGTATTTAGAAATTATGCCATGTGTCTTTATGACTATCTTTTAGATCAATTGCAATCGAATGAGGACAAGAACATACACTGGGGGAACTTTATTTACATTTCTAGAGTTATACTTATGACATCTTTAAAGTCTTTGACATTCATTGATGTCATTGAACCTGATTTGAATTTTATCACAATGATATTGAACTTGCTATATAGCTTTAAATTGGACAAGCTGACAAGAAACTTCATAGAGTTTATTACTATAAATACTAAACACATCTTCACTACAAACGTCAGATCCAAAATGCTTCCTAAAACATTGAGTATTATTCAATTAGAAATCAATGCTCTTAAAAAAATTCATATTGATAAATACAATCTTAGTATGGTTATGAACAGTTTAATCGAAAAGTTTGAACTAGCTTCTTCATCTCAGCAACTTACAAACAAAAACAGTACTTTGTTCAACAAAATCAATGAATACAGCACTCAATTTAAAGCCCATATTGCAAAAAAAAATAACGACTTGAAAGAAAACATAATAATTGATTACCACAATTGGAACAACTTTGTGAGTGAAATAGTAGATTTGACCAATCAAGAAGACCCAGAATACATTTTTGGCGAAGAAAATCCTGATCCATATAACAGCTTTGAACCTTATGAATCAATCACCAAAGTTGAATTTACATTGAAAGATGAAATTACTGCTAAGGATTTTGGACAAAATCTTGGCAACACCATTTCAACAAGATTGGAAACTTTTCAAAATAAAAATACCATTAATATTGATGTTGGGTTTATAGAAAATATTACAAATAAGAGGATAGAAAAACAGAATATCAATAATAACGTTGATCCAGCAGTTTCAAAAAAGAGAACTAGCCAGAGAGTCAAGAATTTGTCTGAAGACATTAAACGTGATGAAGAAACCACTTCTTTACAACTGAAGTATTTAGTTTTCCTTGATGAACTTTGCGAAAACGGATTGCCAAAGTTCATAAAAAATAGTGATATGGAAAACTTTGATTATTTGAAGGATTCAAGATTTACAGATTTTGAAAAATGTCACTCAGACGTTTATGATTTATTTGAAAATTGGGATAAAAAAATGTCTGATATGTTTATGGATTATAATGATCATTCTGATAACAAAACTGGAAAACCTGACAAAAACGGAAACCAACTTTTAGATGTGATTATCACTAAACTTATTGAAAACTTTCAAAACAAAGTGAGCTCTGATGAAATTCCTGTTGATAGTTTTCAAAAATTCTTTTCATTTATAAAGGCTTTTCCTAAAAATCACTACTTTCAAATAAAATATCAAATAATTGAATTTTTAGTATGTTTTGGTTATTTGAAAAATGAAACTCTCATTACGAGATACAAATGGCCACCTGATATGTTGTCGAACATTGAGTTTATGTTTTTGTCAAGTCACGACTACTTCTTATCAAACTATGATCCAAATAATTTGGATGATTACTGCAATGCTATTTGTATCTATGAATACTTGATTGAGTTGTATTTGAAGAATCACAAGAAAATGAAAAGATCTAAGCACAAAAATGTTGTTTTGATCAAGCAAGTTAAAGAGCTCCAAGATAGGATTGAAGCATGGAACCTAAATTTCTTTTCCATCTCAGATTTTTTTATTGAAACAAGAGTTGAAGTTCCTAAAGAAATGTATATTAAAAAAGTATGGAGTGAGATATTTTATCAAAAGGTAGCTTATGAAGATGATTATGTTAATTTTGGAGACGATGTTAATCAAGTTTTAGATTTTTTTGAATCTTTAGGCACAAATTTTAGTATACAAAACTATAATTACATTGAATTGCCATCTATAAACTTTTCAACTTTGCAGTTGTTGAAAACAAAAGAAATAATGTCCAATGAATCCGGTAGTAGCGGCTCATTAACCAAGTTTTTAAAGGTAATGGTGAACTTCCAGCAAATTTTGTCCTTGAATGATGAGAACAGTTGGGAGTTTATATTGGCGAAATTTATTGATAACGTTAAAGATCCATTAGTCTTTAATGATATTTTGATAACTATTTTGGAAAATATTACTAGTGCAAATGATGTTGATTTTTACACAGTCGATAGTATTTTCAAACAAGTGTTAAATACTTTTATGGAATTTTTAAAATCCAGTGGATACAAATCAAACCTTTTGTCAAGATATAATGTCCTGATTGATATTTTGAACAAAGTCTTTATTTGTGTACAAACCTATACTGACTTTTTAAACAAGGAAATCGAAAATGGTATAAAGCCTATTTTTGAAATTTTAACTGCTAATAAAACACTAGACCATGACATAAACATTTGGAACTTATACACATTGATTTACTCTGTTGTGAACTATGAGACTATTTGCAAAAACGAGCAATACGGAGAAGGCAAATCCTTTTTCAAAAAGGCTAAGATTTCTGCAAAAAAATGGAAGGATTACTTGAGCCATGTAAGTGTTTTATTCTGCTTTCATTATCAAATGTTTAATATGGCTAACAGCAAAAATTTAGAAGTATCAGTAGACGAGCAGTATTTTACTTCAAACATTTTGAATAATCAACATCTCCTATTGGCAGGAATGAACACATGTTCATATGGAAATAAAGTCTTTTTAAAGTATTCACAAAGAAATTTAATGAGCTTACAAGGTTACATACCTGCTAAAAATTTACTAAATCAAGTTTTGTTCTGTAATTATGGTTTAAGCTTAAATAACGAACTTGATGATCACCATACTAATGAAGATGGTGGTGCAAATAACAAACTTGAAAATATTGACATTGAAGATTATTTGGTTATGTGCAACTATGTAATTAAAAAGTATTGGAACTCTGAGCAAGGTTTACTTAATAAATTATTTTCCAATAGCAATTACAAATCTGAGATTGAAAAAATTGTAATGTTAATTCCATGGAAGCACTATACAACACATCCAGTTGTTCAATCCAACCAAAAGTCCTTAGACTCTTATTTGTCTAAGGATTTGAGTTTTTCTGTTTTTACTAATGAAGCACCTTTGGAAATCATGGCTACTGGCACAGATTACGAAAAAGTTGTCAATACAAAAGTTTTATTAGCTGCGTCCATTAACTTTTTGGAACTATACTTTGTAAGAAAAGCCAAAGATTTGGATATAACATCGTTAATTACAGGTGTTCATAGTTCAACTTATAACACAATCGAACAAATCATTGAATTGCTAAAGACCAACATCATCTTTAACATGTCTTGTTATGAAGCGTGGTATTTACTAGGTTACTGTTATTTAATATTGTTGGAATTCGATTTAAATTCTTCAGCTGATAAAATAAACTCTGATTCTAAAAAAATGCACACATCAACAAACCAGAAGAAGGCTGTTTTGTGTTTCTTGGAAGCTTTAAGAATATTAAATAGAACACAAGTATTAAGAAGTGAACAGGAAGAAGATATGACTATTTTTTACCTTGGTGTTGGTAATGCTTTATATGAATCCTATGTTTTACCAATGGGTAAAGCAGTGTTCAAAGTAGAAAAAGGAAACATTGAAAAAGACTTTAAACCCTATTATGATGAGTATTCTGATGGCTTTTTTATTATAAAAGAAGAAATTTTAAAAATGTTTATCAGAAAGACTTATGAAACAGGGTTGCAGTTTTTAACCAGCTGCAAAGAAGACCAAAACTATAACTTTAAGTTCTTTATCACACATTCTGTATGTGATTATGTTGAGTTTACCCAATATGATGTTGAACAAACCAACTTGCAAACATTCACCTTTTTGTCTGTAGTGTGTGATTGGGCTATTGAAACAGGCAAACACATAGGATATACTTTTGGTCACTTGTACAGCAATTTATACTTCAATAATACTGTATTGAGTACTAAAAATTTGAACGAATCAAAAAACTACAACGACTTCAAAGATCTGCAAAGAATATTCTCGTTGCTACTGGACAGATACCAAAACGTACATTTGAGACAAAACTTCAATAACTTATTAAACTTGGAGAAAAGAAATGTTTTGGATACAACTGAATTCTGCAAATACTTATCCAATGCCTGCTCGAGTATGATTAAAAAAACAAAGGATAAAACCATGGACTCCCATCAGGAACAACTAGTTTTGTCTTTAATTCAGTATGATTTGCAAGACTACAAAGAGATTTTAAAAAACTTATGGCCAGTAATATCTTTGACATCTCCTGTAAAGCCACTGGTTAACATAAATCAATTTAGTATTCAAAAAGCAGGACAATTGTTTGTTAATATGTCATTGATTGCAGAAATGTATATGTCTTGTTTGTACAAGTTGGATAATTTGACAGCCTTTCCATCGATATTCAGAAAGCTGAAGAGAAGTGGGAGTAGAATGTATGGTAATGTTAAAATCTATGACAAATGGGTACTTTTAGCAATTGAAAAGGTGCAAACCAAATACTTTAATTTACCTTCAGAAATTCAAACGCCTCCAGAGGATTTGTTGGCAACTATTGAGATGCTAAAAAATGAAGAATCAGTCAAAGAAGAAGAATTTAACAGCACTGAAATAAATGAATACGTCAAAAAGTTTTCTTTAACGGAAAGATACACTGATGTATTGATTATGAATGAGAGACCTAATAATGAGACTTATGCTAATGCTGCGTTGTTGCTATTCTTGCACACCATAGTCGAGCCTTACAGACTAAATTGTGACAAATCAAAGTACCACGAGTATAAATCAGAAGTTAATAAAAGATACCACAATGCCTCTACTACTCTAAATTTCAAATTTCTGAGAAAAGACCTCATCAAAGGAATGGCTTCAATCATCAAAAAACTTGACACTGTGGTCTCAAGTGAACTAGAAAACGTTGTAGACAGATTTATATATGACGAGTAATTACTTAGCAACATTAGTGATCACGTTATCGGAGATAACTATACATGTCTATCAACACAGTTTATACAACATACAAATTGCCGTGTTTTTTTTTTTTCAGTTTTCACACAGTTAAGAAAAACGTACCTTGGTAGTGATTTAAACGGGCACATGAATTTTCAATGTGTGAAATTGAGTCATAACACCAAAAACTCATATACTTTATAACCATCATCATGTCTATTAAAACTGTTAACGTTGCCGTTGTTGGTACCGGTGTTGTTGGATCTTCTTTTTTGAACCAATTGATTAACCTAAAATCTGCCTATGTTAAGTACAATTTAGTTGCCATTTTAAACACTAAAACACATTTGAAATCAAATGATTACTCAGCTTTACCACTAAAAGCTGACAACTGGGCTACTTTTTTGAAAGAAAACTCCACTCAATCACCATTATCTCCACAAGAATTAGTTGAATACTTAAAGAAGTCTTCCAATCCATCAATTCTAGTTGATAACACCTCTAACGAAACCTGGGCCTATTCTTATCCAGATTTTGTTAACAACGGGATCTCCATTGCTACTCCAAACAAAAAGGCATTCTCTTCTGATTTGAAGTTATGGAACCAATTGTTTTCAAATGACCCAAAGAATGGTTTGGTTTACCATGAAGCTACTGTTGGTGCTGGTTTACCTGTAGTCAATTTCATCAAAGAGCAAATCCAAACTGGTGATGAAATTGAAAAAATTGAAGGTATCTTCTCTGGTAGTTTGTCTTTCATTTTTAATACTTTTTCTTCCACCAGTAAGGGATTCTCTGAAATTGTTGCTGAAGCTAAAAGTTTAGGTTACACTGAACCAGATCCAAGAGATGATTTAAGTGGTATGGACGTTGCCAGAAAGGTTACTATTTTAGCTAGAATTGCTGGTTTAGAAATTCAATCTGCTTCTCCAGATGCCTTCCCTATCAACTCTTTCATTCCAGGTGATTTGGCCAAGGTCCCAACTTCTGATGAATTTATGCAAAAGTTACCAGAACACGACAAGGAAATCAAGGATTTGAAGGATGCCGCTGCTGAAAAAGACTTGGTCTTGAGATTTGTTGGTTCAGTTGATGTCAAGAACAACAAAGTCTCTGTTGGTATTCAAGAATATAGCACTTCCCATCCATTTGCTTCTTTGAAGGGTTCTGACAATGTTATTTCTATCAAGACTAAAAGATACCAAAACCCAGTCATCATTCAAGGTGCTGGTGCCGGTGCTGATGTAACTGCTGCTGGTGTCTTATCTGATGTTATTAAGATCGCTGAAAGAATTTGAAACTTTTGATTTTTTAAATCATAATTATATATATATATATATTGCTTATCTTTTTTAATAATAAATCACATTTTTTATATATTTGGTTTTTCTGTTGACAGCTGTAAATTGTTGTACCAACTTTTGGTTGCCACGTCAAAGATGTCCTTTAGCTTCTTGTAATCATAGCAAGTTCTTTTGAAATCCAACATAACTTTTTGAGAATCAACATACAGGGCAGAGTTTTCGGATTCAACATTAGAGGAATTGGATAGAGTATTGACTCTGGACAAATGAATGTTATTTGGCGCCAAAAATAAACTACCATCGTGTATGATTTCTGCTAAATAAGCCCCTGTTTTGTGTACAAATTGTATATTCTTAAAGCTTTGCTTACCCCAAGAGTAAACAATTTCATATCTTAAAGTATCATTGCTGTCAAAAGTATCTGAACCTCTGTTATCTAACAAAAATCCTGAGTTTTCCAAGAAGTAAATATGATAGAAATACTTGTTTTTCTGCATTATCATTGAGTCATTAAACAATTCATCTTTCAATGGATTCAATGCAAGTTCAATGTAAACAGATGAGTAAAACGGATTATAAGTGTTAAGAGATACTGCTTCTTCCCACGGCATTTCAACAAATTTTAAGCCGTACATGTCTGCTGTTTTTGATAAACTGTTGACTAAATCATCGACTAATCTTGGAGTAGTTGTTATCCATTCAAACCTAATGTGGAAGCAATGATCAGGATTGTGAACTCTATCAAAATGAACAGTTAAAATTTGAGGTTTAGTTGATTTTTTCATAGGATCCAAATCCAACTTTAACTTAGAACTCAAAATAATTTGCTCTTTTTTATTCTCTTTGGTATTATTGATATTCAAAGATGAAGAATCTGAACCATTGATGATATCAGACTTTCCATCTGTTTGTACAGAGCTACTTCCATGAATTCTAGAATCAATACTGACCAAATTATTATTGATAGTTTTATTTGATTTCACATTAAGCAAGTGGCTAAATGAAGGTGGGCTTTTTCTGACATTCAATGGATTCATAGAAGAAAGTTTTTTGTTGTCTAAAACATCAACTTTGGAAGAAACATTTCTGTAATTGCTTCCAATATAGTAGTAGTAATTACCATCTAAAAAGCTGTGGGTTTTTAATACATGCTCAATTACATCATGTTCCATTAAGTAATTTCCAAAAGCAACCGCTTGTTCTCTAGTTTCTATATCACCAAAATTTTTCAATAGCCAATTGACAAAAGCTGACCCAATAAAAGTTTCTTGATAGCTGATCCATCTCCAACTTCTAGTCGACAAATTTAACTTATTCTCCCCTTGTTGCAATTCAAAGGCTATTGTTGACAAATCTGACTTAGTTGATAAACCTAGATCTGAAGCATCAGGACTTTTTGAAGCAATTAACCCAATTTCGTGATTGTTGTTTTCAAAGTTGATCAATTCAGACAAGGAACTTTCTTGATCATGTATAAAGTCTTTGATATTACCTGTATAAAAGAATATTTCAGGTAAAAATTCTTCTTTTCTTAATGTCTTTTTTTCTTTCAAAGATCTGTATCTTAATTTATACAAGATAGAAATCAATTTTCTCAATCCTTCCAATCTTATTTCTTCATTGTCTAATTCATCTTTTTTGTTAAACATCTTCTTGGCAAACTCAGGAACATCTGTGCTTAAAACACAAAACTTGGACTTGAACTTGTAAACAGTTCCTTCTGTAGAAGATCCACTGGTATTGTATCCGCTTATGTTTTCATCTTCGTCAGTATATCCAGCTAGATATTGGTCTAACTGATTCCAATTAATACTTGATCTAAATGCATTCAAAGGATCTAAATTAGCTGGTCTGTACTCATGCTCATATCTAGTCTTTATCATTGGAAATTCAACAGGAACTTTAAAGTCAGACATTCTATCGGTTTTGTTAATATACTGCTTGATTTCAATTACAGAGTCTTGATTACAGCATATTCTGTGTATTTCATCATTTCCCAATAAGTAGATTGATTTTTCTTTAAAATCGGTCATATCATTGAGTATTGTACTAGGTGTTACCAATGTGGTTTTGAAATAAATGTCTTCTAATTTCTTAAGCTTTTCTTTATTTTCAATAATTTGAAAACCAGCAACTAATCTTGTATAGACTAAGTTCCTTATTAGCTCAAATTCATTGTTACTCAATCTAGCACCTTTTTTGTCATAATTCAAACTCACAGAATAATTTCTCAAGACATAATTACTTAAATATTGAGCGGGAGTTGGACAAACATCTGTTGTTACAGGTAAATCAGCAGGAGTAGTGAATGATCTCCATTTACTTGTACTTTTAGACAACTTTTTTGGATAAACATCTTTCCATCTTTGAGATATCAAATCATCTGCTCTTTCTGGATCAAAAGCTTTAGACGGGTTTTCAATATCAACCAAACAATCGTACTGAAACTTTAACTTATTATTAGAGCTAAAAATTTCACTGTTTTTATCTTCATCGCTTGGATTTAGCTTAGATATTGGTGACGATTTACCACTGTTCAAATTGGAACCAAACAACTTAATTGGAGTCTTTATGTTGCTATTAGATCTTGAACTTGTACCTGCGTAGTTGTTTTTCAAAGCCAAAACCTTGTCACCACTACTCATGGTTTTCAAGTTGCTTCCTTTGTTTGCAGCAGCATCTGTGTTTTTGGTATTAAATAAATTAACAAACTTTTTTGCAATTGTAGGCATTTGCGAATTGGATTTAACAGTTTTCAACGTGTTGATAGCTTCTGAGAACTTAGGTTTGTTTTCCTCTTTAGAATTAGAAGCAGGTGACAAATATTCTTCATCTTCTAAAATAACACCATTTTCGTTTCTTACAAAAGTAGCTTGTGAAGAATCTATTTTTTGTAATAAAGGCTTTTGGGGAATAGGAGTGTGTAAAATGTACTTAGAAGCTAGTTCATTTTTGCCGTTTGAAAGTCGAGGCTTTAATGGCTTAAATTTTTGTTGGTTTATAGAACTATGAGAAGAACTATTTCTGTGTTTACGATACAATTTTTGAGTCATGTCAAAATAATCTACAGTATTTTTCAACTCTTCTTTAATTCTTTTATCATTCAATCTAAAAATATTTTGATCATAAGCTGATGTGAAACTGTCCAATTTTTTAATGTTTCCAGAAGTCTTTAAATCCTTAAGAGGCAGCACAGACTTTGAGTTGTTGTCGGTTAAATTCAAAGTTTGTAAATCGTAAATTTTACAAGTGGGTTTCCAATCTCTATATTTTTTGGAATCGTCATTCCAAAACGAAATACTTAACCAAGTCGGCACACAAAATCTTAAAGCTTCTTCTCGATCTATGTATCTAAACAAAGGTACAATATGCATAGGTGGAGAAGCTAAACAAATAATATCAACTGTGAACTCTAAAGCTAATAACTTTTTTGTAATCAACTTCAGCAAATCATGATTAACATCAAACAATCCTGATCCTGGACTGATAATCATTACATGTGTAGTAGTGTGTCTCAAGTCAATTTGTCTAAATGGATTCAGTAGTGTTGTTGCAACCATATTAATAGATTCTAAAATATTAGTCTTGACAGATGAACTTAATTTACCTTGAATGTGATAAGTACCATCTTCGGATTTGATATTAAGTAATTCTTTTTTAAATTCTACAAACTCCTTTCTTAAAGTATCCATAATGTCTTTCCAGTGAGCAATATTCACTTCATCAACTACTATACGATAATAATCTTTATTGTTGACTGATTTGTACCCAGGTATTTTCTCATTAATATCCTCATCAGAACCATCGTTGGCAGTGGTTATATCAACCGAAGTTGTGAAAACTATAGAAATATTATGATTTGTTCCAATTTTCATCCACTTTTTTAAAATCTTTGGGAAAAATGAGTTTACAACTTTTTGGAAAAGCACTTCACCATCTTCTTGGAAGTTCCACATCTCTTCAGTAATCTGAACAATGAAAAAAAATCTGGCAGATTCAGATCTGATAATGACTTTTGTATCTTCCCCTATGTATCCAGAAAAGATCTTTTTACCATCTTTGTAAATACCAGTTATTGATAGCCTTAAAGTATCCATAAATTGTAACTTTTCATTTAAGTGAATAGTTGTGTCTTGTATCTTATTTCTTATCAGCCACATGTCACCTCTGTTAACAAAACAATCACGAGCCATGATCTCTACTAGTTCACACTGATCATTTGTTTTGTCTTTTAACTTTAGATATACCGTTGATCTATTTGGCATGTCTAGAGCCTTATTAAAGCTATCATGAGGGAACGAAATTAAAGGGTTCATAGTTCTTTTGTTATAGCTAACAGGAAAAGGCTTGACAATAAAATAAATTTTTCTGTCATTGTTTCTCCTTGCATTCAGTAGCTGACTTTTCATTAGAAATGCCTTTGTCACGTTTCCACTTTCCAAACTTGTTGACAATTCTTGATTTGATACCAATGACTCAGATATATTTAAATCAGGTATGTTGCCATTTTGTTTTTTTGTCTTACTGCTATAGGTTTTCATTTCCGCTAAATCACCTTCTTTACATCCTTTTAAATATTCCATATCAATATATACAACATTTTGCATATCTGCAGTAACTTCATGGTATGTTAGTTCAAACTGATAAGATACATTTCTTTTCTTCTGTGATTTTATAATTTTATCAGTTTGTTCTTGAGATACTTCATCTTGTTGTTTTGTACTTTCATCATCTTTAGCGTTAGTCATCAAAATGTTTGCAGAATGACTATTTTTCTTTATCATAAAGTTATTCAACTTAGATCTGTCATTTCCCCTAAGGTTGTTTGTGTTTTTTATTCCAGATAAACTTAATCTATTTCTATTGTTGTTATTACCTCCAATGTTGATACTTTTAATGTGAGAAGTTTCGCTGTTACCAATGGCGTTATGGCTTATAATGTTTGATGACATGTACCCAGAGCTTCTATAATTAATCCCTTGTTCATAAGATGTATTAGCGGAACCTTGTTGTGAAGACTTCATGTTGTTAAAATCATTCATCTCGTCCAATTTGTTTTTCAATATAAGATCTTTGTTAGATCGAAGCATTCTACCCGATTTGTAAGATGTTGAGTTATCGTTCTTACTGTTATCGCCTAGTAGTCCATTCATACTCGTAATACTATTTGTTTTGGGATTGCAGTTTAGTGCTTTGTCGTATCGACATGTTAATCCAAGTAGAAGTTTTATAGGGAAAAGATGAATTTGTTCAAGCTTAAAAAAAATTAAAGTTTTTTGAAATAACAATATTGGTAGCGTTTGTACTTTTGCTTTAATCAATTGGACATTTTCCCTTTAAGGTAATTAAAGTAGTAGTATTTGGGTTAGTAAGGACTTCATAGTTTTGTAATTGTATATATAAGCAGTTAAGTTGGAAATAAATGTGAAATAAAGGTTATAATACACTGGTTTGAGTAAATACAGTATTTGTCAAGTCTATATCATTTGATGTAATCTTTTTTTTTTTGATTGATAACAAATTTCTAGATATCTAACTGCTGCTAGCTGTTTTTGTTTGACCAGATTGAAGTAATGTGGTGACAAATTTTTAAGCTTGGTTTTTGATAAAAAAATATCATAAACTTATTATATTATCAAAAAACAATTATTTATAACAGCTCTCACTCTTCTAGTAGTAAAAAAAACTGCACAATATTGATATTAATCATAGTTAGAAGCTTTGTAGCAAAAGTTAGTAATTTATCATTACTTAATTATTAAATGTAATCATATTCAACTAACAAAACATAGCACAATTAAGTAGTTTTGTTTGTTGGTAGCATTAAATACATTGTAGCATAATCATCATAAGCACTTAACCTGAAGGTCTCTATACAATTATTTGGTTTCTTTAACAAGAAAAAAACAAAGAATTGATTAAAAACTTCCAATTCTTTACGCTTTTTGCTTGGCTATATGGCTACATTATCCTGGCCAATTGTCAATTGTTGAGTTTTGTAAAGATAGGAAACGTGACAGTCTGCATTTTGCTTCTAACGCATTATTGCATGAAAAACCTATTCTAGTGCTTTTTATGCGTTCAAACTATATAATATCGGATTTAACAAAGGTACTCATTTTCACAATATTGATCTTGTAGAAGTAACAAGCTGTGTTTTGTATACATTAGTGGATTTTACTAATAAACGCATTACTTTCCTTGTGATCTCAACAGAATTAACCCCCATGTCTTTAAGTAAATATATCAGATCTATTGATTCTAACATCTGAAAATATGCTTTAAATTTGACCAAATAGACGTATTTATTGAAAATACTGCAATTCTGGCTCTCCTTTTTTCTCAGTATCGGATTGATTCTTTTCCTCATATGGAATTATTGATTAAATACATAATTATATGGCAATATACCTTCATTATACCGTATAATCCAACAGTAAAAAGAAACAAGAAAGCAATAAACTATTTTAAACAACAACAAAAAAAAAAGTAATAAAAAAAATATTCATATTTCTATCTAATTCTAAACAGTAATTAACCTATTCATTAGATTCTCTTAATCTGGCTTGTCTTTGTTGTTCATCTTCCAAAGACATTCTTAAAGCCATAGCCAATTCTGGGTCCATTGATGGGTCAATACCACCATATTCCATGAAAGCATTTTCATTATCACCCCCGGAGTTGAATTGACTGTATGAATTGATTTGCTCCCACAATAGCATACCACCATCTGGCATAAAGTTTATAACTGAAATAACATCATCACCTGAGAAATCAGCAGAAATGTCAGACCAAAAGGCAGTATTGCTTTCCACTTCCCCGAAATTTATAATTTTCAAAGCTATGTTATTCTTCTTTAACTTTTTCAACAATTTCTTCAAGTCATTTTTATATTCTTCAATTTTCTTTTCATCTCCAAGCACAACAGAGCAATGGAATAAGATAATTTCTTCAGGAGATGTTAGCAATGCTATTTCTATAGATGAGTAGATATCAAGCTCACCTTTAATGTATAATTTTTCATGGTAAATAGCACTTGTGGCAGCATCGGCTAAAACAACATAAGGAGACTCGCCAGCTCCTGCAATGATAGCAGTATGTGCATTACCACTGTTGTTCTTCAAGTCTCTTACATAGTAATCAGCTGCATCTATTTGTTGCTGGTATCTGTTAGGTTGGAAATCTCCGTTTCTTGCGTATTCTGAATTATCAATGATAACGGTTTGTCTAGCCATGGTATTTCAACTGTAACAATGATTTTCTTTGGTTCCTTAGTAATGAGGTTTAAATTATATCTTTTTTTTTATTGAAGTGTGATACTGTTGATTAGTCTCACGCTGTATTTTTGCCACCAGTAATTTAAGACTCCAAATAATTGGTGTAACGAGAAAAACACACACACAGAGTGCTACCATATTAAAACCCATTATCGGCTTTAATATTACTATTTTGGGATACTTTATGTCCGATCTGCCAAATAATCAAAATAAAATGTTGGAGATAAGTATTCAACAAATGAAATCTAACAAGCGCTTTATAAATACAGGTTCACAAATAATACATATTGATTATATATGAGTACTTGAACAGCTCTTTTTTTTTGAATCATTTCTTATGCTATATAATATTAATGCTGCAGTACCAGCACTTCAATACCTTGAAAAACACTTGGGCACTTTGCATTTGAATAAACACCTAAGCAGGTCACGTTT
>ERZ794936.279-NODE-279-length-27928-cov-34.010691_pt1 | contig 27928 bp, 18 predicted proteins | sample MGYA00511083_ERZ794936 | MGnify/ENA primary metagenome ERZ794936 (study PRJEB30137, sample SAMN04331409) | food metagenome | isolation source: Y2 must sample point D1 replicate A | place: Australia: South Australia | collected 2014 ... | reverse complement strand
TGCACGCAAACTTGCACGGCATTTGAAAATGCAACAACTCTTTTTAATTCTGTGATGCATTGTTCCAATGAGTAGTTTTCCGATGTGCTCCTTTTAGCAAATCGGATCTTTTAGGTTTTCTTTTTTTTATTTTTTTTTAGATTTTTTTTTATTTTTATTTTTTTTTTTATTTTCTCTTATTTTTTTCATTTTTTGCACCGTTGTTCCAGTTTTGCAGTCACTGGAAATTTTTCAGTCGATGACTCTAGCAAGACTCATCTCGAGATCCATTCTTTTTTAAACATAAAAACAACACCTTGCTTGCAAAAAAAAAAAAAAAACACTCATATTCCGTTCTCCCATTTCATTTACAATGCAAATGGCAAACGAGCGCATAGAAACAAACACATATATTGTATAAGTTGTGCACATCTCAAAGACCTGAACAAGCAACAAAAGCCTCCCACAATGCCGGATACAGCACACAAGGAATATGATCGAGCACTTATACTTACATCTTCGGCGTTGGCGTCCATGATCACAATGACTCTGTCGCATCCTTTTGAAGTGCTCAAGATTGGCCAGCAATTGGCTTTTGGGAATTATCAGTTTAATTTAGTTCATAAGCAATTAAAACTGTACTCAGCCGGTTTGAGCAGTTTGAACCTGGCTATTTCCACAAAAACCTTTTTGCGGTTCCCTATCTACTCTTATCTTTGTGAGACTTTGGAAAGCCCGCAGGGAAAAATATCACAAAGTCACATATTGCTGGCCGGTTCGATCACAGGTTTTTTGGAAAGTTGCTGGTACATTCCTTTTGAAAACTTGAAATCCAGAATGATTGGTAACTCGATCGGGAAATCGGAACGTGAACAAAACGTTTCTCTACACAACTCTCCCACTGCCCTGCAAAAAAGGATTGCTGTTATAAACGCAAGGCCTCTTGAGAATCAGAAAAAACTAGAGTACTACAGACTGCACCCGTCCATCAATTTATTTACATCTTTTAAAGAGATCTGTGTTACAGATGGACTCAAAGGATTTTTCAGAGGCTCTACACCAACCGTTTTGAGAAGTATGAGTAGTTCTGCAGTAAACTTTATGTTTTACTCTATAGCTCAAAAAAACTACATGGAACATCCATACGAACACACATATACGTTGACAACTTTGATCGGTATAGCTGCTTCTTCAGCAGTTGTTATGGTGAGTCAACCCTTTGATTACATAAAAACCAGAACCCAAAGCAACAGATATGGACCATTTTATTACAATGGTGTCTTGAACTGCATCAAAACCGGTCTCAAAGAGGAAGGTTTCAAAGCTTTCTACAAAGGATGGTTTCCAAGATTTATAAAAGTGAACATCATCAACTTTGGTGTGCAACTCGGGCTATACCATTACGTTGAGTCACTTTTGGAAAGAAACTTTAACACCCAAAAATTTTTGAAGCCCTAATTTTCCGATATCTCAACTTTTTCTAGTTATCAAAATTTAAGTAATATACATATATCGCATTAAATAACGTTCAGCTATTTAAAATATTCATTCATAAGAAAGGACATCATTTGGAAATCCTCAGTACAAGTTGACGGCATTTTCGACAACACAGCCAGGATCTTTTGGAGACGATTTTTTCACCAGGGTACCAATTTCATAAACAGTTTCGTTAGCTTCTTGCAACAATTCTTTGACTCTTTGCACCTTTTCTTTTTCAACAATCAAAACCATACCAACACCCATGTTGAAAGTTTTCAAGATATCTTCAACCGGAACATTACCGGCTCTTCCAAACCACTTGAAAACTTCTGGAATTTCCCAGGCGTTGATATCAACTCTCGCTTGAAGATCTTTTGGTAGAGCTCTTGGAATGTTTTCAACCAAACCACCACCAGTGATGTGGGCCAAACCCAGCAACAGTTCTTCTTTGATGGATGGTAGCAACTGTTTGACATAGATTCTAGTTGGGACCAAAATGGCCTCGCCCAAAGTTTTCGAAGCATCCCATGGACATTGTGCTTCCCATTGAATACCAACATGCTCAATGATTTTTCTCACCAAAGAGAACCCATTAGAGTGAACACCGTCAGAAGCCAACCCCAACAAAACGTTACCTTCTTGCATGTTGGAGATTTTAGGCAGCACACTGTGTTTGTTAACAGCACCAACAGCAGTCCCGTTACAGTCGTAGTGGCCAGGAGCATACATACCAGGCATTTCAGAAGTCTCACCCCCGACTAAAGCACAGCCGGCCATAATACATCCATCGGCAACACCAGAAACAAAATCGGCAGCAACTTTAATGTCCAAGGCCCCAGTAGCAAAATAATCCAAAAACAACAATGGTTCAGCCCCTTGAACAACCAAATCGTTCACGTTCATGGCAACCAAGTCAATACCAACAGTGTCGTGGATGTTTGTTTCTTGGGCAATTCTCAACTTAGTACCAACCCCATCAGTGGCTGCAACTAGCAAAGTTTCATCAACTTCGTAACCAGCGGCTTTCAAATCAAATAAACCACCAAAGCCCCCAATATCGGAGTCAGTACCTGGTCTTCTTGTGGATTTGACTTTGTTTTTAATTTTTTCCACTAGCAAGTTCCCGTTGTCCACGGAAACACCTGCAGCAGCGTATGTGATGGAAGTTTCGTTTGCAGAAGCGTCCCTGAAAGCTTTGTGAGCAATGTCTTTTCTAAAGTATCTGTTGTTGAATTTAACATGTTCAACACCTGCGTAAACTGCTTCCAAAGAATCCTTGATTGTAGAACCGGTGGAAGTAACAGCAATTACTCTACCACCGTTGGTGACCAACTTGTTGTTGTTGTCTAATTTGGTACCTGCATGGAAAACATATGTGTTGCTTGCATTAATTTTTTCAGTTTCAATGACAATTTCGTCGCCTTTCTTGTATGATTCTGGGTACCCGCCGGCTGCCAAAACAACTGTTGTGGCAAAAGTGTTTGGTTTGATGGAAATCTGAACAGAGTCCAATCTTCCTTCTGCAGCAGCTAGGAAAACTTGGGCCAAATCAGTAGAGTCAGACAACAAAGGCAATACGGTTTGGGTTTCTGGATCACCAAATCTAACGTTGTATTCCAAAACTTTTGGACCTTGGGCAGTCAAAATGATCCCGGTGAATAGAACCCCGACAAATGGCATTCCGTCTTTTCTCATCCCGTCAATGGATGGCTTGATGATTTGTTGGTCGATTTGTGTCAACAATTTTGGTGTTGCAACCGGTGCAGGGGCATAAGCACCCATACCACCAGTGTTCAATCCAGTATCGTTTTCGCCAATTCTTTTGTGGTCTTGAGCGGCTGGCAAGTTGAAATACGAGTAACCGTCAGAAATGGTCAAAATGGAAATTTCGTCACCTTCCAAAAATTCTTCAATGACTACTTGATCACCTGCAGAACCAAATTTTTTTTCCACCATAATGGTTTTCAAGCCTTCCAAAGCTTCTTGTTTACTGGATGGAATCAAAACACCTTTACCAGCAGCAATACCGTCGGCTTTCAAAACAACGTTGTAATCAACATTTTTGGTCAAGTATTCTGAGGCTTTTTCAAAATTTTCGAAATTTTCGTATCTTGCTGTAGGAATGTCGTGTTTTTTCATAAAATCTTTGGAAAAAGTTTTTGAACCTTCAAAGATAGCTGCATCTGCACTTGGACCAAAAACTGGAACACCAATTTTTTTGAAAACTTGAGAGATCCCGTCAACCAATGGTTGTTCTGGGCCTGGAACAACTAAGTCAATGTTGTTTTCAATGGCGAATTTGGACAACTGCTCAAAATTTTCTGGGCTTGGAGATAGTTCAGGAACATTGACCACATTGCTGTTGATAGTGCTGGTCCCACCGTTACCTGGGGCAACATAGATTTTGGCGACAGATGGTGACTTGATTAGTGCCCAGGTCAAAGCGTGCTCTCTCCCACCGTTACCTAGAATCAAAACGTTTAGGTTGTTTTTGCAAACCATTTTATACTGCTTGTTGTTTAGTTTTTTGAATGTTTTTTTTTCTTTTTTTTAGTGCAAGTGTGCGAATCAAAACACAGCTTCCTGATGTGGGTTGTTGTATGTTTCTTTTCTACTTAGCCTGGGCTAACTACATTGTCAAAGATAATTGCCCTTGTGCTGAAAGGACAACAGTTCAAGACCGGAAGTTACAGAACCATCGCTCATGGAATATATATATATATATATATATATATACGCATCTGGTCATTGATGCAAGTATTAGCTTAAATGAGGCCCAATACACGCAATTCTGACTTCCACCTCAGGATGACTATGCAACCTTGGGAAGCTGTAGCGTGACATGTAAAAAGATTAACCTTAACTCTTACCGCAATATGAAGGCCCTGTTATATTACTCATTGGAAACTTGACCTCTGAGCTAATCCTTTCGACAAGGCCATCGATCGAGCACTATTTTATAATTTCCAGATCTGCGAAGTCAAAAAAAAAAAAAACCTAAAAACACAAAAGAATTTTTTTAATTTTTATTTGAGTAGAAATGCAACAAAAAAAAAAGAAAAGTGAAGTCAAAAAAAAAAAAAAAAAATCTTCTGCTATTTTTAGTCCGAACAGATATTACAAGTCCGAAATAAAAAAAACAGTTGACATGAACCTTCGGAGTACTTTGTTTCTGACTCAAGTTTGTTTTTTTTAGTCACATGATTAAAACTTTTCGAAGAGGCAAAACAGAAGCCAAATGGAAAATTCACAGTTTAAATCAAAGCTCATCGCTGAAGCAAGAGTAGGGAAACCTCTTTTCAATTTTGCTTTCTCTGCACTTTTTAATAAAGTTAACAATCTCAACGCGTTTGAGCAATGTTTTGCCTTTGATTAGCAGAAAAGTCCGTGGGAAATACAGCAAAAATGCTATTCGTGAAGAGACCCCTTGTTGCACAGTTTCTCAAACGCAGTTTGGGTCAAAGAAGCATACACATCAACGCAGAACTCAAGAACTTGCTAGAAAAATCTGAAAACTATGGAGTAGTTGTTGTGGGAGCAGGACATGCCGGTATTGAAGCAGCCACGGGAGCAGCAAGAGTATTAAAAGACACGCTTGTTCCAACAACGTTGATTACTCCATTTTTGTCCAAGATCGGGACTTGTTCATGTAATCCGTCAATGGGTGGTGTGGGTAAAGGAACTTTGTTGCGAGAAGTGGACGCTTTGGATGGTGTTGCCGCAAGAATTACGGATCTTGCCGGTATCCAGTTCAAAATGTTGAATAGAGAAAGCGGAGGACCTGCCGTTTGGGGGCCTCGAGCTCAAATTGATCGAGATATATACTTGAAAGAAATGCAAAAAGAAGTGTTGAATTACAAACATGGAAATTTGAACGTTAAAGAGGGGAAAGTAAAAGATATTATTATTTCAGAAGAGAACGCTATAGTGGGGGTTATACTTGAAGGTGACGGACCAACTCTAACAAATAAACAGCAGCAGAACCATGGCACTGTTATGAAATGCTCTCAAGTGGTGATCACGACGGGTACTTTTCTTAGCGCAGAGATTCATATTGGAATGAGGACGATACCAGCAGGTAGAATCGGAGAAGAACCAACTTATGGAATTTCCAAGACATTGGAAAACTTTGATTTCAATTTAGGTAGATTAAAAACGGGGACGCCAGCAAGACTAAAGAAAAGCAGCATCGATTTTTCACAATTGACCAAAGAGTATGGGGATCTCAAGCCAATACCCATGAGTTATATGAATGAAAAAGTGGCTGTGGAAGAGCAGATTTTGTGTTATGGAACAAGAACAACTCCGCAGCTCCACAAGTACTTGAGCGAAAATTTAAGCAACTCTATTCATTTTATAAAGGAAACGGTTAACGGACCAAGATACTGTCCTTCTATTGAAGCCAAAATTACCCGTTTTGCTGACAAAGAATCTCACAAAATATGGTTAGAACCCGAGGGCTTGACCTCAGACGTTGTATATCCTAACGGTATTTCCAATTCTATGCCAGAAGATGTCCAATTGAAAATGATGCGAATGGTTCCCGGACTAGAAAATGTAGAGATCATACAACCGGCTTACGGGGTTGAATACGATTACGTGGACCCACGCTCTTTGACCAGTACTTTAGAAACGAAATCGATTTTGGGATTGTTTTTGGCAGGTCAAATCAATGGGACTACCGGCTACGAAGAAGCGTGTGCTCAAGGTTGTTTAGCAGGCATCAATGCTGGATTGCAAGCATTGGGTACAAAGAAAAAGCTAATTTTAAAAAGATCAGACGGATACTTAGGTATCTTAGTTGACGACTTGATTACAAAAGGTGTTTCCGAGCCATACAGAATGTTTACCTCAAGAAGCGAATTCAGATTGACATCAAGAGCAGACAACGCTGATCTAAGGCTTACTGAACTTGGTCGCAATGTCGGCTGCATCAGCTCTGCAAGATGGAACAAGTTTTCCACAGATAAAACAACTTACCAGGAGATCATTAGTAAATTGAAAGCATTGTCAAAGTCCTCAGATGGTTGGAACAAGAACTTACCGGCCCCATTTTTTGTTCGGGATGGACATACGAAAAAAAGTGCTTGGGACTTGCTCAAGTTGAACGGTATGAATCTAGAGCACTTGGCCGAGGCTTTTCCGGAACTACAGATTGATTTGAAACACGGAAATGTGCCACAGCATGTTGTCACCAAAATCAACGTTGAGGGTAAATACGAACCATATTTGACCAAGCAAAGGCACTACATCAAGGCTTTTTCTGCTGATGAGGCCATGCTTCTTCCAGTGGATTATGATTACCAAAACATGAAAACTTTATCCCATGAGTGCAGAAACTTGCTGAATACCGTGAAGCCAACTACCATAGGACAAGCAAGACGGATTCAAGGTATCACACCGGCATCGATATATGAACTGTACAGATTGGTAAAGAAGCAACAACCAAGTTTGCGTCGCCCTGCAAATAAAGAGTGAGCCAGCGAAACTGCCACAGTTCCGGTTTCCTCTCGTGTAAATTTGAACTTGTATATATAATTAATTTTCTGCTGACACAACATGATAATGGTGCAGCATAATTCTCAAGTGTAGTGTACACTTTTTTTTTTACTAGGTTTTTTAACAACTCGTCATTTATTCATCTTTATCATAGACTCGGTTTTTTCATCTTTATTTTAGACTCGGGTTTTTACAAGCCGATTCTACAATTTTTCCTTGCACTTTGGTGGGTTTTTTCAAATTCATTGTATGTCTGTTTTGTTTTGATTCCAAGAAACTTATTCAGTGCCCGCCTTAAATCTCAAACTTTGGATAATTATGCTGGAAAAGAAGATGTCTAGCCTAAACGCTAACATTCCAACTCAAAATGAGTGATACTGAGCACGCGGTTATCAACGAAACAGGACAGACCCCAAACCTACAAGAAACCACAGTTCCCGTAACAGATGACAGCTCCAACAAGATTCCAAGTGAAGTGAAAAATGTCATGCTGTCCCTTGTAGGGTCTGTTGCTACGCAAAACCAAACACAAGAACAGAAGCTCCAGTTTTTGAGCGAAGCAACAACAAAAGAACTTGAAGAGCAACCGTTTTACGTCAACGCGAAACAGTACAACAGAATAATGAAAAGACGGCAAGCAAGGGCAAAGCTTGAAGAAATCTTACAAAGAAATTTTTTGGAAAGACAAAAAAGGCCATACGTCCATGAATCAAGACATAAGCACGCTATGAGAAGACCCAGGGGACAAGGAGGGCGTTTCCTTACTGCTGCAGAGATCAAGAAGCTTAGCGAGGAAGAAACCCCAAACAACTCAAACACATGAGAACAAAATTTCCCAATATGAGTTTCCTTTTAAATGAGAATTTTGAGCCTAAAATGTCGGAAATATCAAAGTTAAAATATACAACTATCATAATTGTTAATTAATTCCTAATTCTATCAAGCCTTTTCTGGCACTTTCACTCAATTGAGGATGGAATGAAATTAGTAGGGAGTTGGATTTGACCAGTAACTCGGAGACAGCTTTTTTGACTCCGTCAATGTAGTCAATCTGCGGTATTGGATCAAATGGCTTGTCAGCGATGCTGATCAATTTGCTGTAACTCGAACCAAATGTGGTGATTTCCTCCAAACTTTCGATATCCATGTCGTCGGCTCTCATGTTAACCACACTTTCTGAAACGGTGAAATCAATGAAAACGTCCAAGCTTGGAACGATCAAGGATGAGTACTTGGTGCTGAACAAAGAGCTACTCAAAATAACATTAAAAAGGCCCACCAAAGCGATTTTTCTGTCCAATAAATTACCGATAGTAGGTAGTGTTTTCAAAACAATGTTGTTCCAAATCTGCTGAAACAATCCATCTTGCACATTATCAAATAACTGAACAACAAAGTCAGAGTTTTTAATTATCGAGACGTTTCCCAAAAAAACAATCATTCTTTTCACATATTTTTCAGTTTTTGAGTTTTGCAATCTTTGTAAAATTAAAACCATAATTTCTTTCAAAAAAGGTTCTAATCTTTCAACTGGCACGTAGTCAACCAAGTATTCTAGTAATTCAAAAGCATGCACATCCAGTATTTTTGAGCTAATCAACCTTTGGAAAATCCCCAAAACAGGTACTAAATCTGGATAAATTTGGTGATTTTTTTTGATTAGATTTTTCAGAAATCTAGTAACTGCTGGAATGTTACCTTTGTATTCCCAAACAGAAGGCGTCAACAGTGGAACACTTAACTGTGAGATGGATTGTGGGACTTCTACGTTTTCAGGCAAAATCTCCAAACTGTAGGATATTGTTTGGAATGCATACGGAACAAATTCTTGAACGTCTTCGGCTAAAATTTGAAGCATAGTTGGCATCATCTGTTCAACAACTTCTAAAATTGACGCTCTACAGTTGAATTTGATTATCACACCAATGGCCTCAAAAGTGAAATGCGAAAACCTTGGATTAGCAGGGTTTTTCATTGTAATAGTAACAATTTCAAATAATTGAGACAAAATTCTCAATGCACTGTTTTGAATGACATCCTCAGCAATAGACAGAATTTTGTAAATGGATTTCATCAAAAACTCGTTCTCAGATAATTTTTCTGGACTGGAAGCATCTTTCAAGATCAATTGGAATAAGTTTGTTAGCAATAACTCAGCACTACCGGCCAAATCTTCTTTTTGGAAAATAAATTTTGAGGAAGTTGGAGAGACTCTCATGGACAAGATTCTTTCAATGGTGATCGCTGCGTATGTATAAACGACATAATTAGCGTTTTGTAAAAAACTGGCCAAATATGGTAAAATTTCGATTAACTGCTCTTTGTTCAACTGATTTCTGAATGTGTATACATATTTGATAGCATCAACATTTATGATTGGATTCTGTGTATTTGAGCCGTTCAAATGTTGTAAAATATCGGATCTGAAAAATTGCATAACGTCCACGTATTCGTTCACGTTGGAAACACCATGATGAGTTACGTTTCCTTCAACTGCAATGGCTAGGAAGAAATAGATTGCCAAGTCTTTGTATTTCCAGTTTTCTGCTTGGTTTCCATTATATTTTGCCAAAAAGCTTTCGATATGTTGAAGAGATATAGTTGTAACCAGTTGTTTATTTTTTTCTTTCAAAACTTTAAGTAAATCTGTGCATGCTCTTCTTCTTGTATCCAGGTCTGAACCTTCCAAGTCTCTTCTGATGTACTCAATAGGATCATCCTCAAACAACTCTTCGTCAGAGTCATGCAAGGTCAAATTCGGTAAAATAATTTGGGTAATTAAAGTATTCATTGATGTTTCGCTGTTGAAATGCTCAAAGTATGCAGGTATTCTTGAAACCGATGATAGAAATTCCATTGATTTGCAAACCAAAACATCGTTTTTGGCTTTTGGAGCCAAGTTTGTAAGCAACTCCCAAGTGGTTTGAATAAAATCGTTAATCATTGGACTGAACACGTCCTCGTATCTCGTCGTATACAACTGAACCAACTCTTGAATAGATGATTTCACCATCAAAACAATGCTGGCATGGTCGTCATCCGTCTCGTCTTCCACCAACGAATTGTGGTAGCCCAAGTATTTGTGTGCAATACCCATACCTTTTTTCATATTGTCTTCAAAAAACTCTGGTATATCTTGGCAATTCAAGTCATAGTAGAGTTTGACCAAAACCAATAAAACATCAAATAAAAGAACCAACTTTGCTTGATTGTTGGAATTGGCGGTGATTTGTTCATCCACACTTTGAAACAACTGCAAAAAAGGAACACTGAAGAGATCCAAAACCATTTGAATTTCCAAGAACAAGTCATCTGATCTAAACAATGCTCTCCATCTTTTGAAAATGGAATGAGCAACAGTCAACACACCTTTGTTGGTTACCATGTCATCGTTTGACAATTTCGAAACCAAGTTTGGAACTAGAGTGGGCCATCTCATAGGGAAATCAGAGTCCGCGATCAACGAAATCGATTCTCCAATCTGTGATTGCAGATTATTAGGTAGAGAAATCATGATGTCTACCACTTGGGCTTTGATTGCATCCGAAGCATTGTTCAAATAGTTCCCATCTTCATCAACCCATTTCCTCTTGATGAAATTCTTGAAAAACAAGGCTGCCGCAAGACGCGTACCTAGTGGCAAATTAGTGGACTGCACGATGTTCAACAAGGTTAAAGAAAACCCTTGTTGGTTTTCAATTTCCTTAAGTTGCTTCTCGGCGCTCTTGGCAGTGGCCGCGCTGACAGACTGTGTTAACAAGTTCGATATAACGTCTAGGTCCGACATGATTACGTGGGATGATTGTCTTTGCTCTTTACCAGGCTTTGTGGAATTCAAACTATAATTTCTTTGGGAAACCCACCGTGTGTGACACATATCAAATGAATTCAACAACAAGTACAAATGCCCACAAAGTATCATAACTTGAACCTTTAAAAACGTTTTAATGTATTTTTTTTTATTTTTTTTATTTTATTTTTTTTTCGTATTTTCGCATTTCTTTTGGAAGAAAGGGGGTTCTCCCTCGAATATACAGCGAGCGACATCCATAGAATTTCTTGGAAAAAGAAAAAACCCGTGAAAAAAACGTGAGGAGAAAAAAAGCAAATTCCCCCATCACGTGCTGCCCCATATGGAGTATAAATAACGTTTGAGGCAGATGTCAAGTTCAAAGCACAGCAATGCTGCCCAGCAATGCTGAAACTAAGGGGCTCTTCTCAAACAACAGGAACCGAAAATAGATTTATCTGATTAAGAGATGTTCATCAAATGGTAAATTGTCCGTACTAGAGCCTACGCCATTGCTTTGGGAAAGAAAGCGAGACTGCTCTCCAGTAAACGACAAAGCTTTGTCTTCCAACCCGTTGTTTGTGTTTTTTTTGGCCAAGAGCCTGATTCCTCTTAGATGTGTGTCCTTCCCGTTCTGATGGTTTGTGTATATGATAAACTTCAAATGCTGGCACTCTAAAGTATTGGAATTTCCAGAATTAGAACTAAACCGGAACGAAACCCAGCCATTGACGTTCAAAACCTCCATCGTTCTGATAAACGTCAAGTCTAGCAAACTGTTCCCAGCATACACTTTGATCAAATATGGTGAGTACGATTCGTCCATGGTCAGAGAAAAAAACATGTCTATGCTGATTAGCGAAAGTTTTTTCGCCGAGTGGGCCTCGATAATGTGAGGCAGAAACCCGTCACTCTGCCAGAAAGTCGCCGGATTGGAATCTGCTATGTTATCGATCGGCCGATCTGCTTTGCTGGAACTTGCCTTCCAATAAACCATGTTGGTTACATCCAAGCAGGAAGACTCGTTTTGGATCTTCTTAATTCCAATCATATATCTTTCGTAGGCTGCCTCGGCGCTTAACGCTTTACCCCCCTCGGTCACTATATATTCATTTGGGTCGTCTCCTGTAGTGAGCTGTGCATCCTGTGACAGTTCTGAGTACATATCCATTGACCACACATAATCATGTGCCACATTGGGCTTGTCTTCGTCCAAATATCTGACGTTTGATGTTGTATTTTCTTTTAGCCGTTTCAGTTCATATTCGTAAAGAGACATTATATCTGGCACTTTTGCGTCCACCAGTTGGAGATATTGCTCGTAATCCATTTTAAAGTCGGTTGATTGCTCTGGAATGTTGCCTTGGTTTATGATCTTGCATCCAGTTACTGACCATAAAGGGTGAAAACATTACAACGTTCAGCGCTAAAATTGCATTTTTTATGTTCAAAGGCAAAAACAAAAATATCACAATCACAAACGCATCAAAAAAAGCGAAAAAGTTTACTTTTTGACGCAACAAATGTAATGTCACCTAACGGACACCAAAACGATAAATTGTTGTCTTTGGAAGGGCCCATTTCAAAAAAAAATAAAAAATAAACAAGATTGCACAATTCAGAACATTTAACAAATGATACTAAAGATTTGCTTCAAACATACATAAAAAAAATCTGTACATCAAGAAGAAAACCTCAAGATTATGAGAAATTTATAAATTTTTTGTACATAAACAACCATCAAATCATATCAAGACATCTGTGATTGCTTTCTTGTTTTTTTCAGACAAACGAGCGTATATGTTTGAGAACCCGTGAGTATTTTCTGATGCTGCCTTTTTGAAAAATTGCAACAGCAACTCTTTTGTCGTTTTCTGTTGAGCCAAGGCTGATCTGTAGCCGTAATCGGCTTGATCAACGTCTTCAAAACTTTCTTCGTCCGCGTCTTCTTCATCATGTGAATGCTCGTCTTGCTCATACGATAGATACTCATTTAATTTGTCGTATTCTAGCACATCATCAACATCTTCCCATCCTTCATCATCGCCATCAACACCTTCGGTTAGATCTTTTTCACTTTGTTGCTCAGACTTGGCTCTTTCAAGGGCTTGCTTAATATTCATGAATTCTTGCGTTTTACTAGATCTCATGACAACATTCAGCTCATCAGCAAACAAATTGACAATTTTCTCATAAACGCTCACCTTGGTGAATCTAGCTGGCATGTTTTTAGCCATAGATCTTGTAATGATCAAATCTCCTTCGTACGGAATAATGTCTCCATCGACCAAAACGTTGCTCAAATCAACATGGTTATTGAAAAAAATATTGGAAAAAGATACAATGTTTTCATTGATTTTCAAGTTCCCTCTGATAGACTCGAAATCGGTTGTCCAAATTGACAAAACTTGCTCAATGCAGCTTCCCTCTTTTGCGTTGTTGATTTTCAGTTGAGCAATATACTCCAAAAATTGAGTACAATCAACGTAACATAGATAACACAAAACACCCATCAAACTTTCAGTCAAATAAACGGTATTTGCAGACACCAATTTTTTAACAACTGCTTCAAAAAGTTGAGGAAAAATGTCTTGAACTTGGGATTGAAACTTTTCAAAAATACCCACAATCAACAAACCCATATTCAAAGATGCTGCTTCTGTAGCGTTAAACAAAGCTTGAAGCACAGACACCAACGAAGGCAACTCTGGTTTCAACAATTCAAGTTCCGTGTTTACAATGCAGTAGGTTAATGCTTCACTACCCATTTGCAGCACACCTTCGTCTGTTGAGCGGCATATCAACTCAATCAAAGGTCTAAGAACAAGATTGACAACTTTCGATGGCAAATGCCCTTCTTGTGGCTTCATTTTCATGAACGCAGTGCATAGTTCTAAAACCAAAACCAAGACGGACGAATATTCCGTGCCACTAGAGCTTATAATTTTGACAAAGTTGGGAATGCACAAGTCTGCAAATCTAAGGTATGTGGCAGCGTCGCACGTTTTCAAAATGCCTTCTAATGCTTCTTTGCTCAACATGACAACCTGTATGTTGTCAGGATATTTGACAGCTGCGTGTATAATGGTTTCAAACTCAGAAAATTTCAATGCATTAAGTGGGGTAAATTTCACTGCAATCGACATAGCTTCAATAATCACACCTACAGTGTCTTCCTCGGCCTCTTCTAGTAAGTTTTGCGCAATTGAGTGCACCATAGTTTCAATTGCCAAAAACGTGTCTTTGCTCAACACTGTATCAAAAGACACAAATGAATCATAAAAGGTCAACGCTATCAAGGCTGACACTTTGGCTATTTCAGAGTCAGAGTTTTCCAAGCAGCGAAATGTTTGAAGCAAAACGTTTTGCACACATGATTTGATATTTGGAAGAACATCAGAGCACCTTTCCAAAAATTTTGGGGCAACCAAAATACATCTAGCTAGCACAAACTCGTTTATAGAATGCGAGTTGGCCAAAATGCTTTCCAAGAAGCTAATGGCCAAGTACTCAATTTCTGTTGAGTTTGCTTGCAAAGAACCTGTGTCTTCATCCCTATCAGACACGACAACTGAATTGCAACAACCAAAAAGAAACAAACTGGCTTCCAATTTTACAAAATCATTATTAAACTGACCACTTGTCAATTTTTCAGTCACCAATAAAGTTATCGAGTTGTTTGCAGAAAGTGACATCTCGCTAATGAAATCATAAATAGCGTCTCTAATGGATAGTGTCCCAGAAAGCTCTGCCTCAATAAGAACAAAATCGTTGAAGTCAGAGCTCCACGACTCCATTTGAGATTCTGAAAGAGCAACCAACACGATAAAAAAATCGGTAACGTTTGTTAGCACTTCTTGGGATTGGAACGATGAATGAATAGAGCTCAAAAAGGTAATTATTCCAATTACAAACTCTTTAATTTCTGAGTTGGTGCCGGTTTCTTCTTCAAACAACCCTGGGTTTGCTAGTTTTAAGTTGGTCATCTCCAAGAGATCTGACAAGCAAGCTTGTTCAAGAAACTTTTTCTGATCTGTTGTTAAAGATTTTTTCCATAAATTGGTTGACTTTAAAACTTCAAAGTCTTTATAAATTTGTTTTCTCAAAGACAGAATTTGGAAATTGTCGCAATTAAATATTTGATTATCAGCAAGCAAATTGCACAGAAGTTTGTTCATTTCTTTCAATTGAGACACTACAACGTCTTGAAAATCATCAGCAAACGATGAAGACAACTGACTAATGCACAAGCCGTACAATTTCAAAACAGCAATCTTTGCGTTTAAAGCAACTTCATCATTTCTTCCATTTTGCAAAAATTCAAAAATGATTTTGAACGTTTCCACACCAACACCAGCGCTGAAAAACATTTCTTCAGTCACAACATCATCAAAAATTTCAATCAATAGCTTCAAACCAGGCAGTGACATTTCATTGATGATTTTTGTGTAAATAGTGGTCAACAAAGCAGGCCATTCGTCTGGAAAGTCCACTGCCGAGATCTGAACCACACAGTAAGAGGCAGAAGACCTAATTTTGTTGTCTTGATCAGAGCCCAATGCCAAATCCAAAAGCGTAGCTCTTACATGTGTCTTGACTTCGTCCCCAACCCCCGGTGGGCCTTTGTAGCTTTCAAATCCTGCACTCCAGTACAGCGTCACCATTTTTCTCAACAGAAGCAAACAAAACTGTCTGGATGCCAACGACACACTTGTGGTGGCAGCACCAGAAGCAGCAGCTGTATCTATTAGCAATTGGAAAAATGCTGCGGGATTGCCATCACAAGTTGCAAGAAGATCTTTTTCTGCTTTTTCTCTAACACTGTTGTTTGGGCTTTGGGCTTGCTCAATCGATTGGATACATTGTGTAACAGACATTTTAAAACGTTGCTTGTTTGAGGCTTTTAAGATTAGAAACCGTGTTGGGGCTGTATACTTGATTCAAATATTAACAATTCTTGCAACGCTAAGATTGATATCAATAGTTATAACCTCTCGTTGGTTAGATGCTGCTCTTCGCGTAGAGAGTCAAACGCGTTTTGGTTGGAAAAATATTCGATCAGGTGCCCAAAAAGCAAGCATGTGACCAAAAACGAGGTGTGGGTTTATTTTTCAGGTCAGATAAAAAGTGCTCTTTAAGGTTGGTTACAGGGCCAATCAAAGTGGATCGACAGTAACAGATCTTTATTTGAACCTGCAATGTGTGCGGATTAGAGACTTCTTCAAAAGTGTCCCATTTGTTTATACTGCAATGGAAAGCCAAGCAAACGCCAACTAGAACATTTGTATCACTGAATTGCTATACAAGAGATTTCAATTATGTCTGACACTACCGAAGGAGCAAGTTTAAACGAGCAGTTGCTGGACTGCTCCAGAAGAAACAATTTGGATCTTTTACAAGATATTTTCACCGCACTAGACAATGACTCGGACAAGATTGCAGCGTTGATCAACAATGCAAAAGACCCTTTGGGTAATACCTGTTTGCATTTGTGTTGCCAGTACGGGTCTTGGGATGTTTTGGACCAGCTATTAGATCAAGATGGTGGTGTTGAGATTGACCCTGTCAACGCAAGTGACGGCGATACCCCATTGCATGTGGCAGTGAAATACGCTTTGGACGAACCGGATCACGGAACGTTTATCTGTGAAAACTTGATCGAGTGTGGAGCCGATCCGAGAATAAGGAACAAACACAAGTTGAAGCCTTTAGACCTTGTGCATGGCAATGAACTGGAGACTTTGATTGATCTATTGCAAAGCGCAGAAATTGCAGCAAACGCCGGTCCGGTTGAAGAACCAGAAGATCTTGTGGACGATGACGACGACGAATGAGGTGCAAATGACTGCGTGTAACACGTTTGTATGCATATTGCGATATATAGTATATATAGCGAAACTCTTTAATGCCCGGTGGTAAAAAAAAAGACTGGAAAATATATTGCTTGCAAAATATAAAAAGAGTATGTTCAAACTTTTTGAGCATGGCAGTCATCGGAACAGGTGTGTATCCAGCCTTCAGAAGACAATTGGTCTCGTAGTTTCCGAACAAGATCATTTCTTTTGTGCAGACTTTTCTTGAAAGAAAGATATGAGTGAAAGTAATTGCTCTGTTCAAAGATGCTCCACTGATGATATCTTGATAATAAAGACTCACAATTCTTCCGAAGTGGTTTATTACCTTTGACAAAATATCCATTTTTGATTCCGTTTAGTATTGCTTCTTGTTTGGGTGTTTTGTTTTTCTGCAAAAACAGCAAAATTCCCGACATGGAGCTTGGGGTTTGCTCCTCTTGTAACTTTTGATCTTGAAATGGCAAATCTGTGGTCAAAAACTCAACAGGGTGGGCGATAAGCTTGCCAGGTCGTTGAAAACTTTTCACAAGAGCTTCCATTTTGGAGCGGTTCAAATTGGGAATAACAAGTCCTGAAAGATAAACCGGAGAGTCCAGCAAAAAATACGTGATGGCATTGTTCAAAGAAGTCACTTGCTTCATACACAGTTTGTCCGAACATGATTTTGATAAACTCATGTTTGAGTCTGCTCTTCCTGGTTTCGTTCTTACAAAGCCCTTTTTGCTGTAGTTGAATCTACCTCTGAGAACTGTCCTTACCTTTGGATCAACATACTGTATTAGATCTGAGTCGTGAAATATGAGTTCTTGTTGTTTGTCATTTTCTCCCCGGTCCCTCGATTCAATCGCTTCATTCATGCTGGAATCCCCACATGGAATCTCCGAAATGTACAAGTAAAATGCCCATTTTTCACCAACTCGAAAGGAATTTGTTGAAGCGCTTTTTTCAATTAGGTATAACTCCGTTTTGTCCTTAATGCTATTATACCTGCGAAGTTGATCATGAAGGACTGCATTAAACCCTCGAATTGCCAGAATTTCTGCGTGGCAATCATGTAGTATTTTGCCCATACTCCTGCTTAGGTGCGTATCAGGTGTCACCTTCACTCCGGTTGCCATGGAAACAACTTGAAAAGCTTTTGCGACGGTATCATACCCTACCACAGCAGCCAAAACAGTCCACTCTTTAATCCCATTGCTCTTCACCACTGGTTTGCAAATGGGCTTGAATGACTTTGCGTACTCTTTGTATACCAACTCTGCAATGTCGTTTGCATTCATAACCAGCATATATCCTTTGCTGTTTGTTTTTCTAAAGTGTTGAGTCCCCCATTGCATTGAGCCGCAACGGCTTTGCTTGTATGCAAAACGAAAAAAAAAAAAAAAAAAACGAATAAAAAAAACAAAAGCCAAAAGCGCAAACCATGAAAAGCTTCTAGTGTTTAGCCTAATCTTCAACCACAAGAAGCATGCATTTCTTGAATAGAAGACACAAGAAAAAAACCATTCTAGTATTCCAAAAACGGTTTTACATAAAATATTTAAACTATTGAAAGTAGTATCACACATTGAACTTGATGTCGATGGTAGGAACCAATTCCTCCAAACCACCCAGTCTTCTGAATTTGGCCAACAACAACGTTTTTTCCTTGTGGGCTGCTGCATCTTTGTTTTCTTGTAGCAATTTTTGTCTTGCCTCTTCCTTTGCTTTGGCATTTTCCGCCTCTTGAACCTCTTGGTAATAAACTTTGGTTCTTGTTTTCAATCTACTGAACGGGTCGCTCTTCATGTCAAAAGTTTTCATATCGTGTTGCACGATTCTGTGGGATGCCTCTCTCATCTTATCAATATTGATTCTTTTGTTCTTGTTGGTCAAAGCGCCCAATTTTTTGGCGCCTGTTTGGTCGTTTTCGTGATGCTTTTCGTACATATTAAGTCTTTTTTCCAAAGATCTCAACTGAGACGAATATTTCGCTACATCTCTTTCGTTCCCAGTGTCTTTTGCATATTGCAGCTTTTCTCTCAAAACAGTCTTTTCCAACACTGCATTTGTCCCGGATAATTTTTTATTAAATTGCAGTCTATTTCTGACAATCTGGTCCATCAACTTGTCGTTCATTGGTTCCTCAATGAAAGCCTTTAACTCACTCAGTTTATCCTTGATGTCATAAAGGGAAGGTTTCTGTATGTCTTGATTTGATAAGCAACTCATGTATCTTTCGTACTCGTTTGGTGTAATTTCCCCGTCAGAAAAGAATTTCATTTGAAAAACTTTACGGTCTTTGCCCTGAGTTACACCAAAATACTGGTTTGTAAAGAAACGCCCAAAGTTGTAAGGTTTTTGCAAAAAAACCTTTTCAATTTTGACCATACGATATGTCGGAGCACCAGTATGTTTATCCACACCAACATTCACTCTCCCATAGCAACCTTGCACAATTTTGTTGAACTCGGGGTAAAAACAAAATTTATCAACAAATTGGCGGCCAAGTTTTAACTTATTGAAATCCTCAATAGAAGCGTCTCTATCGGCTTCGTATTCATCTTCGGCCCATTCAACCTCTGTTGTATTCCCTCTTCTGTCACCACTGCCTGGGTAGTACTGGTCTTCATCATCCTCTTCGTAATAATCGTCCTCTTCGTCTTCTTCGTCATCGTAACGTCCTTTTCTGCTCTTTACGGTTTTGGCCGGGGTGTAATCGTCGGACCCATACTCGTTGTCTTCGTCCTCAGAACCGTACTCCACCTGGTTTCTCTTTTTAGCCCGTTGTTTTTTCAACTCATTCAATTTACTAGATCTAATATCCTTGGCAGAAACGGCCTCAGTTGATCTCGTGCTCTTTTGGCCTTTTCTGTTTGAGCTTGATTGGATCCTTTGCTGATCTCTTCTAATTTGCTTGGCTCTCTCTCTTAACATTTTTCTTTCCCTGTATGTCTTCATCTCTTCGGAACGTTGGAAAACAATTTGCTCCCTTTCTATTTCGTTTTTGGACAAGATTTCCTCACGATCATCCTCATTCTTGTATAATCCTTCCAATGGATAAGGAGCACTTTCCATACTTTCTTCTTCTTCTTCTTCTTCTTCCTCTCTATCTTCATCATCATTTCCGTAACTGCCACCTGGAACGTAGTCGTCCTCCTCGTCCTCCTCCATGTCTTCGTCATATTCCGTGTACTTGTTTCTCTTCTTTGTTGGAACTGATTCGTCATCGTCACTGTCACTCAGTTCTGTGGCGTCTCTCTTTCTAGAAACAGAAACTTGGTCTTCTTGGTCGCTAAAGTCATCACCGTCAGCTAGAGCTAATAAATCGTCATCTAGGTCGGACATGTTTAATATGCGTTCTTTTCAATTGGGTAGGGTACTTTTTTTTTTCTTTTGAGGTATTCTTTTCTCTAGTGCAAAGATTTACTTTATTAATTCCACGGCTGGTCAAGACACATAACTTTGTTACTCTCAACTTCATCAGGTTGGTACCAAAGCTTTTAAATTTTCGGAAAACCTAGAAAAAACACAAAAACAGAAAACATGAAAGTTTAAAGCGGAACCAAAAAAAATAAAAAAAATTTCAAATCACGGTCGGGTTAACGGGCCCTTCGTAATTACCGTGTTTACAACCTCAAACCTCTCATTGATTGTCCTGGTTGAGAAAAGTCTGAAACGAGATCCTTTGTAATGAGTCTTGATAGAACTCAAGAAGCTTCCAACAACCAACAAAGGATTAAAACCCTAATACTGGATACACCTTCAATTCTTTTTTTTTTTTTTTGGTGCTCTGAGTTCCAGCAAGACTGTTTGAAGGAAACACAAATACCATAAAGAAGTTCAGCGAGATTACCAATGCAAAGCACAACGACTAATCGTGATTCTGCTGCAGGCCGTTCCGCTGTAGGTGTCACTCGACCAATGTCTAGAAGATCACCTTCTATTTTGGTGACTGACTCAAGAAATAGTATGAACAGGAGAAGCGCCCCGTTTGCAGGGTCAGCAGCAGGTAAAAATACTTCTTTGCAGAGCCGATTGGTATCTGGGCGTAAAAATGACCAATCAGGTAATTACAACCGGAACGGGTCCTTGGGCTCTTTATATTCCAACGCTAGAAACCAGAGCGGCTCGAACTCCAGAAACCAAGTGTTGTTCAACGACTACAGCAGGCAAAGTGGGTCTGTTCAGGGCCAAAGCAGAAGCAGGCGCGGGAGCGTCAATTCTATGGACCAGTCCTCATACTCTGGCTTAGGACAAGTGGGGAGTCGCAGAAGATCTAGCAATTATAACAACATAACAATGGACAAGATCTTATCGGACATTTCAGACGTTCCCAGCGGGAGACCAGAAGAAAGAGTTCGAAACCAGTCATTTTCTTCGTCTTCAGGCTACTCGTCATTCAGAAACCACTACGCTTATTCCAAGTTCAGAAATCCAAGAACTTCAAAGACTTCTGAGAAGTTGGTTTTGATTCCTGATGATGTAGTGGAAACTTATACAGGTTCTGTGGGGAAACCGCTCAGCTCGAATTTCAAGCAAACATCCTTGGTGCAAAATATCCACAGAGACCCTGCAGACTACTCTAGGATTACAGCTTTCAACGTTTCAGAAGCCATTAACTTGAAGCTTCTTTCAAAATGTCTCAGAAAGACCCATGGTATTTCAACGAGACTATATGACGAGTGTCTTTATGCACTCTATTGTTTGCCATTATTGAGTGGTGAAAATGGGTTCAGGATCAAGTCCAGCCCACCAAAAACAACTAAAACCGGGGAAATTGTGGTTGACAAGTATCTTGATATAAATGAGCAACTAGATCACCACTACGAGTATTACTCTGGAATTGAAACTGTTGAGCACAGAAACAACAATTATGATATCAAGACTGTCCCGGGAAACGAATCTAATAGCAACAACAGCAACAGCAACAGCAACAACAACAATAACAACAACAATAATAATAATAATAATAACAACAGCAACAACAACAATAACATCATCAATAACAATGGTTCAACCAATGAGGACTTTGATCCAAGTGAACCGCAATTTTTTGCTGAAAATACAGCCGAAAACGCTTCATTGTCTAACGGTAATTTACATCCTTCGACTTCTAATTTTTCTTCAGGTAGTGAAAGTAGCGTATCAAACAGTGACGAGAAACATGCTGAGATTTTCATTTTCAACTACGGGGTCATCGTTTTTTGGAATTTCACTGAAGAGCAAGAGAAAAACATTTTAGCCGATATTGGGTATTCAGAATATTACGAAAGCATCATTATCAACCCATCAGATGAGCAAAAAATAGAGACTGAAGAGTATTTTTTTGAGTATGACAAAGACATTGACAGACCAAGAATTTTGAACGATATAGTGACACTAAAGAGTGGCGACCATATCATCAAACTCACATTGTCACATGCCATGGCCCAATCATGTAGGTTGTCCAAATTTGAAACGAGAATGATTCCGATACTTACAACAGTGACCAAACTTCCAAAAAGACTAGCGCTCTATGGTAAGTTGGGTATGACGAGGCAAAAGCTTTTGAAAAAATTTGGGAAACTCTTCAAGTTGAGAGTGGATGTAAACCTTTCGTCAAACATTTTGGACACGCCTGATTTTTTTTGGTCATCGGAACCAAGCTTAGACCCATTGTACATGGCCATGAGAGAGTACTTGGAAATCGATGAACGGGTTCAAGTTTTGAACGAGAAATGTAGAGTGTTTTTGGAGTTTGTTGATATTTGTGTTGATTCGATTGCAGAAAAAAACATGACCAGAATCACACGCTGGATCATAACGGTATTTTTTATCAGTTTAGTTGTTTCAATTTTGGAAATTTTCATTAGATATCTGATTATACAAAAGAACAACGCACTGACGCACAAATGACGTTTGCAGATACACAAAACATAGAGTACATAAAAAAAAATAGTAAAAAAGAAAAAAATAAGAAAGATTCAATAACAAGCTGCTTATTTTTTAGTACCATATCTGTTGACGGTTTTACCGTCAGGAATGGTGAAGAAAACATATGGCTTACCATCTTTTGGTAAAGCATCCAATCTGTAGTACCCCTTTCTTTCAAATTGAATAATGTCACCAACTTTCATGTCCTTGACATTAACGTCAGCAATGGCGTCGGTGTGGAATTCGGTGTCCTTGTTCAAAAAATCAATCCAGTTATCTTCTTCTTCTAGTTTGTCTTTGGTGATCAAGTGATCGAAATCAACCAAGTCAACTTTGACGTAGTCTTCAGGCAAATCAGCCAACCATGTTACTTTCAACTTAGTTTTCTTGAAGTCCCCTTCCAAGTGCAGTTTACCCGTGAAGGAACCGTCTTCGTTTTTTTTAGTGATGATGGCGTTACCCCAGTCCATAAAAGTGATTTCTTCACCTTCAGAAATAGCGTCGGCGTCATCTTTGTCAATGACAACTTTGTTGTAATAGATGACTTTTTTGTTACCAACATCTGGGTTTTTTTTGTGTTTTGGTTTCATTTCAGTAAGTGGAGTTTCTGGAGCACCTTCCAAGTAGATCTTCACTGGATTGATAATAGCAGTGTGTCTTGGAGCAATAGGGTCAATAACTTTTTTGTTGAAAGACCAAATCAAACTCCAATCCAAGTTGATAACGTTTCTGGAAGGACCTTGAGACAAAACAAAATTTCTCAAACCTTCAACGGTCATACCTCTTCTTCTGACACCTCTGACAGTTGGGAATCTTGGATCATCCCAATTGGAAACAACATTTTCGTCAACCATCCATTGCAACTTTCTTTTACTCAACAAAGTTCTAATAAAATTGACTCTGGCAAAATCGTAAATGTATACTTTTCTTAGATGTAGAGCATCCAACATCCAGTCGTATTGAGCGTTTCTGTCTCTGTATTCAATAGTTCTCAAAGCATGAGTGACCCCTTCTAAAGCATCGACGATTGGAACACAGAAATCGTAGGTTGGGTAAATTTTCCAAGTGGTCCCTGTTCTGTGGTGAGGAGTCAAGTTGCATCTGTAAATAACTGGATCTCTCAAAGTTTTGTTCAGAGCAGCGTAGTCAATTTTGGCTCTTACACAGTTTTTCAAACCTTCTTCCGTCCCGTTTTTCATTTCTTCGGTGAAGATCTTCAAGTTTTCTTCAACAGTTCTGTCTCTTCTAGAAGATTTAATACCTTCACCCCTTTCTTCTCTCATTTGTTCCAATGGAGTGTCATCACAGTAAGCTTTACCTTCTTTGATCATTTGAATACACAAATCGTACATTTTTTGGAAGTAGTCGGAAGAGTAAGTTAAAACATCACCTTTGATTCCCAAAAGTTCCAAATCTTCAATGATGGAGTCTTGGTACTCTTCTTTTTCTTTAGATGGGTTGGTGTCATCAAATCTGATGATCAATTTACCATCAAATTCTTGTGCGAAATATTGGTTCAACAAAGCGGCTTTGGCATGACCAATGTGCAAGTAACCACTTGGTTCAGGAGGAAATCTGGTGACAACTTGGCCCTTTTTGGCACCTGGCAAATCGATTCCAAAGTTGGCTTTGTGGGTTTCCTTTTTGGCGTTTTCACCAGAAGCTTTAGATTTTTCCGCTTTGGCTTGTTTGGCAACTTCTTTCAAAGATTCGGTCAAATATTCATGTGCTTTACCAAAATCTGGCAACAATTCCAAGTATTGGTACCATCTGGAGATGTTAATGAAAACTTTGTTTTTGATGATGGAACCCAACATACCGTTGCTTCTCAAGGCACCCCAGATAGCAATGTCGGTGACAGATGGCTTGGTGCAGTTGTCCAAAACAAAAGTTCTCAAATCCAAATGAGAGTTCAAAACTTCCAAAGACCCGTTTAGTTGTTGAAAGTTTTTCACAACGTATTCAGAGTTGGCCGTTTTGACCCATTTGGCATCAAAAGAGGAAGCTGGAAAGACAGTTGGGTAGGCGTCAACAATTTCTTTCAAAACATTTTCGGTTTTCCCGTTAAATGAGGCTTGGAATTTGGATTTCTTGTCATCGTTGAATTCAATGGTGATTTCTTGTTTGTTCAAAGTAGAATTGACTACTCTTGCAGCAATCAATTCTCCGTAAGCAACAACTGGCACTTTACCAGAAATGATTAAGGTGGACATGTTGATATGGTGGTGATTTGTAGTTTTGTTGACAAAAAAAAAAAAAAAATATGATTTAGAGACCGAACATGAGTAGGATAAATAACAGTTGAATTCTAAATAACATAAAGTTTATATAAATGAGGCTCGAGTAAAATCAGTTCATCACATTTTCCACTGGTAGCAGCCAAAGTTGAGAATGCAAGACAAACGAAATAAAAAAAAAAAAATATAAAAAATTTTCGATAAAACGTCGCTCAGTTCCCGTCGCTCAATTAGTTCTGGTATCACTTCAAACGAAGATTTTCCAGGAACCAAAGAAAACCTATGAAAAGAAACGTTAACTTGCAATCGAAATAGTCAAGAGGAGATGTTCAATTCATATTTTCAGAAGCGAACCTGTTCAAGAAAGGGAAACACAGGCATTGTAAACGAAGAAAGCATCCTTTATTGATTACCATGATGATCAAGCCCTTGTTCATTAGAGAAAGAAGCAATGTCACTGCTCTAAAGCAACCGAAAGAAATTGGGAGATACTCGAGAAAGTCGTACAAAGAGAACGTGGAAAATGAAAGTGTCAAGCAAAACTGCTCTACCGCTGGGTACAAGTCTAAATACTATATTAACGACGACATTTTTTTGAATTATTATTATTTGCCAAATGACGATCTCGACAAGCGTATTATCAACTTGAGTGGAGGTTTTAACAAGTTTAAGAATGCTAGCCCAGTGGATGACTTGTCTTTACATGGGTTGTTGGCCACCCTTATTGATATAGAAAGCAAGAAAAACAAAAAGTCAAAAGTAGATGTGGTGACCATGAGAGGAATCATAAAGTCTTTGATTATGCTGTTCAACTCTCTTGGAAGCAGAAACACAACGGCATCGAGCACGGATGTCGATTTGCAAGTGGTGACGTTTGATGGACAAATTTTTATCAAAAAAGCTGGTTCTCTAAACTCTCAACATCAAGAAACACAAGAAAAACCATCCACTAACGAATCATTGACAAGGCCAGTCGGATCGAGGTTTTCCAACACCACCAGAGAAAGTCAGTATTTGAAAAAATGCGAATACAGTGGTTACAAGTTTGAGACATGTGCTACGTTGCCGAGACCAGTCAGTGAGATTCCAAGGGAAAAACTGGACAAAAGATACAAAAAAATCGGTACAAACGACGAACAGTATAACATATTGGTGAAAACAGGTATTGGAAATTGCAAGATGATTTTGGGTGCTGAAGTCGATGCTGTTTTCGACTTTAAGGAGGAGTCGCAAAAAATTGGGGAAGTTCCGGAAAATTTGAAACACTATCTAGAATTGAAAACCAGCAAGATGATCACTAATGCCCATCAAGCGAAAACTTTTGAAAACAAGCTATTTAATGCATGGTTGCAGTGTTTTTTAGTCGGAGTTCCAAGAATCACCTATGGTTTCAGGGACGACGATTTCAATTTGGTTGCTGTGGAAGAGTTTCTGACCAACGAGATTCCTGTCAACTTGAAAAACATGAACTCTTTGGTTTCCAATCATTTTGGTGACTCCATCAAATGGTACGGTGCTGTTGTGGAATGGTTGCTAAAAAACGTGGAATACAAAGAAGGACAAGAAAATTACTATAGATTATTTTACCAGGACAACTACTTGAAACTGGAGAAAATCCCCGATTTTGATACTGAAAAAGTTGTTGAGTATAAAAATATTATCAGTGATGAGTTTAGAAAATGGAGACTGTCATTACAGCATTAGTTAAATAGAGTTAATTGAGCATGCATATTTAAATTTGAATCCATGTATATTTGTAGCAAAATCATTTATTTAGGGTTGTAAGTGTAGAACGCAAGAAAGCTGCGTTTTCAAGACCAGCATTGCATTCTTCTTTGCCAAAATGGCCCAAAAACCTCTCCATCCAGCCTCTGTGGAAAAAAGTTTGCCCAATCTTGTTGATTTTTTCAATTTCTTTAGGTGACAATTCAAAATCAAAAATATCCAAAGACTCTTGAATTCTTTCTTCTTTGCCACTTGTAGTCAAAGCAACAACACCATTTTGAATTACCCACCGGAGCAAAATTTGCATGCATGTCTTACCGTACTTTTGAGCTAGCTCGTTCAAGTACGGGTCCAAAGGACCAGACGCAGCTTTGGTAATTGGTGTTAATGGTGAGTACGCTTGCAACTGAATGTTCTTGTCTTTGCAAAATGACCTGATTCCTGGAGATTGCTGTTGCAAATAGGCATGGAACTCGATTTGATTGACCGCAGGCTCGATCGTGCAAATTTTGTAAATTTTTTCAAGATCTGAAACTCCAAAATTCGACACTCCAATATTTTTTGCCAGCCCTTGTCTTTGCAGCTCTTCACACTGTTTCCATGCGTCTTCCAGCGTGATTCCTGCACTTTCCAAATTGATTGTGGGTGTGTGCAGCAAATACAAGTCAACATACTCAAGCTGCATCTTCTCTAAAGCTAATTGAAGTGACTGAACAGGACCTGTGCCTTTTCTCCATGCAAATGAATGTGTAGTGTATTTGTCCGTGATCCACACTGTATTTCTGTTAGCTTTGGTGATGCCTGCATCACGTAATCCGCTTCCAACTTCAAGGTGTGTTTTGTAAGCCTCGGCACAATCGATCATGGTGAATCCTGCTCGAATTGCACAAGACACTTGATCTGCCAGTTCTTGGATGAAATCAAGCGACCCCTCAGCTTTTGCAATCCTCCATTTTGTCCCTGCTCCAAAACCAATTGCAGGGAGTTTATCTCCAGACTTTAATGTAAACGTTGGTATATTTTGTTTCATTACGCAACAATAAAAAAACGGCGATTGGTTTTGCTTTGAACTTTTCAACTCATCAAACAATTCAACAAATAAGGGGAAAGTTGGAACAGATTGAGAAATAATGCTGTTTATATATTCATTGGTTCAGGATTTTTGAGTTTTCTCGATTTATATTTTTATTTATATACCAAGCTGCATAACCAATTAAGTTTGAATCTCGCTGCATAAGTCATTCTTATCTTTGACGCTTGAGGTGAGTTTTTTTCTTGGTTTTATTGATAAGACCTTGGTTTATTTCGGCAAATAGCTGCGGAAAAATCTTTTTGTTGTTGTGAAAAAAAAAAAGCCATCGGCATTATTCCTGCTGTAAAAAGGTTCTTATCTGTTAATGTAAACAATTATTTGGGAGTATATTCTACGTGAGAGATTAAAGAGTGTATACATATATTGTGGAGTAGAT
>ERZ794936.277-NODE-277-length-28099-cov-33.634966_pt1 | contig 28099 bp, 10 predicted proteins | sample MGYA00511083_ERZ794936 | MGnify/ENA primary metagenome ERZ794936 (study PRJEB30137, sample SAMN04331409) | food metagenome | isolation source: Y2 must sample point D1 replicate A | place: Australia: South Australia | collected 2014 ... | reverse complement strand
ATCCATTATATTTCCTGGTTCCCTTGTTTTAACGTTTGTTGTTGTTGTTGTTGTTTAATGGTATCTCTTAATATGTTAAATAGCACACGCGTTGTTATTCTTCAACAGTTTCGGGTCAAATTCATGCGTTTTGAGAGCAGCAATTTTTTCTTTGTTTTTTTTTTTTTTTTTCTTTAGTGGTAATTGAGTTGTTGTTTTGAATAATATAGTCTCAATAGTATCTTGAGCTTTTCTTCTTTAACATTTAGATATTCCCATGTCAATAGAACTAAGAAAACCTTGAAAAAACAAGAAAACAACGTTACAACAACTGAGATAAAAGTATTGTTTATTATAACGGTATTACTACACAGAAGAGAAACTGGAAAAATATATGGAAAAAAAAAACAACACAGCCAATAAACTCAATGATCATTGAAACAATTCAAGGTTCGTTTATACTTTATGATTACCATGATGGACAATCAGTTAACGGCTACTCCTAAACTTTGAACCGTTCCGAATAAACAATTCTTTATAAACCTGAACAAACCCTATCATTATATTTCGCGAAATACCACATTGTATAAAGAGTGTAACAGGTTTTGAACAAAGTTGTAATGTGCTTCTATATAAAATATATACAAATAAAATAAACACGAGAATAAATAATTCAATTGTGTGATTTTCTCTCATTCCAAACCATTTCTGTCCCTAACACAAACAAAAAAAACAAGATCAACAGTTTCCGGTCTTTGCAAAAAATCATTTCTCCAAACTCATATTATATCTTTTCGCTAATCTTTACTTTCTTTGTTCCAAGTATTCTTTCCAGTCTTTGTTGTTTTTATTGTTTTATTGCTGGGTTTTAATTTTTCAATTTTTAATTTCATTTTTTAATTTCATGTTTTAATTTTTCAATTTTTCAATTCTCGAAGCTCATTTTTTTCCTGCGTATTTTAGTTGAATATTTGCTTACAACATTGGTACCTGCATGAGTTCTACAGGAGCATCTTTGCATTTTTTTTTTTAAAATTTTTTTTTATTATTTTCTTTCTTTACTTTGAGTTGCCGATATAATGTAAGTATCAGTGCAGAAAGAAAAAGCTTATAATAATGCTACTCTTAAAAACCTGCAGAAAGGCAGCTATAAACGGGGAATGTCTTTTTTTTGTATTTGCATATAGTACTTATAAAACAATGCAGTTGATGCCGGAGTTAAGATAAAACTTCAACCCATGATTGGCTTGACGGCTAGAAATTTGTTTTAATATGTGTCAGAAAAAACCGCATCAATTATTTTTTTTTTATAAAAGAATAAAAAAAAAAAGAACAATACTTTGCTTAGCTGATCAAAGTAAATTGAACTCACTACCGATCATTCTGTTGTGTTTAGCAATAACCATTGTTAGTATAGATCAGGTGACACAAAAAAACAAAAAAAAAAAGTGTTTAACCCGAAAAACAATCTTCCTCTTTTAGAAGCATAGAAGCGTCTTCTTTTTTAGAAGCATGGAAGCGTCTTTGTTAATAAAAGCTAAATGAAGAGATAATCTATAATTATACAAATATACAAGACAACCCTGTACCAGGTTCAAAGCATTTTGCTAAGCAAAATGTGAAAAAAAAAGAAAAAAAAAAAAACAAAAAAAAAAAAGGTAAAAGAAGAATAAACACAAAGGATGTTTTACTCAAGCTTGAATTTCAATGAGGGTTCTGTAGATTTTTCAGTATCAGCCACTTCGACTTGTTTGTAGTTGTGAGTGTAGTCGTAACAGTAATTGGTGTACACCGAGTACAACAAAACAAGATTCAACACTTGCAACAAAGCACTGGAAACTCTGTTTGGTGGGTAAACTTCCCAGCAGTATTCGTGTAGAGCAAACCATACACATGACTTGATCATAAATTTGACGTTATCGATGATTTGTTGGTGATCGTTAATGCCATTCTGTTCATTTTTATTGGTTTCAGAGCTACTCATAGTCTTTTTGTTTGTGATGTTGCCCCAAGCAATGGTAAACAGTATTGGTAATGTCCAGTGGTACCAGGATAAAAACTGGTAATGCAACGATCTACTAAATACAACACCAATGTAATTACAACTGACCAAAATGTATGCAACATGGTGGGCATTCAATGTTGGGAACAAAAGCTCATTGTTCAATGTCAGAATCTTGAAGATAAATTGCCATAAAGTGATTTTGTTTGTAATCAAAACAGGTTGAATCCATTTTTTAACAACAAACAATAACAACACAATTGCATGCAAAAACAACAACGTTTTACTAAAAGAATCACTTGAAAAGACAGACTCTTTTACAAATTGCCAATTGATAGACCATTTGTACATAAACTTCCTTTGGAAATTAAAAGCACAATTCCAATATTCAGAGCTGTGTTTTGCCAAAAATAATGATGCAAGGGAAATTTGTAATTGCAAACCAACACCCACATAAAGCAACATCTTTAATAAAAACCGTTTAGTGTTATAATTCATCCAAACCAAAATAATTAATATCCCTGGTAAATATAACAAAGCGTTCATCTTGATACTGATTGCAAAACTATAGCAAAGAACTGCAATAAGATTCAACAAAACAATAAACCCTGAATTTTCTCTTTTGTACAAAGTTTTGTAATGTTTCCCACAAAATATTAACAAAAAACAACAAATACTAACAAAAAGCGTGGTAAAACAATCGTTGAATAATCGTAAAACATAAATACTGTGTAATCTTTTGCTCAAACAAAACAAAACAGCAGCAAACGGCGGAACATTGTCCAACATGGAATAAATAGCATAATCAATAACCATGGAGACCAAATACAAGTATCTGAATACTATTTGGCCCTCCTTTATATTATCCATTCCTTGTGTAATATGTCTCATGGCCCTAAACAATAAAACATGGCCCGCAGGATAAACCAAGGGCCCTGTACCACCTTTTATTTGCGAATAGTCTGTTATCTTTTCATCGAAAATCATAGAAATCTGCTCCATATAAGCTTTGTAATCGATCTCAGTGTAAGCAACGTTTCTGATTATCAACTTCAATGCAAGACTTTCTAAAATGACAAAAAAAATCATTATTCCAGCTGTCAATTCAGGATCAAAAGTGAACGAATACACCGATTCAATAAGATCCAAAAAAACATTTTTCACAGATAGTTTATTTCTTTCATTGTTTAGAACTTGTACATTTGAAGTTTTTGATACTTTTGAAAAAGTCGGTTTTTTTGTATCTTGTGATTCCGACTGGAACTGAGCTGCCTGTGAGGGATCAAAATTTTCTCTGGAGTCGGTCATACTAAAGAAAAAGTTGCAAATAATACTCCAACGGCGGCCCTTTTTTTGTCTTGTTGGAATTAGTTGCCGCTCTTCACATAGCTTACTCTTCAAATTTAGCTATCTTCGGGTCGATCGTTTTCCATATGCTTCATCAAAAATACATAACGCATGGCAAGAGATGAGAAAAAGAGATGAGAAAAAAAAATAAAACCAATTCTTTTCCACCTCTAGCATGTATCACGTGTACAAACCTGTTAAAACATGGCAATTTCCAAGCTTTTAAAATTTCAATACTTTGATCTTCAATTTTTTTTGGTATACATTCATACTATACATAGTATACAAATTACAATAAATGAACCTACATCTTACCGTTTTCTTTTACGATTCAAAAAATAAAAACATATTTATTTTAAAAACCACACACTCAAGCAATAACTTGAGCCAAGATTGGGTCGTTGGAAACAATTCCGTTAAATTTGGTGTTCAAGAATTTCAACAACTCAACAACTTTTTGTTTCATTTCTTCAGACTGGAATTGTTTCATCTTGTCCAAGTTTTCTTCTCTTCCCAATGTGGACTCTCTTTCAAGTCTAACTCTTTCGGTTTCCTTCTTAAAGACATCAGAAAAAACAGAAACAATCTTTGGAGTTTCGTTCATAATCAAAGCGTTTTCAGAACCGTACAACTTGATGATCAATTCGAAAAGTGGATCATACTCTTCGTAACCAGTGGACAATGGCAAATGGTTCAAAAGAGCAGGCAATGTGTGTTCCAAAGGAATCAAGTTGTCGTGTTTCAAAATCATTCTTCCAACACAACCGTTGCAGTTGGCAAAAGATCTGTCCAAAGTTTCTCTGGTGGTTTCATCATCGTCATCTTGGCTTTTTTGGTCAGCAGCGCTCAAAATCTCGTAAAGGGCTTTCAAGATTGGTTGGTAAACAGATGTCACATCAAAGGAAGCGTTTCTAATCAAAGCTCCAACACCGTATGCAGCATTACCTCTGACTTCCAAATTCTTGTCGGAAGTCAATTTGATAATTAGTTGTTCCAACATTTCTTGAATACAAGTGTTTGATTCACCCAAGTTGAAAGCGATTTCAGAAACTGCCCCAACAACAGCGACTCTCTTACCTTTCGATTTGGAGTTGAACAATGAGAAAATAACTGGCTTGAAAGTATTGAAAATGTTTCCAAATTCAGCACCAGTCAAGGCAGTAGACAAGGAAACCAAAATTTCCAATGCAGTGGTGGTCAAAATAGTTTCAGTTTCGTTAGATTCCATTTCTTCTTCTTCATCTTTTGGAGCATCTTCTTCAAAATCAATAACTTGACAAGAGTGTTCGCCTTTTAAAACCTCCAAAACTTGCAAACACAAAGTGTCCAAAGATTCTGTGGCAGATGCAGAAGTTGCAACAATGATGGAACCAAATTTGGAAATCATTTCAGAAATGGTTTCAAAAATAGTGGTGACAACAGAAACTTCTGCTTCGTCAACCAAGTTTTCCAACGAAACTTCTCTAGCAGATTCAATAACAGCCAAAGTGGATGGATCAACGTATGCCGCAGTTGGCAAACCTTTGACAAACTTGTTTTCCAAAGCTGGTTGACTGGTCAAAATAACAGATTTCACAACAGCCCAGTAGGTGACAATAACGGTTTCTTTCAACCCATAAGACTCTTCAACTTGCTGTTTCAAAATAGTAATGGTTTCTTCAACATATGGCAAGAAAGATTCCTTTGTAGCCAAGGCCAATTCAACCAAAGCAGCGGCGGCAACTTCTTTTTCGTAAGTGACACCTGTGTTGACATTAAATTTGCTCATCAAATCTTCTTCTGTCAAACCTTGAAACTCTTCGTCTTCTTCATCCAAGTTGAATTCGTATTCGTCCAATTGCAAAGTTTTGAAAATTTCAGGCATGATGTTTGCCAAAAATGGAGCAAAATCTTTACCGTAAACTTTAGCCATGTTGGCAATGAATGCGTAACCAGATTCTCTTAGTCTAGCAGAATCAGTTTTGATGGCTTCGTATGCAGAACTGACCAGTGGTTCAGCAAATTCAGCAAATACTTCGGATCTGACAGCCCTACCCATAGTGGAAATGTTTTCAAAGGTCAAAGCTCTCAATTCAATATCATCTTCGGACATACCGTTGATGTCGCTTGAGTTTTGAATGAATTTTTCCAAATACTGAACAGATGGTTTGAAGTATGGAACAAATGCAGAACCAGCAGCAAAGGCAGCAGACCCAATCGCAGAAACAATAACAGCTCTTAGTTTGGAAGATGTGTTGGTGTCCAACATGTGGAACAATTTGTTCATCAATGGTTCCAAATAGTTTACAATAGCTTCGTATGCGATAAATTCCAACAACCCATCCAAAACCATGGTTGCGTATCTGTAAATAACAACAGATTTGGCACTATCAATGATTTCAATGATGGCTGGCAAAAATTGTTCGTGGTACTTGGCAACGTCATCTTGCAATTCAACACTTAGCGAGTGCAAAGCTTTCAAGGAAGCCAATTGGACAATTGGTTCTGGGTCTTTCAAACCTTGCAAAGTAGCTGGAACAATTTTGCTTTCTAGTTGAGTCAAAATGTATTCTGGTGAACCGTTGACAGCAACAGAAATAGCCAAAAGAATGGCTCTTTTGGCATATTTGTTGGAAGATTGCAACATTGGGGCCAGGTTGTTGACAATGACGTTGGCAACTTGGGATGGTGGTAGTTCGGTAGCAGCATAAGCTAACATTCTGACAGCCAACAGAGATGGAGTGTCTTCTTCGTTTTCTCCAGCCTCGTCTTCGTTGGTCAACTCTTCTTCTTCATCGATTTCTTCGGAAGCGATTTTCAAAGCAGTCAAAGTAATTTCTGAACCCAATTTGGCCTGAGTGATTTTATTTTTTTTGTAACTCAATGCAGAAACAACAAATCTCATGGCAAAAATTCTGCAATCTTCGTCAATGTCAGCATTAGAGGAAATTTGAATACCCAAGTTGATCAAGTCCAAAACGGCGTTTCCAATAATTTGAGAGTCCAACAATAAGAAATCTTGGAAACAGTTGAAGATCAATTTGGCATTAACGGAGTCACCAGCTTGGATAACGGCTTCCAAAACGTTAACAATGGCTGGAACCAAAGCGGCAAATTTGTGAATTTGAGCTGGGTTTTTGGTAGATTGTTCTTCAATCAACTGAGAAACCAAGTCAATAGCTTGAGCAGATAAAGATCTGGTTTCCAAAGTAGATTGAGGAGACTCGACAATGGTCATGGAAAACAAGTCCAACAACTCGTCAACATACAAACCTAAAGTCGCATTAAATTGTTCCAAGACGGTGAAAATAACAAAAATGGCCGTTTCTCTGATTTGAGCGTTGTCGGTAGAAGACGCAGTTTGAAACAAGTATGGCATCAATTCTGGCCATTTTTTTTCGTCAAGTTCCAAAGAACCAATTTCACCAATGACTCTGGCCATCGTGTGTCTAACGTTTTTGTTTTCACATGTAAAAGTTTTGCTCAACAAAGAAGCTTTGATGTCGTTGGTGGTGCTGGCATCCAAGTCTTCCCAGTATTTGGTGATTTGTTTTCTGGCTTCAACACCGGCCAATTGTTGAATACTGGAATCGTTGCTGTTGACTAGCAAATGGATCAACGCTGGAACACATTTGGCGTCGGCGTAAAATCTGGTTTGCAACAGTTTTGTGGCATCTTTCAAGTTGGCACTGTTAGGCACGACAATAGCTTGTAAAGTCTGTTCCAATTCTGCTAAATACTGGTCCATGATATATTGTATTGGGATCTCTGCTGGAAGAGGCTTGCTTCTTGTTGCTAGAGTGTTTGTTGAGACAAAAGGTTATTCTGAAATGTCACCCTGAAATGACACTTTGAGAAGCCCAATAAAAAGGTTTTTCAAGAAGATTATTTTTTCCAGAAATGTTAACCACACTAAAATTGTTCAACCTAAAGATTTGTTGATTAGATCAGGAAAAAAGCTAACAGATGAAGGGAACGTTGCTTTAACTTGAACAAAAATTTAATAAAGAGAAGAAGCTTGAAAATCAGATGAGAACAAAACACGAAGAGAGGTTAAGATTAATGAAAGAAAGCGAAAAACCAGAAAAAAAAAAAAATTGAAAAAAAAAAAAAAAAAAAAAAAAAAAAAAAAAAAAAATTTTTGAATAATCAAAAAAAAAAAATAATCAAAAAAAAAAAAAAACAAAAAAAAAAAAAAAATAAAAAAAAAAAAAAAAAAAAAAAGAAAAAAGAAACAAAATTTTTGAAGTTAGAAAAAAAAAAAACGCTCTAGGCGGAATGCAAAGAAAGCGTGTGTCGCAATGCGTCGCTATATGTTACGTCATTACAACAGTTCAAGCGTCATCAAGCAGTATAGTGCCTGAATTGAACGCTACGTTTTGAACATTACCGTTATATATATATATATATATATATATATATATATGTTCCAATCATACAAAGATAATAACGGGCACTGCTTGAACAATTTTTATAAAAGCTCATGAGTTGATCGTTCATTCAGTTTAATATAGCTAGCAATAAATAACACGCATACTTCTGCTTTTTTAGTAGAAACAAAACTTTGTGTGTAAAAAAGTTTTTGTTTGTGCTCAAAGCGATGAAAACTCTAACGCACTAACCACTCTCCTTGGGTTGAGGCAAACTAAAAGAAACTGTAGAGATTTCTTCAGTTTTGCGCAGATCTTTTTCAATTCCGTCAAGTTTGGAATCGATGTTTTTCACAGATTTCCCTATCAGTTTTCTGTACTTGAATATTTTTTCGTTGTTTGAGAGTGCTTTGGTTGAGCATATCTTGGCAATTTTTTTATTTCTTTTCAGCTGAGCCAAGGAAATCTTGATGCTGTAAGTAATACGTTTTTGTTTCTGCTCAAATTCTTTTGTTGTTGGTTCATCCAAAGCTTTCTCTGGTAAATGGTCTCCCATGTTTACAAAAGCTGTTGCAAAACGAAGGCCTTGTGATTTCTCAATGCTGTTAAAATACTTGAGTTTGAATCTTTCAAGCTCTTTCTGTTTCGCAAGCAATCTTTTTTCTTGTTCAGCAATCTCGGAACGATGTTTTTCAAAGGCCCGTGCATGGTCCTTGTATACTTGTAGCTTTTGCTCAGCCTCTTCAAGATTCCTTCTAAACGTAAGCTTGTTTTCCTGTCTTCTAAAATAGACTTCATCCAACTGGTTTGTAAAGTTAATAACCATGTTGTTCAGTTTGTGAACCTTGGTGAACATCGCATTACTTTGTACACTCATATTTCCTCCACTGTAAAGAGCACTGTTTGCAGACCCCATTCCATTTGGTTTTGATGGGGTGGAAGGAGGTAGCAGCTGTTTATCCTCTTGTGCTTCTTCTTTTGAAATAAAAGACATTTCATGATGAGGGTAGCGCTGCAAGCTCTGCAGATTGGATGAATCATTTCCCATCAAGTTACCGTTTGGATCAGGTGAAATAACATGTGTACCGTAGGCAGAAAAGTCACCAGATTCCAGAGCCTCACTAAGTTCGTTGTGATGATGACTCTTTCCCAGCAGTTGTTCATCAACAGAACTCAAAGAAGGAACGATGTTTGACCCCGACAAAATGTTGTCTTGTGTACCTCCTGTAGCACCGATTTCATGTTTTTCCAACGCAGAAACCTTTGAATTCGGTACTTTATTTTTCAATTCGTATACATTTTTTGTTGCCACTTTGTTTGAAAAAGATAACTTATCATTTTTGTGATTGCTTCCATTGGAGGGATAAACAATAGGGAATTTCTCATTGGCAAAATCACTCGTGGTAACATTATTGAGCTGAGGGTTTTGGTATTCATTCACGTTGAATTCTGGAAACTCAATTTTTGGATGTTGCCCAAGGTCTTTAGAGTGATGATTTTTGTTAAGGTAAAATTCAGTTCCATTTTGCATTGATGATTTGGGAAAACGGGGTTGTGGAGCAGAATGAGGTCCGGTTGTTTCACTGGACAGCAGAAACTGGGCTTTATGCAGGATATCACTTACGCTGCAGTTCTCATAATTCAAAAGGTCCTGACTCCCTCCCATTGCTATTAGCTTAGAGCATAAATCAAAATTCATATTTAGAGCAGCAACATGAAGTGGGGTGTTTCCCAACTCATCCTGGTAGTTCAAAACCGTGGGTAATAGATTCAACATCATATGGGAGTTGTGGCTTTTATCTAAGCCATTGCCGACATGGTCCTTTTCATCCAAAGAAGGGCTTGGGTGCCTTTTTCTTTTACCATTTCGTCCTTCATTATTTATATTGGTTTTTAAAGGGTCAGCAAGATCTGTGTGCGTAGAATGGATCCCATTTGCTGATATTTCAGACTGCGGAAAGGGTATTGACACCACTTGCAAAACACAGTCCAGGTAATAGCTAATCACTTCTTGCTCTTTGGCCATGTTGACACTAAGTTCCATCAAATAGTGCAAAGGAAGCCTACCGTTTTTATCAGGAGAAATAAGACATTGTGCCAGACACAACAACATATCAACAAAAACTTGATTCTTATAACAATTGTTGTAGAAACAGGCTTTTGTTATGCAGTTAAATCCTTTCGCATTGCATACTAGAGGGTCTGCTTTCAAATTCGTTAAAAGAAACTGCACAAGAGGAAGATTGCCCATCGAAACAGCCCAGTGCAAAGTCGAGTTGCCTTCTCCGTCTAAAATGAAATTTGGATTGAAATCTGGAGGCGGGAAATAGAGTTCCTTGGGGAAAACAATTTCTTCTTGTGAGGCAGCACTATTTGAAGAACTCAAAAATTTGAGAAGCAGATGCTGGTAGTCTGCAGTGGAAATTGGATGCACAAATGGGGTAGAAGTGATTCCACCGTCTGGGTTTCTGGTGATGTTGGTCACTCGACTCTGGTAAGTCATTAAGGGGGAGTTTATTGAAGGGTTCATTGTGTTTGAGTCTAATATATGCGACTGATTAGCTGCTTTCAGCTCACTGTGAGTAATGCCGTGTGGAGTTTCCATCCACTTCTTTGTACTCGTGGATGCATTTCTGGATAATGTTTTTTTATTGATAACAGGTGTCTGATGGAATCTTTTCATGTTGGATGTTGGGTACGGAAAGAACTGCAACGGTTTCGTAGTCCCGTTTGTCCCATTTACACCATTCTGTTGTGACATTGAATTCTTTGAAAACTTCCCATTTTGCGTGTGCAAGTTATCTTTGTCCTTTGATGGCGACTGTGAGTTTGATTTTGTTCTTTTGTAAGGTGATGCAACGGTTGAACGCTCCTCAGTTGTGCATTCCACCGTAATGGTACGATCACTTTCGGTATCATCATTTTCGTTATGAGGCTGAAGCTGGTCTTGAGCAATGCTTCTTTTTTTGTTGTTGCTGTTAGTGCCAAAGTTTCCTTCGGCGGAGTTTGCCAAATGCTGCTGAAACTTGAGAGGTGTTTCCAAAGATGAACTTTTGGGTACCCCGTTAACTTCCTCATTAACCCCATTTATGCTAGATGCTGGATTTTTCTTGTCGTATGATGATGATGATAATGATGATGATGAGGTAATTATTTTGTCGTAGCCGTTAGATGCTTCAAGCGCATTCAACTTCATCTGTTTCTTCAAGGCGTGCAGTTTTTCTCTCAGCGGTATAGGGTTGTTAGGGTCTTCGACAAAACTCACCAGTTTGGTCGCAACGGGATTTTGCAACTGATACTTTTCTATGATGTATTTTGCATCTTCAAGAGCAATCCATGTGCCTTGGAAACGGCCGTATCCACCTTGGATTTTTTCATGCCTTATGTTTTTGCTTTCGGTTTCCAATATACGAGTGCGTTTGGCCTTGCTGAATTTTGCAAGCTTGAATATTTGTGTAATGTTGATCCAATCATCGCGAACACGCCGCATAACAAGCTGGCCCTTGGGCTTTTTCGTGTAACACTCAAACACTTCGACCCCTGCATATTTTGCTTTTTCGATAATTGGGTTGTCAATTGTTCCTAGCTCGGCAATCATTCCAGTGACACCATTCTTGCCAACACTGAAACTGTTCTTGCCTCTGTTTTTCACCCCAGAACCTATTGGGGTTTTCATTTTGCTTATGTGATTCTGTTCAAGTCGGTTAAATTTAAGTTTGGCAGCTCAACTCTCAGAAAAAAAAAAGTTTGGTCAGTTGTAGCCTGTGAGCTATTGTCAATAATGTTTGCGATTCAGTGAAAAGTTTGGGGTTATTTTTCCAGTGCTTGATAATGTTGCCAATTCTGTATTAGACGTGGATCAAAAAAGTGAGAGCCTTGGACCTGACAGGAGCAGTGCTTTCGAGATAGTCGGATCTATAATATTTCTAACGATGCTGTTACTGTCAGTTTAACGTTACTTGATTCAGTAATTTTTTTTTTGCTTTTCACAGATAGTCGAAATTGCCTTGCTCCGCGTTATCCAGTAATTAGTACTGCTTAAGCTACTCTTTTGGGAAATTTTATTAATTTCCGGTTTTTTTTTTTTTTTTTTTTTTTTTTTTTTTTTTTTTCGTGTCTTTGAGAAACACTCACTATAGCTTGTCTAGTCATGTGACAGCACTACAATACGGTCGGGTCACTTTGTGTTCAAGAATTCTCTCTCTTAATTTTTTGTTTTTGTATTTGGCAATTCCAACAAAAATGTTTCTAAGAAAGCTTTTAAGTTGCATTGTAAATCTTGAAGTGGTGAATACAAATTTCAAATTGAACTCCAGAGCATTGAGTATTCGAATATTGTGAAAATAGATATAAGCCATTTGTATTTGCTGACTTTGAACTATCGCTGACCAAAACCAAAACCAAAACCAAACAAATTGACGTTGGAAACGCAACACATATCATGGGATCTCTCAGACATTTTATCAAGGATGTTAGAAATGCTAGCACTCCAAGCAAGGAAAGGGAATTGATCAGCAAAGAAAGTGCTAAAATTAGAACAAGGCTAAGAAACGATCAGCTAGATGTGACGAGAAGAAGGGTTTACATCCAGAAACTTTTGTACTTGTACGTTATGGGAGAAAAAACGCATTTTGGTCAAGTGGATTGCATTAATTTGATTGCGAGTGATAACTTCACTAATAAGAGATTAGGCTATCTTAGTGCGATGCTCTTATTGAAAGACGAAAACCCTGAGTTGCTAACTTTGTTGGTGAATATGATTAACCAAGATTTGCAACATAAAAATGACTATGTTGTTGCAATGGCATTACATGCATTGGGAAGTTTATGCAATGAGGAATTGGCAAGAGACTTGTGTGGAGATGTTATCAACTTGATTTTGAAATGTGGGAACAGCAATTCTTACGTTTTAAAGCAGTGCTTGAGTGTTTCAAGCAGCATTATCAAGAAAGATCCGAATTTGATTCAACAATATATGACTGTTGAAAATGGACAACTTATCACAAATATATACAGTGCTTATTATGGGACTTCCAATACTGTGAGCTCTTTGAGAAGGTTGAGTAGCCCATCTACTAATGGTGTTTTGTTATCCATTTTGGAATTTGTCAAATCGTGTTTGTTTCAACAAAACAATTACGACTTTGATACCAACTTTGACGAATTGATGGTGAAAAATTTGATCAATCCAATGCTTCCACAATGGATAACATTTTTGAAAAACAAACACGCCTCAAACCACGACCCGGAATATGAGGTGCAAGGAGTCAACGATCCTTTTTTGCAAGTTTCAATTATTCAAACCTTAAGAATGATCTTCATGAAGTATAATGACGTGGTTTCTCCTCAGTGCTTGGTCGACTTCAAATATCTGTTGAACAAAATTACAAATTCAGGGAACACTCCTTCAGTGTCCAATGGGAAATCTAGCAGCTCCAAAAAATCTTTGTCTGTAAAATACGAGGCAATCAAAACGGTGTTGATTTTACCTAGTGTTGAAACGCCACTGAAAACAGCAGCCATCAATGTTTTGCTCAAATTTTTAATTTCAAGGGATGCAAATCACAAATATGTTGCATTGAACACTTTGATCAATGGTGTTAAATATTTGAATGAGTTGGACGCTAAACATTTGCGTGATATTTTTTCGTGTCTTTATGAAGCCGATCCATCTATTAAACAAAGAGCGTTGGAATTGAGTTTTGAGATTTTGTCAAACAATAAACTTGTTGAAGAAGACTTTGTTATTGGTGAATTAATGAAATTTTTGTCTCAATGTAATGAAAACGATAAAAATATTGTGCTTTATGCAATTACAAAATTGATGGAATTTGGTTATTTTAGCAATACCAAAACAGGCTTGCAAAATTTGGTTTATTGTATCAAGTATGGAGGTAAATATTTATCATCTGAACAGATAAATGATTTGTTGATTTCTATAAACAACAATAACGCAACAAGGACTAGCAACTGCAAGTTTTTGGAAGAATTGATCAAGATGAGCATGACAAGATTGGCTTCAACAGTGCTAGAAAAAAACGATGACTATTACTATATTTACAATAACTATGGGTTGAAGTTGACCACTGTTTGGTGTTTGGGGGAGTATGGTGATATCATTTTGTCCAAATTCAGTGACGAGTCTCAAGTGTTGAAATATTTATTTGATATCAGCAATGAATTTTACGATTATTCCATCAACCCTGATTCTTTTACTATTGTCAATTACTTGGTGACAACTATTTTGAAGTTGTCTGTCAAATTCACAAACGGAGGAAACATTGAGAAACTAAGACAGTTGTTATTAAAGTATAGCAAAGAAAATGATAATTTAGTTATTAAAATGAAGAGCAGTCAGTATTTGGTTTTGTTTGTACAACCAAATGATGTGAAAACTCAAATTTTAGACAAGATGCCTTTTTTTGAAAGGTCTGTTGTTTCAAGTTCTTTTGGACAACAGTCAGTTTCACCAAAACAACCTCCTTCAAAAAAAGTTGATTTGTTGACTGATCTTTTGGGTGACATGGACATAACACCAAAAGAGCCTTTAAAAGAACTTAACACTGAACAACAACACTCTCAAATTTCACAAAAAAACATCTCCGTGCCTGCTAACGCTGTGAAAATTTACGAGAACGAGCATATTGAGATTTTCACAACTTTTGAGCATCAATCTGGAGCTTTGAAAAGCGTTGATATTAATTTGTTTGTAAGATTGTCATTGAAATATGACCATGCATCATCATCGTCCTTTTCTGAGAGTATAGACAACATTCAGTTGTTTGTTGCTGTTTCGAAATCACAAAAAATCAACTTGGGACATTTGAGTGGTCATTCCTTAACTGTTCATCAAAACTCTGTTTTGGAACAAAGAATGAAAATCCAAGGCACTGGTCCAGTGAAAACAAGAATGAAGATACAGTACGAAGTAGAGAATTTCCCATTTGTGGAACAATTTGATTATGCATTTGACAATTTAACTTTGTAATATGGGGTTAAATATTATTTTTTTTTGGTATTTTTTTTGTAATTTTTTTTTTTTTTGTAATTTTTTGTAATTTTTTGTTAAAAAAGGAATATAAGTAGTTAATGTTATATGAAAACACAAATATAAACTATATGGAGATGGAAAGATGAAATTTTTTTTTTCTTTTTTTCTCTCCCTGTTTACAAGTTTGAAGTAGTAAAACCAGTAGTAGTTCCTCTAATTTCTTCGCCAACATTGATTGGAGTGGTTTCATTTTCAAAAGAGCGTGCTGGAGGTGTTGGTGGTTTTGGATATTGTTCATTCTTGTTAGATGATGGAGCACCGGTAGTGGAGAATGGGTTTGTTGTTCCAGTTTTGAAAATATATCTTTCAGATAGAGGTTGGATAAAAGCTTGATACACGACTTGAGCCCCGCCAAATTGTGGGAAAGCAATGTAGGTCAAAAACAGGGTTTTAAACAAAAAGTAAAAAGGAACCCAACGCAAAATGGTGTTGACCCAGAATTCAGCAATGGTGAAAGAGGCGTACACGACCCAGTAAACCAACAAGTCTGAGTCGTCGTTTTTTGTTTGTGTTCTCAATGCTTTCAAAGAGTTGTATGTTGGAACAACAAACCCAATAAAGTTACACAATAGTTGGCCCATTCCACCAAGGTTGAAAATAATAAGAATCAAATAAAAAACGGCAAACCCGATGACAGCGTAAGATCTTGGGTAAGAGGTTTTTCTTTCAAAAGTGTCCAAAAGGTTGTTTCCGGCTAGTTTTTGATCCAAGGTGTTCATGTGAGTTTTGACTTGATTGATGACTGGAGATGCCATTTTTCTTGTGTTGTTGTTGTTGTTGTTGTTGTTGTTGTTGTTGTTTTTGTTTTTGTTTTTCCTTTGTTTCTAGGTTTTCTTCCGATATATGTCAAGCCAAGGAAGAAACAAGTGTTAGAAGATTGTATAAAGTTTAAAGTTTTATAAACTGTCAAAAAAAATTAAACAACTTATGAACAGAAATAATTCTAAAACCAAATCCACCGAGTTAAACGAACATAATTTAACCGACCCTAACTTGGAAAAAATAAGTGTCAGTTTATTTTCTATAACAAATTTTCACAAACCTTGTTTAACTGAAACAAAAAGAACACCTTTCAAGCGATGTATTTCGTCGAACAATTTGTGCCAAAAGATATAAAGGTTCGATGAAAAGGGTTTGATGAAAAATGGGTTTGGTTAAGTAAAATAAGATAAGACGAGTTTTTTTTTTCTTTTTCACTTTGGAGAATATTAATTGTTGGAACTACGAACCTTTTTTTTTTTTTTTTAATTTTCTTCACTTTAAAGTGACAATTATATTTTGAGACACACAATGGGAAGAAAAGTGAAACGAAAACAATCGACCTTTTTTAATTTTTATTTATTTTTTTCTTGAAAGAAAAGGGGAGTTTCTGTTTTTATGTTCATTTTGTATTGTCATATGTAAACTTTTTGTTTCAGTACAAAGTATAGAAATATTTACGGTTTTTAAATTAAAGCGGATTTAGCTCAGTTGGGAGAGCGTCAGACTGAAGATCTGAAGGTCTTGTGTTCGATCCACAAAATTCGCATTTAATTTTTTTTTAATTATTATTTTTATTTCTTTCATTACTTTTAATTTTTTTAATTAATGAAAAGTCTGCTATATTAATATACACATGTATCAATATATAATTACTGTTGTAACTTTTTAAAATATCAGAAAAACCCAATTTCCCTAATAGTGGCTCCAAATGTTTGAAAAACTGGAATGTCGTTCAAAAGAATCTCCTTTTCTGTGTATTCATGGTCAACCCCATAAACACCTTCAATGGAAACCAAAATAAACCGTGTTTTGTATTTTTCTGCTTCATGACAAATTTTTTTTCCATCACTTTGCTTTGAATAGAAATCCTTCAAATATTTTTTCTTTTTCGATTCTCTTTCTTCATTATCGTGCGAAACCCTACCCAATGGCATTTTCTCACAATCGTAATCAAAGAAAAAAGTTGTTTCATTATTTGCCTTTATTTGGATATTATCGTTTGATCTATCATTTTCAGAGTATGGATGTGATGGCTCAATGACATAATCTTCTACAATAGGAACAAACATTTGCAAAAGATCTTGCTCAGTATACTTGCCCATTGCAATTGCAACTTCCAATTGATTAACTTTTTGGTCCAAAAAAGTGTTGCGATCTTCAACCATTGCCGAATACTGCGAAAAATCAGATGGTTCAAAAATAAACGGAATCTTATCATGATTGAATTCATCCATCGGCAAAACATACATGCTGATATTATTTGCTGGTCTATTGCCCCATAAAATAGTGCAACTAGAAATGATTTGTTCATTTTGACTGCCAATATCAACAAGAAAAGTAGCTCTTTTTTGATTAATAGGTTGCCATTGTGTATAATTGTTACCATCAATCATTGAAATAGAAACATCTCCAGGTACTGCTTCTGTCAAATTAGTGATCAATTTGCATTCAGCTAAATTTCCTTCCATGTTGTAATCCAAGTCAAATAATTTGATTTCCAATTCTGTGTTTGGTCTTAATGTGTGTGCTTTAAAAAATTCAATAGAATTATGATGTCCATCCAAAAGGTCTAATTTCGTTCTATCTGGAACTTTAATAACAATAGGTTGTGTACCAAATTTATATTTTATTTTAGCATACTCGTCATCAATCAAAATATCCAAAATTCCATTCATATATTTGAAATTTCTAATTGTTATACCTCCAGGTAAAACTTTCAATGGAGTGGGATTAAATTCCATAAATTTTTTAATCTTTTTTGTTTTTTTATCAAATTCATAATTAAATCTTATTCCAGTCAATCCATATATAATACTTTGTAAAAAACCACCATTCGCTGTTAAAAATGGGAATGCTGGTTTAGTTAAAGGATCCAAATCATCTGCTTGCTCACTAAATTGAACCCATGGTAATCTGATATATGGTAGCAAAGATTTGTACAAATACGATTGAGAAGAACAACCTTGGTTCAATAAATAATTGGAAACTGCAACATAGATTTGATACGACATTGCAGGCCCATCATATGCTTGATGTTCAGCATAATAATACAAATTGTTTACCATTTGTGTGTGATTTGGAAATTTGTGGAAAATTCCAAACGGGTAGATGTTTAACAAAACGTCAGCTTGTTTAGTTCTTACTGTTGAATTCATTGTTGAATATTCCAAAGTAATGTCGTTGCTATCATTCATTGGCATGTACATTTTTTGTGCAATATCAAACCATTTTTTAGGAATTTTCAAGTTCAAATGTTTGCAAATATCAATAGCCCAAACAAATAACATTTTAATACCAAAATTCGTGTATGCTCCGTTATCAACAAAATTTGCAAATTCATCAGGGTCAGTTAAATTGTAAGTGACATAATAGTCTTTCAGCGGAACATAAGTGACATAATGTTCAAAAAAAATTGTGACATTTTCCACCATTGGCCAAAGTGTATATCTAAGAAAGACTTCATCGTCAAAGTTATCCTTTTCCATATTGTAATTCCCACTCAAATAGTAAAAAAACATTGACCAAACAATGTCTACATTGACATGGTATTCATAATCCATGCAGGGACCTGTTGAAGTACAATTTGAGTATCTCCCACTTGTCCAAGGATATACAGCACCTGGTTGGTTATAAAATTCGGCATTTTCAATGGCTTGTGGTAAAGTTGCGTTTCTGAAAATAATCATATTTTTAGCTGAGCCGGGGAAAAATGGAACCATTGCTGGCATAATCCAGTAATCTGCATCCCAAAAAACCATTCCTCCGTATGAATCCGATGACAATCCACTGGGTGAAATGGGAATTCCTCTATTGGGTAGAATGTTACCTTCTCTGATATTGGAAATCAAATGAAATATAGATGATCTAATGGATAGTTCTAATAATATATCACTTGGAATTTCAATAAAACAATTCATTGTGTAAAAATCTATCCATCTGTTTATATGGACATTTTTCAAATATTGGAAATCTTTAATTGAATGATAATTGGACAATTCTCTTTGTGATAATTTCAAATTGTCCATGGAATTGGTATATTCTGTGGAATGAATAGACACAAATTTGTATATTTTGAAATGGTTTGCATTATCATTATAACCATGATGGGTGTTGGTGTTATTTTCATTGTCCATAAAAGAAATGATTTGTTTGACACAATTCATTTTCAATCCATCATTTGATGTTTTTGTTTTTGTTTTTTTTGAATCTTCATTGCCTATGCTATTGCATTCATGTGAAACTTCATATTGTATATTGTAATTTTTATTTAAAATCAAATTTGAAGAAACCATGATTTTGCTTGCCACTGCTGCATTGGACAACTCGGCCACGTTATTTGGAGATACACTCATGAAAATTGTCTTTTCGTCAATGTTGTATCCCAAATCATTTAAATCTGTTCTTTGTGAAGTTTTAAAATCCAACAAATTGATAATTTTCAAATTTTGAATTTTACTTTTATCCAAAACATCAATATGTAAAGATATAGTGGACATTGTATAATATTGTTTATTTGCAATACATTCTATTTCTAATTTCAATACATCATACCAAATGTATGAAGTTTTAACAATCCCATTTTTCATAGACAAAATTTGTGAATAATTTTTAAAATTTATTGGATTTAAACTTTCCAATAATGAAGGTTTCAATATTTTTTTATCCAAAGTTATTGGATCTTCAAATTCAATAATAAAATCGTTGTAGTATGGGATTGATGAAATGACTGAAGAATAACCTAATTTATCTAATTCAGGGAAATTTGTTGAATTTAAAGATTCTTGTAAAGAATAAAAATCACTAATAAATGCTCCTGTGTATCTTTGATTACGTAATGGCCAACCGTTTTCAATTTCAGGAATGTTTTGATCATATGTGAAACCAAACCCAAGATTACTCAATTTGCAACCAATATACCCATTGGCCACATATGGTTGATACTTGAATTCGTTTCTTGCATAAAATTTTTCACTCAACAAAGTCATTTGTTCAGGATTGTAATGGAAATCGTGATCTTGTTTTAACATATTCAACCATTGTTGTGATTTATCTCTGTAAAGCAAGATTTTCGAATCAAATTTTTTAGAACTTTTCAAAAAAGTGTTGTAATAATCAGAAGTATCAATAGAAAGATCAGTTAAAGGCGATGACATTGAAGTTCTTGCCAAATCATTATCATTTTCATGTTTCATAAGTTTGCAATCAAATATCTTGATGTATTGAAACCAGAACATCGATGCCATGGAAACCCATATAATTAAGATCAACAATACAAATTTTCTTCCTATTCTTCTGCAAACTTCTTTGCATTTTTGCGGATCATTTGTGAATCTATCACATAACCGGTCTGCAATCATTGTATTTATTGGTTGGGTTATTGTTAAACTCTGGATTGCAGTATTCGAATGAATATGTATACTTGTTGGCTTTTGTTAATTTTCTGTATGCTTTTGTTAATTCTCTGTATATATATATATATACACATATATACACATATTCCTTAAGATTAAGACTGTTTACTATTTGTAATACATTTAAAATCAAAATGATCCTCAAATAAAATTATCATCTTCTCTTTTAAACTTAATATTCACATTTGCAGCATTTCAAGCATTAGCCGCCCCTAAAAAAATGACGCATATAAAGTGAAAAAAATAATACAAATCTCCACAAAAAAAAAATAAAATAAATTAAAGTTACTACTTACCCCGTCTTTATGCAGAATCTCCATATGATATTTTCTAAAGATTTAATAATGTTGTGAGATTTAATTGACTATAATATGCATTATGTTTTTAATTCCAGAAGCCTTGATTTTTTAGCAGTGGATTAGACATTCATCCGCTTTGGTAGATTGCTTATGTTGATATTTCTTAACAACTTAAGTTAATCACTTGGAATAATAATCACTCTGCTTGTAATATAATATCACTACTCAACACACAAAGTTGAGAGGACATAACACACTAATCTTTAAACAAGATAGTTGAACATATCGGGTCAGTATCTTAAAATTGAGAGTCACGTTATACATACATACATATATACATATATATATATATATGAATATTTGTTTTCTTTCATTCTATCTTGCTACACACACACGTGATAACAACAATCGATACCTTATAGCACACGTGATAACAACAATTGTTTTGCTATAACACACGTGATTAAAACACAGCAGCCCATGTTTACATTACACGTGATTGAGAAACAGCAGTCCATGTTTCCACCACACGTGACAGTCAACCAATAATATAATTATATTAACATTATCATTTATAACGACATACATAATTGAAAAATATGTAAATCATTTTTCTTTTATTCTTAGAGTTAAATTTTTTTTTCTTCACCCAATGGAATTTCCTTGTGAGATCAACAGAGAGAGAGAGCGAGGGAGAAAAACAGAGAGAGAGAGAGAGAGATCAATGGAATTTTTATGCGTTTAGTTATAAAAACTGGAAAATTTTTAAAAAATTTAATATGAGTTATATATATCTAGGAGTAGTAGTAATATATTTATTTTTTATATGTAACAATTAATATTTTTGTTAATTCGATATTTCGATATTTCGATATTTCGATATTTCAGTGAATTTTATTCAATACATTACACACTCATTTGATATGTTTACAAGCACATGTTTCGATAATTTTCTTTTATATATACTTGACCTTAGATCTTGAATATGAGTTGATTATTCTATCGACTTTAATGGTTTATAGGGTACGATGCAATTGATATATTCATGACTTTCAACAACTCTTTTCCAATGTACTGTAATTTAATTATTTTTTTCGGTTAATACCTCTTCTGATACCACCCCCAAGAATTGGATAGATAAAAAACATAAACCAACAAGAAAAATAAAAAAAAAATAATATCAAAAATATGTTGTCTCGTTCTACTATCCGTGCAGCCACTGCATTGAACATCACCAAAAGAACTGTTCCAAAATTTGTTAAACCAGCAATGATGGTTGCTGGAAGAAGATTTGCTTCTTCTTTGAAAGCTCAACCAACAGAAGTTTCTTCTATTTTGGAAGAAAAAATCAGAGGTGTTTCTGAAGAAGCCAATTTGAATGAAACCGGTAAAGTTCTAAGTGTTGGGGATGGTATTGCCAGAGTTTTCGGTTTGAACAACTGTCAAGCTGAAGAATTGGTTGAATTTGCCAGTGGGGTCAAAGGTATGGCTTTGAATTTGGAACCAGGTCAAGTTGGTATTGTTTTGTTTGGTTCTGATAGATTGGTTAAAGAAGGTGAAGTTGTTAAAAGAACTGGGAAAATTGTTGATGTTCCAGTTGGTCCAGGTTTATTGGGAAGAGTTGTTGATGCTTTAGGGAACCCAATTGATGCAAAGGGTCCAATCAAAAGTGTTGGAAGATCAAGAGCTCAAGTCAAAGCTCCAGGTATCTTACCAAGAAGATCTGTTCATGAACCTGTTCAAACTGGTTTGAAAGCTGTTGATGCTTTGGTTCCAATTGGTAGAGGTCAAAGAGAATTGATTATTGGTGATAGACAAACAGGTAAAACTGCTGTTGCATTGGATACCATTTTAAATCAAAAAAGATGGAATTCTGGTTCTGATGAATCCAAAAAATTATATTGTGTTTATGTTGCTGTTGGTCAAAAAAGATCTACTGTTGCTCAATTGGTTCAAACTTTGGAACAACATGATGCTTTGAAATATTCCATCATTGTTGCTGCAACTGCTTCTGAAGCTGCTCCTCTACAATACATTGCTCCTTTCACTGCTACTGCTATTGGTGAATGGTTTAGAGACAATGGGAAACATGCTTTGATCATTTTTGATGATTTATCTAAACAAGCTGTTGCTTATAGACAATTGTCCTTGTTGTTGAGAAGACCTCCAGGTAGAGAAGCTTACCCAGGTGATGTTTTTTACTTACATTCCAGATTGTTGGAAAGAGCTGCTAAAATGTCTGAAAAACATGGTTCAGGTTCTTTAACCGCTTTACCAATCATTGAAACTCAAGGTGGTGATGTTTCTGCTTATATTCCAACAAATGTTATTTCCATTACCGATGGTCAAATTTTCTTGGAAGCCGAATTGTTTTACAAAGGTATTAGACCAGCCATTAACGTTGGTTTGTCCGTTTCAAGAGTCGGTTCTGCTGCCCAAGTCAAAGCTTTGAAACAAGTTGCTGGTTCTTTGAAATTGTTTTTGGCCCAATACAGAGAAGTTGCTGCTTTTGCTCAATTTGGTTCCGATTTGGATGCTTCCACCAAACAAACTTTGGCTAGAGGTGAAAGATTGACCCAATTGTTGAAACAATCTCAATATTCTCCATTGGCTGCTGAAGAACAAGTTCCATTGATTTACGCCGGTGTTAACGGGTACTTGGATAACGTTGATTTGTCCAGAATTGCTGAATTTGAAGCCTCTTTCTTGAGCTACTTGCAATCTTCTCACGAAAACATCTTGTCTGTTATCAGAGAAAAAGGTGAATTGTCCAAAGAATTGTTGGCTGATTTGAAATCTGCTACTGAATCTTTCATTGCTACTTTTTAATTGAACTTAGCATTAGAATGATGAAAAATTACAATAAAAAAAATGACAAAAATACTATTTCATGCCATATATTCCAAAATAAATATTAAAATAAAAATCTTTTAAAAAATAAAAATTAAAAAAATTAAAAATTAAAAATTAAAAAAAAAAAAAAGAGAACAACGATGAACCGTCTTGAAGTTAGTTTACAAGAAAATGATGTTATCAAGTGAAATATGAAACTGAAACTAAAACTCACAAATGAAGTAATGAAAATGAGGGATTTGAAAGGAAAAGAGTTACTAAAAAAGAAATGATTCATGAGGCCATGTGCATAGACTTCAATTCTAGAGAAAAAGCACAACGTACACCTTGGATTTACCAATTGGGTGTTTTCCTTGTGAATTGGTTTGTTAAAACATAGTGCTTGTTATTGTGTGTGTTTAATATTTTCTTTTTTTGCATATTCTTGAACTTTTTATTTTGTATTTCTAAAACTATTTTATATTCTTTAAAATTTTAGAGTTAACTACCGATTGACAACACGGCTTGGTGATTTAAGTTTTGTAATTGGGTCAAGAGTGAAATAAAACTTGACTGTCTAGTGCTGCTTGAATAACGTCCCAAGGTGGCTTGTTCAGCATCGAGTGATGACATCCGTTGCAGATCACGAAAACTTTGAGCGAGTCTCGAAAAAAAAAAGACACATTTGAAAGCACGTGATAAGTATATGCTGTATAGAAGAAGATTGCATTGGTCTTTCAGTGTTAGGGATCTTGCAAAGTGGACAACTTCTTGCTAGTCGTTACTTAGCAACGGTAGGCGGTAAGAAAGATGAAAAAAACCGGATTTGATCAAACAGCACCAACCAAAAGACACGCATCACTTGAAATGACCGAATCCACTCCTTCAAAAGATTCCTCTGCCTTAAAGACAAGCAACGAAAATGACGAACCACAACCGGTGAAAAGAATTAGTGACGACGACTTGTACAGAAACTCCACACAGTACAGGCTATGGTCATTTAGCAAAGAGTCGCTGCAAAATAAAAGAAAACTTTTGAGTGCCGACATTGCAGCACGCTTTGACTCAAAGATCCAGTCGTTCATTGAGAAGGAAGGCGCACAGCTGAGTTCAGACGAAATTGAAGGGTTGCAAAAAGAGATGGTCCCCATCACTGCTCACGAGTTTTTGCAAATCGTGACCCTATATGCTCAAAAAGTTCAGCTGTTTGGGACGAAATTGAAGTTGCCCACCGAGGTGACGTCGACTGCTGTGGTTTTTTTCAAAAAATACTATTTGGAAAACTCAGTGCTTGATGTTCATCCGAAAAACATGATTTTCACCTGCATGTTTCTCGCGTGCAAAGCGGAAAACTACTTTATCAATATTGAGTCGTTTGCTGCCAAAGTCAAGCAGCCAAAGGAATCCATTCTAATGCATGAGTTCCCGCTGTTGGAGTCGTTGAAGTTCACGTTGATGGTGCACCATCCTTTCAAGTCTTTACACGGGTTTTTCTTGGACATCCAAAGCATTTTGTACGGGAAAGTCGATATGCAGTATTTGGGGACCGTGTACGAAAAGACAAAGAAAATTCTTGTTGACTCCATTTTGACCGATGTGGCATACTTGTACACACCGCCACAGATAACTTTGGCTGCGTTACTTAAGGAGGACGAGCAGTTGACCTTGAAATACTTGGAATTGAAACTACTTGGCTTCAACATCAACAAAGAGGTCTTGAATGAGGCGGAGCAGAAGAGAAAGGAGCAGCACGACAAGATATTGCAAACTGTTCGTGAGTGTTTAAGAGAGATGGATGTCTCGTACATGCCGTCGAGGGACGAAGCATGGAGGATCGACGCAAGAATACACTACTACCTAGACCCTATGGCGTTTATCAAAAGAATTAGAAAACAAAAAGAGGCGCAAACGTCCGGTGAGCCTGCTCAGAAAAAGGTGAAAGTGGAGCAATAATTGCTTGTCGTAAGAAGACTTGGTGCATGATTTTAAATTAATTAGCTGATATTGTTGATATATTTGAATACCGTAAAAAATCATCAACTTGTTTATTCATAAATTTATATAAAGTTTATAATATGGAAGCACAAAAAAAACACACAAGCGTAGTTACTCCGTGTATATACATGTATTATTTAAAGAAAAAGACCAAACTGTTCTTCAAGTTCTTTAAGCGCTAGAATTAAAACAGCTCCCCAATTTCAAAAAAATTGTGCTCGGCTTTTGGTGGATCTATCTGATGTCTTGCATCCATTCGCTTCGCTAAACCAAATGCGCACACTCATTTTCTCGATCATGAAACCCATCTAGATCACTGCGCCAAGAGACCCCTTGTCAATGCCCTTTCTGCCGTCGTTGTCTGGTGTTTCCACCACTTTGTTTGTTGCGTATTTTGGTCTATCCAAGGCCTCACCCTTCACGACTTTGTCAATTTCCTGTCTGTTCAAAGTTTCGTACTCAATCAATCCTTCCGCCAGTCTTCTAAATTCAACTTCTTTTTCCTTTAGCAACTGTCTTGCTCTGTCTTCACTATTTTTCAACAATCCAATAACCTCTTGATCTGCCAAATCTTTAATTTTTCCCGACCACAGATTCCAGTCCTCACTCAATTCCACAGGCCCAATTTTCTCGTTCATCCCGTAGCTGGTGACCACTGCTCTTGCAATCTTGGTGGCTTGTCTCAAATCCGATCCGCATCCCGAGGTCGTGTTTTCCTTCCCGTAGATAAACTCTTCAGCAACTTTCCCACCCATGCAGACATCCAATCTTGCTAAACACTCGCTTTTGGTGATATCGTATTTGTCGTTTGTTGGCAATTGGAAAGTGACCCCTAGAGCTCTTCCTCTTGGCAAAATAGTGGCTTTATACAATGGGGTTGTTTGTGGAGTAAACAAGGCCATTATGGCGTGACCTGCTTCGTGGTATGCGGTCGCCTTTCTCGTAACTTCTGGAAGCACCATTGATTTTTTTTCGGCACCTAACAAAATCTTGTCTTTGGCCCATTCCAAATGAGACATGTCTACTGCTGTTGCGTTTTTCTGACATGCGTAAACTGCAGCTTGATTCACAATGGAACTTAGTTGTGCCCCTGACAATCCGGCCGTACCTCTTGCAATGACGCTTGGATCCACATCTTTTGACAAAGTGACTTTTTTCATGTGGTGTTTCAAAATTTCTGTTCTTCCTCTGATATCTGGCAAATCAACATTGACAATTTTATCAAATCTTCCAGGTCTTGTCAAGGCTTTGTCAAGAGATTCTGGGAAATTTGTTGCACCAATGATAATGATTCCTTGTGTTTGTTCAAACCCATCCAATTCCACCAACAACTGATTCAATGTTTGTTTTGCATATGCTTGATCTTTAGGATTTCTTTTCCCACCAATCGCATCCAATTCGTCAATAAAAACAATTGCTGGAGCTCTTGATCTTGCTTGTTTGAACAAGTCTCTAATTCTTTTTGCACCAACACCAACATAGACTTCATCAAATTCAGATCCACTCATAAAAAAGAAATCCACACCTGCTTCACCAGCTGTGGCTCTTGCCAACAATGTTTTCCCTGTTCCTGGAGGTCCTGTCAATAAAACACCTTTTGGTAATTTCCCACCAAGAGTTTCATATTTTGTTGGATCTTTTAAAAAATCAACAATCTCTTCTAATTCGTGTCTTGCTTCATCAACACCACAAACATCTTCAAATTTGATATTTGCCTTGGCCACATCAACGGATTTGTCTGAAACCTCAGAGTTTTTGAAAATTGAAGTATTTTCACTCAAATATTTGAAACCTTCACTAAAACCATAAGTTAATAATCCGAAAATAATCAACCATTTAATCCATCTAAGAACAATGGTTGCCGTACTTTCTGAAATAACAACATGAATTGGTTCTTTTGGTGTTCCGAAAAATGGATTCATATATGGGTAATTGGCATTCATTGGTGGATTCATACCACTAGTATTGGCATTATTCATGTTTGTTGTGTTGTTCATACCATTACCATTACCATTACCATTGGAATTGTTCATAGTAGGGTTATTGACACCATTAGCTGTGCTTGAAGTGTTAATAACCTGTCTAACTGCATCTGCTTGGTTATGTTTTCCTGTTCTTGTCAATGCATCCATGTATAAAGACATGCATTCTGGAGATTGTGCTATTCCTGGTGTCTCGTATCTAGAAACAACGTATTGTGCATACCCACTTTTCAACAATTTTTTATAAAATTCAGCTTGAATATTGGCATCATTCAAGTTTCTGTTTGCTTCTTGTTCCTTTTGTGCCAACACATCATGAGAAACAGGTCCGTCTGCGTTGGCATCTGCATTTGCACCAGAACCACTAGAGCTTGCATTAATATTAGCACTAGCATTAGCACTAGCATTAGCATTAGCATTAGCGTTTGTTTCCTTTTTCACTGAATCATTATTGGATTCATTTGTTGGTGGTTTCCCAGTGGAGTATGAATATTTAAAAGTTTTTCTGTTCAATAGAGACAGTGAAGACTGTGGATTTCCACTATTGAAAGAATAAAAAGATCTATTGTTGAATGAATGAAAAGATCTTTTGCATCTCAAGAAACTATTGTTCTTGTTCAATATCGTATTTTCTAAACCATTTGCCACCACTGGCAAAAGTCTTTTGATATTGTGATTATGATTTTTTGTTTTGTAGGCATTTGTGGTATTGTAATTAGAAATACTCGCTACTCTTCCTTTGAACGCTATACTTCCTAAACTTCTTTGTAAACCTAGTATTAAAGAAGTATTAACACATTTTAATGAAACCGCTGGAATGGGAACCAACACACTTACAGACATGTGTTTATGATAGTGGTAATAACGATA
>ERZ794936.276-NODE-276-length-28172-cov-6.420635_pt1 | contig 28172 bp, 17 predicted proteins | sample MGYA00511083_ERZ794936 | MGnify/ENA primary metagenome ERZ794936 (study PRJEB30137, sample SAMN04331409) | food metagenome | isolation source: Y2 must sample point D1 replicate A | place: Australia: South Australia | collected 2014 ... | reverse complement strand
TGTTGACCAAAAGTGTTTTGTGGTTGGAATCCACCAGTCATTTGTTGACCAAAAGAGCTTTGCGGCATCGAAGCAGTGTTGTTTGATAGTTGCTGCTGAGCAAAAGTATTTTGAGGCATAGAAATTGAAGGTTGACCAAATGATAAATTAGGCATTTGCATAGCACCACCTGTAATTTGAGGTTGACCAAAAGTTAAGTTAGGCATTGCACCTCCAGTAGTTTGGCTCAACTGAGGAATACCTGACGCAAAGTTGCTTTGACCAAAAGTAGTGGCTGGTACTAATCCCATACCAGTTTTTTGAACAGGTAAAATCATACCACCTGTCACCATTCTTCCTACAGGCTGCAATCCAGTAAATGAAGGTTGTAACATCATTCCACCAGTTATCATAGGTATTATACCCATTGGTAAAATATTAGCACCACCAGTTTTAAATGGATCAAGAGGGGCTATCTTTGATTGATCTGATACATCGGCAGCAGAAGAAGCAGTAACTGGCTTAGGGGTTATGGCAGGTTGAGCACCTGTGGCAGCAGGCTTTAAGTCTAGCAAGTCTTGTAAAGAATCAACTGATTTTTTAGTGTGCATGGTTGGTTTGGCGGCCCAATTGGTGTCATCAATGGCTGGTTCTGGAGTTTTGGAAACAGCTGCAATTTGGTTTCTTCCAAACTTTTCATCTAAGTATTTCATGACTCTTAAAATATCACCTTCTTTCAAACCCAAAGATCTTAATAATGGTGCATCAATTGATGGCAAAATGTCTTCAGTTATGTCTTCTCTTTCAAAATTGATTGTGTATCTTTGACAGTTGTTTACATCAACACCAGTTTTCAAAAAGAATTCAAACCAATCATAATAAGGCAAATTAGGATTTCTACCAGTCATATCATTTTTCAATGGCTTTTGAACGCTGCCTGTTTGTTGAGGTCTAGGTGGCTTCACAGGAGGAGGAGAATTGGACATTTGCAATTCTTTAATTCTAGCAAAGTCTCTTTCCTTCTCTTCTCTCAACTTCTTTCTTTCTTGTTCCAGTAATTCTCTAGCTTTTCTCAACTCTTCAACTTCTCTTTCTCTGTTTTCTCTATCTTCCTTTTCTTGTAATCTTCTGCGTCTTTCTTTTTCCTTTTCTCTAGCTCCTGTAGGTTGTGATTGTAATTCTTGTTGAGGAACATTATTTTGAGGGGCTTTGGTTTGGGGTTTGTACTTATCCAATGAAAATCCAGTTGATCTTTCAACATATTCCAAATCTTGTAATGATAACTTTTCAGCTGGAACAGCAATCTTCACACCATTTGTTTTGTGAAGATGAATTTTACCTTGAGAAGCACCAATAAGTTCAGCATCAACTTTAAAAGTAGCAGATCTATCAACCCATGATCTAATTTTTTTAGAGTTTGGAAAGGATTTATCTTTTGATGATTTTTGTGGAGACTTGTTGCTATTATCTACGTAGTTACTAGGAATCTTTGAAGAAACAGAAGCAGATCTACTAGATCTTGTATTTTGTGAAGCGTCATCTTTCCAAGATCCTGTGGTTTGGGGTTTCAATTTTGATGATTTAGAACTGAAGTTTTCAGACGTTTCTGACTTCTTTCCAGTTAAAGATCTTAACAATTTTTTAGTTTTGGATTGTTTTTTAGGAGCTTCAACTTCATAGTCATCATCGTTGTTATTGTAATTTCTAGAGCTGCTTTTACTTGAATGACCATTGTAGTCGTTTGAATCAGCAATTGTCTTTAATTGATTAACTGATTGAATAAATTGTCTTGGAACTAATCCCTTCTTCCCTGGTTCATCAACCTTTTCAACAAGAGTCCAATCTTTTGAGTTTGTATCATTGATAATATACACTTTTTCACCAGGTCTTATAGTTAGTTCATCATTAGATTCAGCAATAAAATCAACAACAACTTTGGCTGTCTTTCTGTCTCTAATTTGTTGTTTTCTTTGTGGAGAAACAGTAGAAGCGTTTTTTATTTGGTCCAGAGATTTTGAAGAATAGGCACCTTTCACTTCACTCAATTTATCATAGATAGATCTCCCAACAGAAGAGTTACCAGTGTGCAATTCCAAAGATATGGATGGGCTTACTAATTCTAAAAACAAATGCTTTTTTTCTAAATCAAAAGAAACCAATTTATTCAATGACCATTCTTCTGGACGACCACCTGGTGAGTTTTCAGAGTAAAAAGTTAACAAAGTATTACCAATAGTAAGCTTAGCTTTTACTCTTTTAGATCTATCGACAATTTCTTGAACATTCCAAGATTCAAAATCTTCAGTAGGTTGAGCTCCAGAATTTGAGCTGTAGTCTTCTTCACTGGAATATTTTTTGCCATTGTTACCAGTGGCAGTTGGTCTTATAGGTTTTGGAGGAGGAGCCTCTTCTTCCTCTTCTTCATCGTTGTGTTGTTGATAAGAATCGTTTATGTTTGGTAATTGAGGCAATTCCTTTTCTTCAGAAAGACTTTTATGTTTAGGAGGAGCTTGGAACAAATCTACAGAAGAGTTTTGCGGGGCTGGACTTTGACTGTTTGCTACTTGCTCTCTGTCAAATCTTACTGGAGGCGGAGCAAATGAACTCACATCTACTTGTGCTGGTTGTGCAGAAGCATTTTCTTCATATTTTTCTATGTAGTTGGCAGGAATAAAACCATATTCATCATCTTCAATATTTTCCCTAACTGTTTTGACTAAAAGCCAATCAACATCAGAATCGTCAAATACTTCGAAAATATCATTTTCCTTAAATGCAATTTCTTCCTCCTCATTTTGTAACTCCTCATAGTCATATAGAGCTCTACATGTAAAGATAGGCTCGGTTAATAATTCAATATAGTTGTTTGGCACTAATCCAATAGGTTCTTCCACATCTACACCAACCAGTCTCTTTTTGAAAAGCCACCAGCCTTCATCACCGCCTTCTATTTCGTCATTAATAAGATATAAAATGTCATTTTCCTTAAAGGCCAACTCTTCATTGGCATTTTCAGGCAAGGGATCATAATCATAAACAGCTTTGTATAAGCCTTTGAAAACTGTCATTATGGGCGGAATTTTAAAATTTTAAATTTGTATAAAATTATGGATATAATTAGATCAAAATTTCAATACCACAAAAAAAAAAATCAGAATCCAAAAAATTTAATTTAAGCGTTTGAAAAGTATCTATTTGATCCTTTATTTCTTAGTTTTTTGGGGTGTTTCTATTGAATTATCCACATAATAGTGTTGTATGTTTACTTAATTAAACGTATTATTTCCCCTGTTTTTCCCCTCGCTAAACTCTGGTTTTTAAGGCGTTTGAAAATTTTTTTTTTTCGGGTGTTTCAAAAGTTTGCGTTTTTACCCTGTTATGTTAAGAACCTTCCTATTTAGGAAACATCTTGAAATCAGGCTTTTTTGGGTGTTAAAAAAAAAAAAAAAGTAGCAAGCTTACAAATTTGTATATAGTAGTACACTATATTTTGGCATTTACACCTAAGTATAAAGAAAGCTTTCAAGCACCAAACACTAAAGTATTATCATAAATGTCCGGTTACGATAGACACATCACCATTTTTTCACCAGAAGGAAAGCTTTTCCAAGTTGAATATGCTTTCAAAGCAGCCATAAACAACACAAACTTGAACTCATTAGCTATCTCCTCAGATAACAACGATGAAATTACAGTTTTAATCAATGAAAAAAAAGTCACAGATAAACTATTGGAACCAGAATCCATTAAGTATATTTTCAGAATTTCTGAAAACATTGGATGTTGTATAAATGGATCCATTGCAGATGCCAAAAATTTTGTACTAAGAGCTAAAGCCGAAGCTTCAGAATTCCAATATCAACAAGGTTTTGAAATGCCAATGGATGTTTTAGTCAAGAGAATGAGTAACTTAGCTCAATTATATACTCAAAAGGCTTACATGAGACCATTAGGTGTCATTGCCACATTTATCTCATATGATGATGAAAAGAATGGTATGATCTACAAAATGGACCCTGCAGGATTCTATTGTGGTTACAAAGCAACAGCTACTGGTCCAAAACAACAAGAATTGAACTCTCATTTGGAAAAGTTACTGAAAAAACAGGCTTTGAAGTCTTCTAGACCTAATGAATTGGAAAGAAGATATGACGATGAAGATAACGATAGAATTGGTAATGTCAATGATAATAATAACGGAAAAGATACTTGGGAAAATGTTGTTGAAAAAGCCATACGTATCATTTCTGAGACTTTGGGTCAAGACTACAAACAATCTGAATTGGAAATTGCTGTTGCTTCCAAAGATACTGGATTCTTTATTTTATCCACTAAACAAATTGAAGAAAGACTTGCAGCTATTGCCGAGCAAGATTAATGTGCTAGCTATTATATATATGACATTATGATCTTTTGATATTTGTTTTTTTTATTATTGAAATTGTCCATCAACCGTGATGTATTGCATGCATTTATGCTTAGATTTTGCTTTAATAATCAGCATTTGTCTTTAAAAATAATACAAAAAAATCTTTTTTTAATCAAAACTAGTTATATATTTCTTGTATAAAATAAATGTATTGACCAGATTTTTAGTTTGCTCTTTAGTCATTCTATTGTCAGTCTTGTCACACCAGTAGAGCAATTCCTTTTCGCTCATTAACATCACTTCTTCAATGTTCAAGTTTGTAATTTTCATAATTAAACTGGATATTTGTGTTGGTATCATTTTTATATTGTCATCACCAAGTAATGAATGATAAGAGTTTCCTACCTTAAAATCATCTATATTTTGATTTTCCAAGTCTTTTCCTAAGAATATATTTTCATATTCACTGACAAAGGCATTATCTTGTTCTAATGGTATGGCACCACCACCTAGTTTGATCTTGCAAAGTTGAGATAGTTGATCTTTATCAAATAACACTCTTTGTGAAATACCCATATTTGACAAAGTTTCAATGGTTTCATAGTATGACAATTTGCTATTATCCACTTTCAATCCGTTTTTTTCAGTAAGTTGGTTATAATACTCCTGTTCAGCTTTTCTATCAAGTAGGTTAGGCACTAAATTGAGTAGATCGTATGCATTTGATTTGTTTGAATATATAGATTGAATAACATCGTCATCGCTGTATGTTTTACTATTTTTACTGTTATCAGAGCTCATGTTTATGGTGATATGTTTGGGTTTTATACAGCTTCTTTTTTTTTGTTAAATTATAAAGAAATAAGAAATCGAAGTAACAAAAACATACAGGATTCATTTGAAAACAACATTAAACTACGCGCTACCAAATTTTTCAAAATATAAAACTAAAAAAATACTATACGTTATCATATCACTTCAAGCTTAAAGGTCTTTTTTTTAGTGCTATTTTATAATGGAATATATACAGAGCAAACTATTAATTTATAAAACGTATGGAATAAATAGATATGGACAGTGTTTTTTGTATTCAACCCAATCATCACCGTATTTTCTTTGACATTTCAAGTCATCTCTTATAGCTCTGTGAACTAAAACTATGAAGAAGAATATTGGGAAGAACCAAGGGAATGGAGAGCTAATACCACAAGCCAAGGCCCAAGTTAAACATTGAGTCCAATCAGCAGTGTAGTGAATTTTTCTAGCCAATTTGTACCAACCATCAATCAACAAAACAGATCCGCTTTTAGTGGTTATGTATTTAGGATTTTTCAATACTTGTTTTGGCAAGAATGGGAAAGTCTTTCTAACAGACTTATCACCAGACATTTGTTTTCTGAAGGAATTCTTTTGACCATTAGTTGTGTCAAAGAAGTAATAACAAACTAGTAACATAGAGATCAAAAAGCCAAAGTATTTGTTTGAAATATCATATTTGCTTGAATCTTGGTAGAATAAGAACAAAGTACATTGGCAGTATGTGTATGGTACACCAGCAACATTCCAGAAAATCAACATAAAACCAAACTTTTCGTAAGCCATGTCCCATGTTGGAACAATTAATTCTTCACCTTTTGCACATGCATTGGCGTATAAATAATGACTTAAAAGAACTAATTTCAAAGAGTTTGAAACAGAACCTGTGGTTTCGTATTGCTTAAGGGCAGCACCTAAACTCAAAAAGAATAAGGTGAACCATGGAATTCTGACTTCAAAGAACATTTTTAAGTCTAAAATTCCCCATCTTGGATTCAGAGGAGCACCCATGAAGAAATCATATAAATGGTTACCTGTCATTCTAAAGTAATCTTTACTTATGAATAAAGTATAGAAATATAGGATGATTGAGAATGCAAAACCAGTCATAATAGCACAAGTCATGATTTCACCAAACATATCAATGATTGTGTACAGTTTGAACAAGTTTGTGAAGTGCAGAGTCAAGACTATAGCGGTTGTAGTATAGAAAGTCCACATGGCATTACAGAAGTATGGTAACTGTTGGCCATTCTTGTGGATTAATGGTTGACCTTTTGTATAAACACCTGGAAGAGTGTAATAAAAGATAACTTGTGCAACCCAGAACACACCAAAGATAGTCCAAGCCTTGACGGAAGGGGGTAAAGCATGTTCTCTAATCAATGACCATAAATGTAAAGCAAATTGTGGAATTGTTTGACCGGCACTTGGTAATGGGAATTGTCCGTTGTAGAAACGAGCACCTAGCCACATGTAATACATCAAAGCAGGGAACCCAATACACATACCAATAACACCTGCGGGACCACCAAATTCAAATTCAATGTCTTCTTTGTCCAAGTACTTCTTGGTCATAACATTTCCCCCGGTTTTAACAGCAGTTGTGTCTTTTTTTGATGAGACGTTGGACTCTTTCAGTCCTTGCTTTCTCTGTTTGATTTCTGCAACCATAGTGGTGTGTTAATCAAAATTTATATATGTTAGAAAAAGAAATTATTGGGTTTCTTTCAATGCTGTTCTGTTGTTATTTCCAAAAAAAAAAGACCCTGTCTTAAAACATTATCACTACGAAAGGGATATATATATATAAGCTAGTAGATTTTTCACTTCATGCCTTAAAATTTGATTTTCCCCTATGTGAATAAAATTTTTTATGTTTTGATTTTTTTTAATATGGACAGTTTAAAAATACGAGGCTTTTATGTTGATATTTGTATACGAGAGTTAAACGATTTTATAAACGCATTATATGCTTCTGGAGATGATTTAATGCTGGTGAAATTTAATCTAGAATTTTTGCTCTTTAGCGCATGAAATCACGAGAATGATAATAAACGTGACTTAGGTGAATACTTATATTTTCTTTTAAACACATAAAATGCTTTGGAATCGGTTGATAAAATACTTAGAGAATAATGGGGAGAAGAGAAAATAGCAGTGTATATACATCTTTAGGGGGTAAAAAGCCACCGATTGTGGCTATTTTTGATCTTAATATATGATATAAAACTTCATTTATGTTTCTTTATATAGTGGGAGAGAATATTGCATAACTGATCATAAGCTTCTACGTTTTTTTTTTCATTCTTTTGTTGTGATCTATAACTTACCGTTGACTTTTAAAATTTGCTCAGCAGTATCCTTGACGGTCTCATCTAAAGATACAAATGGGAAACCAAGTAGTTCTTTGGTTCTGGAGTTATCTATTTTAGCCAATTCTTGAGCAACTTCATCATCTCTATGTGGGGTACCAACGGCAATTTTACCCTTCAAAGCAGGAAGTTTGTTCAAAGCATCAACTACAGATTGGTTACCAAATCTTCCTTGTGATAGAATTAGTCTTTCACCATTAAACTTTTTAGAATCTAACAATGGGGCAACGTGAGCTTTAGCTACATCTCTAACATCAACAAAGGCAGCTTTAATGGATTCATCAACAACAGTTTCAGGAGTGCTATCTAGGAAACCATTAATTATTTGACAAGAAGTATTTAAGACCTTTGTAACGTTAGCATCAAATGCTTGTGGACCAAAGACAAAAGATGGATTAACAGCAGTGATACCAAAGTTAACGTTTAACTCTTTAGCTAAATTCCAAATAGTCTTTTCAGCAATAGTCTTTGAGTAGTAGTAACCATCAACAGCATTTGTAACAGCTTGTTCAAATGTCATATCATTCCAAGTCTTTTCAGTAAAGGTTAATTCCTTTTTGGTATCTGTTGGAGCATCTGCGATGGAAGCGTAGGAAGAGGTGACAACAAAGTGCTTCAAGTTTGGAGCGTACTTGGTGGCAGCCTTAAAAATACCAGCAGAACCAATTTCAGCAGGAACAATCAAATCTTCATTAACATCGTTGATATCAAATCTAAATGGAGAAGCAGAGTGTACAACAAAGTCAATGTTTTTACCATGTTCTTCAAAAGCAGCATCAAAGGCCTTTGGATCAGCAATGTCTTTGACATAAACAAAAGATAAATCTTCTGTATTTCCAAAATTCTTAGCAATAGCTTGTGCCTTATCTTCAGATCTGACAGAACCAATGACTTTAAAGCCTGCGGCTAATAAATCCTTAAGTATGTGTTGAGCGATGTAACCGGAGGCACCGGATAAGAAAACAGTTTGTTTTTCAGTAGACATTTTGTGTGTTTTTTTTAAAATTATATTTATATTCTTTTTTTGGTAAAAGAGTGTTTGGTTGTTACATTATCATTATCTATGTCATCCAGAAAATAAGAAGCTGACCTTCAATTTATATAGTCTCAAATATATGTGCTTAAAAAAAATATATGTATAAAGATAACCGCTTGCGTGGACCTTATGCGTTTTTTCTTACGTAATTTTCCGGATTCTTATTACGGCAGGAAGAAGTGAGGAATAATTAAATTAGCCTCACAGAGCCATTAAAGTGAGTGTATTATAGGTTCGCGGAGGCTGGGGGATTGACTAAATTAATGAGCTTCTTTTTTACGTAAATAATATAATGTTTCGCCCGTGCATTTGATTATACTATAGAGTCAACCTTAATTATTAACTAATGAGGCTTCCGGGTGCATTAAATGGGCAAGACCCATTTTTGACACATCTTCAACGGCTGTTTTGAACCTATTTTTTTGTTTAGTTGGTTTTTAGATAATTTTCACACTCATATAAGGTATATTAGATTATGAATAAATTAGACCTGATTCTGCACATTACATTTGATTGATAATTCAATACCTTAAAATTATTACAATTAAAATTGATTTGTTTCCTACATATACGGGACTACACATGATATATTTAATATGTGTGTACAAATAAAAACAAAAAAACAGAAATATATTAGTTTGTATCTTTTGATTTAAACTATATAACAGCTACATACATTATAACTTACCTTCATGTTTCAAGACTTGTAAAGCAGTGTCTTTAACACTTTGGGTTAAAGAAATAAATTTAAAACCTAATAATTCCTTGGTCTTAGAGTTATCAACTTGAGCCATTTTGGTGGATAGTTCATCATCTCTATGTGGGGTACCAACTGGGATCTTACCCTTTAATTGAGGAATTTCATTCAAGATATCAACAACGCTTTGATTACCAAATCTACCACCATCTAATATTAGTCTTTTACCGTTGAACTTTTCAGAGTTCAATAATGGTTCAATATGAGCTCTAGCAACATCTCTTACATCAATGTAAGAACCCTTAATAGATTCATCAATTGGAGTTTCAGGAGTAGCATGAACAAATTGGTTAATAATTTCACAGGAAGTGTTCAATTCTTTAGTGACAGAGGAATCAAAACATTGTGGACCAAAGACATAAACTGGGTTAACAGCGTTGATATTGAATTTGGCGTTTAATTCCTTAGCTAACTTCCAAACAGTTTGTTCAGCAATCTTCTTGGAGTAACAGTAACTGAAGACTGGGTTGGAAACGGCTTCTTCTTCTTCCATTGGGTTCCAACTTTCTTCATTCAAATTCAAAGAGCTGTCTTCTTCTCTCAAAATATCAAAGACAGCAGCATATGAAGAAGTAACAACAAAGTGCTTCAAGTTAGTAGCATATTTGACGGAGGCTTTGAAAATACCAGCAGAACCAATTTCAGCAGGAATGATCAAATCCTTCTTAGGATCAGTAACCTTGAAGTGGAAAGGAGAGGCAGCATGGATAACAAAGTCGATCTTAGAACCGTGTTCTTCAAAAGCAGCATCAAAAGCCTTTGGATCAGCAATATCCTTGATGTAAACAAAAGATAAATCTGGAGAGTTGTTGAAGTTCTTGGCTAAAGCTTCAGCTTTTTCTTCAGATCTGACAGAACCAATGATCTTGAACTTTTGAGTTTCTAATAGTTGCTTGATGATGTGTTGGGCAATGAAACCGGTGGCACCGGATAAAAAGACGGTTTGTTTTTCAGCAGACATTTTTTTTCTTTTAAACTAGTGATGTTATGTGAATTGGAAGGTTTTCTTTGGTTTCTCTTAAACATATATAAATGTCAAATCAATCCTATTAGTTCAACATCCTTCTTATATAGATATTGATATCGGAGCACTCTAAACCGCGTAATCAAAACATTTGGGTGGTTAAAATTTTTTACTATATCTGATGCCCTTAAAAAAAAAATCAATTAGCCTAAGGGGGAAAGGGTCCCGGCAAATTTGTTCAACGCTTAAAATTACCTAAAAAGTCAACTCAATTGAAAAAAACGAATTACCCTATAGCTGGGTATTTCCCATGGAAATATTGTAACTACGATAATGGGCCTACTCCACCAAAGCACAAAAAACCGTTGTACCTTAACTAAATGCTCATTTTATGTAAATCCAAACCGTTAACAAATATAAAAAAATTGAATTATCTAAATCCTTGAGATACTCTTTTTTTTGTTTTTACTGCTCTGGCTTTGAAGTGGAGTATACGGAGGGTTTCTTGTGATTTTTATTATTGTACCCTTGTTTTCCCCTGTATTGCAAATGAGTTTTATTTCTGTTTATCTGCTTTTCTTTTTCTAGGCCTAAACTGTCGTGGTTTTTCGTTTTAAAATTAGGACCCCAATTAAAGTAATGAGTTTTGTCTTTATTTCTGTCGTAGTCATGTTCACATAGCCCCAGCACTCTTTGAAGTTGTATCGTTTTCAAAGCATCGGCATCATCCATGTCAACAACTATACTATTATCTTTATTTGGTCTACCACTATCATTTCCATGATCTTCAACATCCAAAAGCTTCTCGGTAGGTATATTGTACTTTTCATGAAGCTTATCTAGTTCATCGGTTATAACTGGTTTTAAAAGAGACACAAACTTATGGTAATATGTCTTTTCATTTTCAAGTTTATTTAACTCTTTGGTATGTTTTTGACTTGTTAATAGTGATGTTTGCAAAACATAGTTGGCATATGCATCAGTCAAGAAGCTTAACACCTTTTCATGCCCTTCTTCAAAAATATTTACTAGCTTCTCAAATAGTATCTCTGCTGTTTCTCTATCTGGTAGTTTCATAGCATTTTCAATAACATTGGAACCATACTTATGGAAACACAATTCATTCAATTCAGAAAGCAAATGATCAACAATTACTTTACTATATTTATAGTCTTCGTGAATTTCAGAGCCGTTTTTATTGTCTTTGATCTTGTTCAAGTGCTTTTTCTTCTTTGAGTTGTTTTGATCTTTTTCCTTTTGCATTATATATTGTATAACGTAGTTTCCGTATGGATCTTTGGAGAATTTAATAGTATCTTTTAAGATAATCTTGCATAACTGCTCTTTTTGTTTTTTATTTCCATTATCAAGAGCCCTTTGTGCAACGCAACAACCATGTTTTTCAGTGACTATTTCAACTATGTTTTTTTCAATTTGATTGATAACAAATGCTAAATTTTCACTTTTCAGAGAAGATAGCAATTCCTGAACAACATGATTCCCATTCAAATCAATACTTAACAAAGTTATTTTATCTTCAAAAATTGCTTTTAAAAACTCAATGCCTTCCGGATCATTTCTTAATTCAGAAACAGCCATTTGCAAAGTTCTTGTACCATGTGAATTGTATGCAATACCTAATAACCCATCTTGAAGATCGGTATCAGATGAGTCTGGAACTTCACCCTCATTAAACCCCACAATAGCGCCCACCAATTCCATTTTTTCTTTAATATCTGGAATCATTTCAATCCATTTTTGAATAAAATAATTACCAAATGGATCAATACTCAATTCTTTAACATGATCCAGCAATTCGAATTTGATCAATGCTAAGTCGTCTAACGTCATTATATCCTGCAATAGCCTCGAACCCTGGTGATCTTTGCTCATTTCATACAATTCATCCTCAAAATCTTCCACTTTTTCCATGTGCTGACTAACTATTGGGACGGATTTGCTGTGTCCGTTATTAACACCTTTATAAGTAAAATTGTTGACTGGAGGATTAAACATAAAGTTATATGATCCATCAGGCATCATTGGTGGAAGAAAATTAAACATTGGCGGTTGCATTATTTTATTTCCTGGCATGTTTGGTGGCACCATAGGCATCATGGGCATAGGCATTTGAATTGGTTGTCCCCAAGGTTGCATTGCATACCCCGGTATCATTTGATTAAATTGTTCGTCTGGAGATATTTCCATTTCTTCAGTCATGAGCGATTCATCTTCATCTGAGCCATCACTTCTGGATCCATTTTTACTTGTTGATGAACCCTTTGGAACCTGTGATGGATGCATGAACATAATTGTTGGCATTGGGGTGTGAAAATCTGGTATTGGTGGAGGAATTCCATGATTGTAGACAAACTTGGGTTCCATATGATTGTTGAATGGTGATTTTTGTTTTGGAGCTTTACCACTTGTGTCATTAGAGTTGTGGGTTTTTTTACTACTCGTATTAATATCTGTCATTGGGCTTTTTAAAGTTATATTAGTTGTTCCTTAATTATTAATAAGAATTAAATTTTTTAAAAACTATATTTTAATAGTGTAATGCTGTTAATCTATATGGAGAAAAAAAAAAGTGAAAGAAGCGGGTATAAGTATACTTTTAAATAATCTATATTGGGTCTAAATATTTAACTTGATTATAATAAGTACGTAATTTGGATAGAAGCAACTTTTGTTTGGGTGAATGTTATAGTTATTTCTAATTTATATGTATAATTGTATTGCTTTTTACCACTTTGTTTTTTTTTTTGTTTTTTCACAAAGATGAGAATTCAACAACAAATTAATTAGTAAGGAACCGTTTTTTTTAACAAAAAAAAATAATATAAAGATGAAATTAAGGTTGCCATATATATAAGAAAAAAAGTGAACAAATCATGAAATTTGAACCCAAATTTATGAATATTTTGATGAAATTAATAGAAAGGGATACTCATAAATCTTTGAAATATATTTTTTTTAAGGGTTTGCCTTCTATGAATATTTATTACAAGTTGATTTCAATTAATTAAAGGGAGATACCGAGAATAAAAATTAACATATATTGAAGGAAAAGAAAAAAAAAACAAACAGATGTGTATCAATTTTACAGTAATATTACCTCAATTTTATATACAGAATATATATTTACGTTATTTAATAATTAAATATTGAGGGTTTCTTGCAGAATACTTTCAAATTTGAAGTGTAAACCCCTCATTAAAACAGTTAGTTTATTGTATTAATTACAATTATTGCAGTGGACATATCACTTAGTCATGTGCCTTTATTACATTAATACGCACATGACTAACGGTAGAGGGGGAAAAATTAACAGATTTTTTTTCCCACTAAGCGAAGATTAAAACCGATGCATAAAATTTGTTTTTAATGCGGAGAAAAAAAATAGCTAACTAAAAAAGAAGGGTATGTGGCTGCTTTTTATGCTCCCCCATTAATTGGTAGCTATTTTTGGACTTATTTTTGAAACAAAACGTTCTAGATTAAAGTTGGTGTTTAACGGATTTATGATTTCCCAAATGGGAAGTCAACCCCGTTTTTTGCTATATTTTGTTTCCAACGCATATTATGCCTTTGACTCAAAACAATATGTGTTTATGTTCAAACTTGAATCTCCAGTATATTGGCACCTTATTAAAAAACTCGTGTTTGTTATATATCTTACTATTAATCATGCAAAAGAAGGTCATACCAAACAGATAATCAAGAACTAGTTTTTCATTTTTCATGGATTCATATCTTGAAGATATTTTGTATTTATACGGAAGAGACACCAATTGGGATGAATCATTTACATACAACTACATAATAAAAACGACAGATGATCTTCTGAGATTTAACATCCCATCATCTTTTTTTAAATTAAGTATATCTGCAGAAAACTCTAAAAACAATTTCTGTAATTTTGAATTTACGAAGTCTTTATACAATAAAGATAGAATTCAAGGTCATATCTCTTATGGTAACTACAAGATTGTAGATAATTATGACTTTAAATATTTAAAAAAACAAGTATTGAAAAATGAAGATCTTGCCTCTAATATTATAAAAATCAATAAAAATATTCGAAAATCTATAGACATCAATGAGTACATAAACAACTTTTCTAAATACTACAAAGATTTTATCAATGGGAATAATGCAAAGAACTTCAATCATGTGATATCTTCTGCGTTGAATTCAAATATCAACTCTGATCAATACGATATAATACCCATCAAAAATTTCAAAAGCAGTCAATTTGCATACGGAAAGATGTTATTTACTGGTGATGTAGATAATAGAACGATAACAACAGGTATGTTAATAAGACAATTGTCTTTGAACAGTAGATTTTTGATGAAATTCCATTCAGATTCTAAATTCAAGTCATTGAACTCAACAAGTTATTTCCAGTATCAAGGAAAAAAAACATTTATGGAATTGACATATAACACAAACGAAACTCTCTTGGGTATAAGAGGAATGAAGAGATTTTTGAGTAGTGAATTAGATAAGTCAAGTTTCAAAGTTGGATTTGAACTGTGGCATGGCTTTAAGAACTTTACTCCACATTCTTCAATTACTTTTCAATATGATACTGTGTCAACACAACATTTGAAACCATTGAATTTTACTATGAATATTAACCCTTTGCTGGGACATGTTGTGCTAACATTTGGGATGTGGGAAAACTTGCATTACTATGATCCAATAAACAGAAAAAGATCAGGAATGTTTTCGCATTTATTTTTCAATTTGTACTCACTTAAATCGAATTTGAACATTGGTTATCAGTACAAAGAAATGAAAATTGCTTGTAACTTTAACGATAGACTAGTTAGATTAAAACACGGAATAAAACTTTCAGATAATTTTACTGTTTCATGGGGTGGTATATTAATATTCAACAATGATTTGATGAACAAAGACAGCATATTTGATACTCTTTTACAATATGGATTTGAATTAAAATATATATCGTGATTATGCAGTTACTTTTTGATTTTAGATTTTGATAACTCAAATTTGTAAACTTCTTCTCTAAAGTTTTCAGCCATTTCCTGTTCTGTTTCGTCTTCTTTACTCAAAGTATACTTAATATCATGCATGTCTACCCTGGTTCCATTATTTATGATCCATGTCATAATTTCATATACTTTATTATAATCATTCAAATTAGCTTTAATGATTGATAAATACTTTAAAGGGATTTCTGACAACTCAATTGTATTACTACAGTAAATTGGTTTTACAGAAGAAGCCTCCAGTATTTCCAATGTGTATAATTGACTCATATTTGTTTCGTAGTCAAACTCTGTAGCAAGTTTTTTGGCCCTCCCTAAACTTCCTTCTATCTCTCCAGTATTTAAAATGCTTATCCACGAAATCTTTAAAAGCTGTGTACTATCATCATATTCCAAAATAGAGTCTTTAGGTAACAAATATCTATCATTTAAGTTATCCGAAAATTCAAATACAATATCCGACTTCTTAGTATATTTATTTTGAAATGAAGTTAAAGCAACATCTGATTTCGGTATTTTCTTTTTAACAACTTTGGGTTTAGGCTTTTCTGAGGTGACAACTTTTTCTTTTGGATCCTCTTCTTTTTTGACTTCCTTTAGCTTTTCTACATTTTCTGTCTTCACAATCTTTTCTTGTGGTTGAATATCTGAATTTTTGACTTCGGCCTGCTTTTGTAAAGTTGCTTTCTTTTCATCATTTTTCTGCTTTTGTATTTCATAATACTCTTTAAGGTAATCTTCTCTTTGTTTTTGTACAACTACTCTTTCATCAGTAGCAACTTTTCTTGCTTCTTTATTTTTGTTAATAAGATCAATGAATTCATCGTTTTTCTTTTTCTTCAACTCTTTCATATTGAATACTAATTCCTTAAACTTTAGTACTTGAAGATAATTATTTGCAGGCTGCCATTCTTCTACAGCGTCTAAAGCCTTGGCTTTGTTCATATATTCTCTAAATTTCAAAACTTGATCGTGACTACCCTTACCAGCAGCTAGCGTAGTCATCAAAAGATTTAAGTCTGCGTTGTTTTTGGCCATTTTATCCAAGTGGTATACCATCTTCTTATTTTGATAAAGCTTATCCCAAGTCTCTGCTTTGTTTTTCATTTCCTTATCTTCTTTTGTTACTTTTTCGTTATGTTCTTTTCGCAAGGCAATATATTCTGAAATTTTTTTGGAATAAGTAACAAACAGCTTTTCATATTCTCTTCTCAGAGTATGTTCTTGTTTTCTCAATTCTGATTTTTTCAAATCAATTTCATTAATTCTTTCTTTAAATTCATCAAGTCTTATTTGTTTTTCCGATTTAATTACTGTTTTTTGATTATTGACAAATTGTAGTTGTTCTTTTATCTTAAGTTTTTCATTCATCAGCTCCTGTTTATTCAGCTTTTCTTTTTCCTTTTCTAATAATTTATCTTTCTGAAGCTTCTCTTTTTCTTTTTTCTCCATCAACCTTTCCTGTTCTTTTTGTTCTTTTATTTGTTGCATTTTTTCGTGTTTTTCAGTCATAATTCTTTGCTTCATTTCTTTCTCTTTTTCTTTTAATTCTTGTATCATTTGTTTATTTCTTTGTTGCTCTTCCACAAAGTCTAATTCAACTTGTTGATTTTTGATTATATATAATCTAACTTTAAACTGATGAAAGTTGTTAATTTTCATTACAGAGTCCACTAATCTATGCATTGATCCGTTCATAGACTGTTGTAGTGTTTCTTTTGGTAGATTGTCTATAATAATATCATCATCTGGATATTCTAAAGTCAAATGATAATAATTTAAAAATGGTTGGAAGTAATGATATACTTGGTCCTTGGTGTTTTTAAGATGTGATATTTTCAAAAAGAATATTCTGATTGATACATTTCTGTTGGAATTGTCTTTAACTTTATGAAAATATTTTTTAAAAATAATAGGATTGTATAACATTGTTTTTATAGACTTGATAAGAGAGGCTTCGAATACACCAGATTGTGGTATATTATAATTCTGATCCGAAGTTGTTTTTTGATCATTGGTAAGTGTTGGTAAATTGTTTACCAAAATATTAGATTCATCAGTTTTTTGTTTTTTGCTATTTAATGTTGAATTGTTGCTTGCAGCTCTTTTAACAGCCATTGTTTTTTTTGTTAAAGCTATAGCTTGGTTTATTTAAGATTATTGTTGTATAAGTTTATTTGGTGTTTTAATATCAAGCGATTGTAATTCGATTTTTTCAATTAACTTGAAATAAAAGATTTTTTCGGATATAAACTAAAAATACAAGTGAAAATACTGGTTATATTTCAATAAAATGACATACAAGTATAAAATTGCTTAATATTGATGTAGAATATCATTACAGGTTTATAAAAAAAGAAATTCTATAAAAAATCAACTATGTGACTATATTATCTTAGATTTATTACGAGAAAGCATAACGAATACCTTCTTTAAATTCATGTAGTTGCTAAAATCACAATTAAGTCACATGACTTACAAGTTGCTTTTTTATGTGTAAAAACAGGAATTACTCTTTTAGGAAATTTATCTTAGAAGCAAGACTCTAAAATTACCTTTTTAGGAATGTTTAACAAAGAAAATTTTTTTTTTGCTTGTATTTTTCAATACTGGATCTTTTTTAAATTTCACGAGACCTATTTAAACAGAACACAAGTAGCTGAAAGAAAAAATATACATATAGATGATAATTATTGATATGAATAAAAAAGATTTCAAAAAGCAAAAATAATCATAAAACCATCTCCAATAACTCCTTGAGCTACGATATTAAACAATTAAAATACATTTTAATTGATTATTGAAACATCAACTTCTAAGTAATTAAATATGATGACTTGTTGTCGCCCCAAACGGATTCGCCAAATGAACGAACTATTGACTTAGCCAAACACTGAAAATTCTGATTTTTTAACTATTTTTAGTTTGATGTTTTTTAATAATCAGTATAATGTATATTATCTGCTTAATTATAATAAATACGTAGCTTTTGAAACCAAAATGTATTATCTTCTGTTTTTTTTTTCTTCTTTTTGCTTCAATAATGATGTTACAAAATAATTTTCATGCTAATCATGATATGCTATGTTCAACTACCTAGCGAGGATTATAACAATTATTCAAAACTATATCTGAATTCAAGCATATAAAAATAAATAAAAACAAACGAAATCATTTGGTAAATAACCTTCGTTTTAAAGCCTTTATTTCGTACATGTTTCTTGCAATTGTGTAGCGTTTAATTCTCTTTTTAATTTTCTTAACACGTATGTTTACCCTCTAAATATAATTAAATATCGTATTTGTTTTTTTTTTTGATTTTGTTTTTTGTTCACATATTTTAATACAGAATAATGATAGTACCATACAAACAATATGCTGGAAAATGAGGCACTATTTGATCTTATAATACCTAAATCATTTTATTTACCGGTATTTATTATTTTCTTTGATTATTTCTACCAGCAGTTTTTCATTTCTTATCCATTTTTCAAAAAAGTACTATCCAATAAATCAAAATTACAGGAAAATGACGATAAAAAATCATCCAAACTTATAGACGGCAATATAAAGCACAAAAACAATATCATAAAACTAATCAAAGCACTTACAATATTACTTTTGTCAAGAGCATTGATAGTTACACTATCAAACTCTGAAAATATTGAATTAGTTGAACTTTTGACAAACTTAATTTCAATTGTTTCCACTGCATTTATTTTCTACAAATGTGTTCCTAGAGAAAAGTTAAAAACAATTTTGCTTTGTTCGATAACTCAAAAAGATAGATTGAAAACTGTAATTCAATCGGATATACTTTTATCTTTCAACGGTGTTATTTTATTTACCATCAAAACTTTATTTGCATCTCATTTCAAAAATGTTCAAGTTATCAGTCTTTTAGTTTTTGTGAATTTTTATATTGTCAGTATTAGATTTATACAGTGTATAAGGGAAAAAAACTGGTTAAATGTCTTAAAATATGGTTTAAATTATCCAGTTTTATATTGTATGTATCACGATGTCAATAACGATACTTTATACTTTATCAAGATCATTCAAGTTCTATATGGAACTTATTGGGATTTATTTATGGATTGGAGATTACAACTAGAAATTTCAAAAAGAATTATCAATAAAACTACAACTTACTCATTGGTCATCCTTGCTGTACTTTTGAAGTTTTCGTTTGTGTATACCCATGTATTTAATGGCATAGTATTTATACCGTTAGCTTTAGAAATAATAAGAAGATTGATTTGGGTATTATTAAGACTGGATTATGAATATTATGCTTTATAAATTCATATTATAGAGGCTTCTGAAATCTATTTTATAAATGTGTATATAATTTTGTAATTTTTTTTTTTTTAAATTATTGTCAATTAAATTACTTTCTATGCTTGTTTTTGTATGCTTTATACTGATTATCTTTTCTTTCATTTTTAGTCAAATATCTGAATTTCTTTTTCTTCATACTAGTCTTACTTGCTTGTTCAGCATATGACTTTTTAGCTATTAATTTAACATCATCTTTAGATCCCATTCCCATGAAATCAGCATAGTCCGCAGCTCTTTTGATAGATTTGTTAAGAATATCTTCATTCTTCTTCATGTCAACTCTATTCACCTTAGCCAAAAATTCAAAATTGTCATTAGTCTCTATAGATTCCGTATTAACTTCAGTGTTATCTTCATAAATTGTTTGTTTCTTTAGAATAGGTTTATAATCTTCTTCGGAACTACTTCCTAACGGTTCCACTGTGGCTTCTTCAGTCTTGCTGAAGCCTTTCCATTCGTCATCCTCCCCTTTATATATTGGTTCTTCATCTGAACTATCTTTATAATCACCAATTTCTTTCATTTTTTCCTTCATTTCTTTCAATTGCTTTTGTACTGTTTCTTCTCTTTCAAACTTCAATTTACGTCTTTCTTCAATCTTCATCAATCTAGCTTGTTCCTTTAAAAAAACTTGTGCATTCTTTTGTCTTTCCAATTTTCTCTTGTGAAAACCAGTTAAATATTCCAATCTTTCAGATTTATCAAATGTGACTTCTTCAACAGCCTTAGCATTTTTTTTATGCTTATTTTTGTTGTTTTTGTATTTCAATCCTCTAGTAAGAACATTACTGTTGGTATTATTTCTGGCCATGTTTCTGTTATTGTATTTTGTATGGTTTTGTTTAATTATTCTTTAAAATGCATAATTAAATCCTACATCCGATAGAAACAGATTAGTTCATTAAAACCTCGTAACAAATTGGTTAAAAAAAAGAGGAAAACAGCAAGAACAAAAATAATTAAAAAAAAAAAGCAATTTTATCACGTGTATATATCACGTGATATTTTAATTTGTCGGAGATATTGACTCCGTTTCGAACTGGTTTAATTTCTCTGATGGTACCGTGTAAAACTTAGAGGTAGTGCTTAATCTTATGTTAAACAATCAAAAACGCAATAAAGCGTTTTTAATCTAGAATGGTTATATGCATGTTACCCTCAACTCTACTCACAATCAAATGTTGTAATGTTATGTCAATCTTAACTCTTATATAGTATTAGAAAACTCGCGGTGAATTCACCAACAGTTCCTAAGAGGAAACCGCTAAGTAACCTAGTTTATAGTGTCAACCGCTACACCATGATGTTAACGATTATACACTATTAGGGCTTTTCTTAATTACTCATGTAGTTTTTGGTGTTTAAGATTATCCTTTCTTTAGGTCACGTGCTGGCATCTATGGTCGGACTTTTAGGTTGGTATTTCGGACATAATTAAATATTGAGTTGTTTTTTACGATTTTTTTCAACACTATAAAAAATACTTAAATCCGAAGAAGCAACCAAAAAAAAAAATATAACCTGATTAAACACCGTGTGCGCGTGTTTACTTGTTGTCTGACTATTTATCTAGATAAGTACCTTTAAGTAATATGAAACAGAAGCACAAACCATCGAACCATTCAAAAATAATAATAATAATATTAACAAAAGCCATATGCTTGATAGTATATCACCCGTTACAAGAACTCTTTTAATAGCCACTCTAGTGTTTTCATTTGCACCTAAATTGGGGTTATTTCCATCTAAAGAGCATATTATCTTTGTAAATATACCTGAAATAATCAAATCCAGACCTTGGTCAATTGTGACAACTTTTTTTGTTTATCCACAAATTCCAAATCTTTTTGGTTTAGTTCATAGGATTTATGGGTTATACACACATTCACAAGCTTTGGAAGTGTCATATTTTATGAATATCTCTCAATACTTGTATTATCTATTCTTCAATATGACTTTTATGATCCTTTCGACATTTTACTTCACAGACCAAATTTACTGGTTAATGGAACCTAGTTTTTATTTCTGTTTAAATTACACATACGCTATGTGTTTCTGGGATGATAATACAAAATTCTTTGGTCTTATTCCAATGAAAGTTAGATATACTATTTTAATTGAAATATTATTTAACTTAATATTGTATCCAAACCAATATCTCATTACGGGTTTGGGATTCTTAGGTATTATGAGTGCTTATGTTTACAACTGCTTAGCAACTCAGTCTTGGGGTTCTACTTATGGATTCATTAAACATAGAATATTAAATATCAAGGAACCTCAATTCATAAATAAAACTAGTTATACTCTAAAAGGAGAAAAAAAAGTGACAAAAGTAGTAAATCCAAACTTTGGTCAAAAAAGCGAAAAAAGAATCAGAGCATATGGTTTTGGTGGTGGTAAACCCTTATACCCTGATTGGTTTAAGAAAACTTTGAACACGAGCTATAGCACTATTAAGTTTAAAACCCATGGTAAGGTAAACTTAGGGGGAGAAAAACTGGGCTCTTCAATAAAAATTGAAAAAAAGCCAATCGACGACAAAAACTCCAATGTTAAGCAATCTGTAGCCAATCACTGGGCTAATAAGTATTAAAAATTCTTTTGAATTGATGTTTAAACAACATTATGTTCTGTTTTTTTGTGTATTTATATTATAACTTTAATTAAATATTTTAAAATATGACTTGAGTGTAGCTGTCGGATTTATGTTGTTTTTTTTTTCTTTATTTTTCTAAATATGATCAATATATGGTAAAATTCATGATTTAATGTGAGTTTTAAGTGTATATAACACCATATAAACACCAATATTCAAACAAATTTTCCATAATGTACGATATTCAAGAAATTGATCGTAAAAATTTTAATAAAGATATATATTATTCTTCTACATTAGATGAAAGAGGTACCAAAAGACTGAAGAAAACTGTCGACAATTATTACACTGCAGATAAGAAGACCAATTCTTTAAATGATGTGGACGTTGTGAAGTATTACAAAAGATTTTTGAATATGTCGGATGAAAACAGCAATGCTTCAAGATACATAAATAATTACCTTATAAGTGCTATGAAAGTTAACAAAGATACAATGCAAACCATAACTTCAAGTGAAGAAAAACGAAACGAAGACGATAAAAAAACTACAGAGACTAAATTTGTATTACCAAACAACTTGAAACTAACATATAACTCCACAAAGCCTATAGAGAATTCGATGCCAAAAAAGAGTATTTGGAAAAAGTTGAATAAAAGTGATAATTTTATGAAAACCAGAGCTATAAATTTGAAAAAAGTCCTCACCAGTAAAAGAAATATCATTCCATACATAGAAAGTTTGGATGAAGAAGATTACTACATAGTTTATGATAAAGCAAGTGATAAGCTAAGGCATACTAAATCTAAAAGTTTAATCAAAAAGACTTAATGACGGGTTCGATTAACTGATGTGTCCCAATTAGGCAATATTTGTTGTTTTGGCGTATCCTTCACATATATATGTATATATTTTTTTCTTCAGCTTTTATGATTTTTTTTTTTTAAATTATATATTAAATATGTTTCTACTTAAGCATGAATTGTTAAAGCTTCATTAAGAGAATATTGACTGTAATTTCATTTTGATGAAAACCCCAAGTATAAATCATTTGCATAAATAATGCCTAAAGTTGAAAAGTCTTTACAACCGGACATAAGGCAAAATGATCTACCTGAAATATCGCTAACAGCATTAGTTCTTGGGTTAGTAGCAGGTGTTTGCTTATCGAACATACATAGATTCAAATTTATCGGATTGCCTTTAAACATAATTTTATTGTGTACTTTTCATTTCTTAGAGTTTTATATCACAGCTAAATACAATCCTCTTCAAGTAACTACAAATTCGTATATTTTGAAAAACGGATCAGAATATACACTTGCTACAGCAATATCCATCACTGAATGTTTGTTTAATACATATGTCGTTAATATTAATGAAAAAATAGGGTTGAAACTCAAGATGACGATTTTTATTGGTTTGTTACTAGCATTTGTTGGTCAATACTTTAGAAGTAATGCCATGATCACTTGTGGGAGCTCTTTTAATCATACAGTACAACATGAAAAACAACAAAATCACGTTTTAGTTACTGATGGGGTATACAAGATTTCTCGACATCCATCATACTTTGGCTTTTTCTACTGGAGTATTGGCTGCCAATTGATGTGCTTGAATTTTGTTAGCTTCTTTTTGTTCACCTTCATTCTGTGGAATTTCTTTAACAAGAGAATAATCTTAGAAGAAGAATATTTGATTAAATTTTTTGGTCAAGATTATAAAACTTTTAAAAAAAATGTTGGTGTTGGTATTCCTTTTATAAAATAATTACAAAATGATATATACATGAGATTCAATCACTTGTCAAATCAACAAAATCATCAGCTTGTTGTTGAGAACTGGCTCTTCTTTTCTGTGGTAATGCTCCGCTTATTGGTCCACTGGATTCGTTTGAAGTTCCTGCTTTGGTGATTTGCGAAGTGGACTCAGGTGAAAAATGATGTCTTGCTAATGTCATCGTTAAGTCCCTCCCATCATTTCTGAGTGAAGGCATTTCTTCCTCATCATCATCTGCTATATTCCCCACATGTTCTTCAGATTCCGCAGTAGCTAGGACTGGAATGCTAAGTGGTGGAGCAACAGATAATTGAGGCAAAATGGGAACGCTATTCTCTTCAACTTCATCATCACTTATCAAATTAATGACTTCTGGTTCCAATTCATTTTTTCTAGCTGTTTGAAAGTTATAATTGTCAGCTGTATTGCTTTTGGATCCTGCCATCTCACCCTCATCACTCTCACTTTCATCTTTAACACCTTCTATGTATTTATAGTTACCATCTTTTGTTATTTCAACTTGATCGTCATAATCATTTTTACAATTGTTTAAAATCTCCAATGTATAATCACATAATCTTAAATCCATAATATCAACATTCTTTTGACAAACAGGACACTCCCATAAAGGAACTTGTTTTTGAGCTTCTAAAAACCATTGCGCATCAAAACATTGGATATGATGGCAGGTTATAGACCTTACTGGATTCTTCATTCTCATATATGAAATAGGACATTGTAACGACATTTTCATTGTTTCCATTTGTAATTCGTCATCATCTTCTTGTAAAATCTCTTTGACTTTACTTATTGTTACATTTTTTGGTATATGCTCTTTAATTGCTATAGATTTTTTGAATAATTGAAGCCCATCAAAAGATTTGACTAAATAAGCCTTACAAATGAACGGAGTTAGTGTTCTAATAAAAGTAATTTGCACAACATTTTCTTTTTCTGTATCTAAAATCAAATGTTCAGTTAATCTTGCTGCTTGAGCAGTAGCAGGTTTGTCTTTGATACCTCTTATGTAATCAGTTATGTGAACGTTATTAATTTTTAATTCTATAGGAGATGGGAACTTGATGAATTCCCTAGGCTGAATTGTGTTCGTAAAAGATCCACAATAAAGAAGCACTTGGTAACTGTAACCTTTTCCAGGAGTTACGTTTTTCAGTCTCTGTATATCTGGCTCTGTTAAATGAAATTTAATTAAAGTAGTTGTTTTGTATCCAGTTTTAGGTAAGATCCCTTGTTTCAATAATTTTGTATTGTTAAAAAAATAAGACTGAATGAATTTGTATTCATCCATCATCTTTTTGGTGTCGGGACTTGGTCCTGAAGATTGGGCTGGTCTTGATTGCACAATTGATGATGCTGCATGTGGATTGGCTAATCTTGCCAATGCAGTTTGATCTTGATCATACTCACCCGATCTATGCTGTCTCATAAACTGCTTGTCTTGTTCAGTCAATTGAGCAGGTGTGTACCGATATTTAAATATGTTTATATTAGGGTCTATTTGAAGTTTAGGAAGAGGCTCTCTGTAATTTGAAAGTGGAACAGATATGTTGGTGTGAATATGATTCAATGAGTTTATCATGCTAAATAAAAAGGCTTCGTTGTCTGCTTTAATTCCATGATACTTGGGTATGTCCTTTGCATGGTTATAAAAGTAGTTGTTCTGTATAATTCTTAAATGGTGAACTTTGGCTTCTTCCAGGAAAGTAAGGTTACTATATAATGTAACATTTTCGATTTTGAACACACGCTCATTCATGTTTGAATAAACTGATGCCAGGAATATAATAACCTTCATAGGAGCTGTATGCTGCAAAGCTCCAATCAAATGCTTGAGATCTTTGAAAGAAGGAATTAGTGTATCAAATGTATTTGTTTCTTGTCTTTTCTCACCTAAAACCGCTGTCATTAAAGCACGAATTACAAAACATAGAGAAAACAAACCTGATTCCAATATATTAGTGCCAGATTTTTGTATAATAAAGTCTATTTTTTTAACAATGTCTTCTTTCCGTCCTTTTGTTTTCGTCCCTAAGGCAACACAAACCTTTGTTAAATCAACTAATCTACATCCTCTCAATATCTCTATATACTCACTCGATGGAGGAACTACATATTTTCCAGCCTCGTCGATTTTTATATTGAAAACAGCATCAAAGCAGTTTTCTTCATGAAATGAATTCATTTATTCCCAAGTTGCTAATTTTCAAAATTTGCTCCTTCTACTTGTTCAGATATACTATGGTTATATATAATGAAATATTGTTTACATGAATAACAATGTTCAAGTAGCCCATCAAGAAAGGGAACAAAAAACAACGCTCCAAGAAAAGTTGAAAAACAGAAAAATACGCAATTTCCGACAGAAAAATCAATAATTTCCCATTTGGGATATTTTACATATGGCTGGGTAAATTGAGTAAACAAAAATGAGTTCTACGATGAATTAGAGCCATTTCGTTATTAGATACCCTCTAAATCCAATTATTGAAAGATGTATTTTTGAAGTATAAACCAATACAAAAAAAACCCCCCAAATAATTTAAGATTATATGTCGGGCTTAAAGAGCAAATTAAAAGATTTCAGCATTAAAGATGGAGATGTTATTCCAAAGTTAGTCTCATCTTTGGACGACATCAAAGAGGATGTTCAAGACAACGTGGATATTGTCAGTAAAGAAAAAATTCAATCTTGTAATACACAATTGTCAACCGAGTTGTTGAATGTAAATCCTGATAAAAAACTTCCTATAACGATAATAACTGGGTTTTTAGGATCAGGTAAAAGCACTATGCTAAATTATCTAACCAATCATTTAGTACAAAATAAACAAGATCTTAAAATTGCTGTTATAATGAATGAATTTGGTGATACTTTGGACATAGAAAAATCAATAACCATATATGATAATAAAAACAAAGATAATGCAGTTGAATGGCTTGATTTAGGAAATGGCTGTATTTGTTGTTCGGTAAAAGACGCAGGTGTTAAGGCAATCGAAGATTTAGTCAAAAGACAAAGCGGGTTTATAGACTATATTATTCTTGAAACTTCGGGTATGGCAGACCCAACAAATTTGGCAAAAATGTTTTGGTTAGATGACAGTTTGATGTCTAACATTAGACTTGATGGTATCATAACTGTTCTTGATGGTATCAACATGAAGAGTTTAGTCAATGAACAAGCCCTAAATGAAATAAGTTATGATATCATTACTAAGCAGATTGCAATTGCAGATAAAATCATATTGAACAAAGTAGACAAACTGAATATTGGTGATCTTGAAATGGTAAAAACTTATGTAAAGAATATTAATGATAACTGTGAAGTATTACCAACAACTTATGGTAAAATAGAAAACGTGAAGGATATATTATTTTTAAATGGTTACTCATCATTTGAAAGTTTACCAGATTCATTAAACGAAAGCACAGCCAAAGATGAAAAAACATTAGTCAAAACAATAAAAATTGATATACCTACTATTAAATCACAACAAATGTACGACAATCTCAAGGAATACTTACAGAAAATACATTGGCAAGATTTTGGGTATAATTACAAAAGCACAATGAATAACACATATGGTGATATACTAAGAACCAAAGGTTTGATAGTGTTGCATATTGATGACAAAGAGTGTAAAGTCATCCAAGGTGTAAGAGATACATTTGAAATTATAGATACGTCACAAGAACCTTTTAAAAACACTACCAAAGGTAAATTAGTCTTGATTGGTCAAAATCTGAACAAAGAACTGATGATAAAAGAGCTGAATGCTATATTTGAAGCTGATGTTATTGAATCAGCACACATTCATGACGATCAATGTGGCCATTAAATAAGCTTTTATATAGAGCCTTAATTCTTTTAAATTAGAGATTTTGGTTTAGTCACGTGTCCATCATTCAGCTTTTTCAATAATGTGACTTCACATATTTAATGTGAACAGAAGTCTGAAAAAAAATATATAAAATGTAAATGTTAAAATACTAAACTGATATTCGAGAACTACCAAAAGTGTTATATGATAAATAGACCAAATCATGGGTTTCTACAGTAATAATAGAGCTGGCTACGCTATAGCTGTTGCTGTTGGTTTGATTACAGGTATC
>ERZ794936.275-NODE-275-length-28235-cov-31.223669_pt1 | contig 28235 bp, 21 predicted proteins | sample MGYA00511083_ERZ794936 | MGnify/ENA primary metagenome ERZ794936 (study PRJEB30137, sample SAMN04331409) | food metagenome | isolation source: Y2 must sample point D1 replicate A | place: Australia: South Australia | collected 2014 ... | reverse complement strand
AAAGGCCCAGATCTCTGATTTAGCCTGGTACGGATATTGGGAGGGAATCAAAAAACCGGAAACCTCAAAAAGTGTCTGGAACTAAAACAGGTCTACTTACACTCCCGCCCCGGGGTCGTATACTGCCACAGGTCACTGCAGGAATAGGACACGGGCAAACCGGTTATTCAGGTTTTAGCCGGATAAAAAAAAGTATACTCTTTACCCTCCGGCCACTGACTGAACAGGATTGATGAGACCAGCACAATGCAGAAATTCTACTTCCGGATCCTGGCTGGCCGTTATCCGGCATTTATAAAAAGGATCGCTTTCCGACTCGCCTTATGGGATGCCTACCGGCGTAAACGCTGATCGTTCACAGTGATATAGCTCCTGAACTTTTATTCAGTAACGAAGCTTGCCAGTAAACAATGACAAAATGGGCGGCACCAAAATCCCCCCTCCCGTGAAGACCGGAGCTGTAGAATGAGAAACCAGACTCGCAGAGTCACCTGCTGCGAAACAGAGTGATCCCTGCCCGCTGACGGGCAGAGATGTCAGGACCATCTTCAGAAACAGATGAGAATAGAAATCTCTGCACACATCCATAACAGGTGCTTCATCAACCCGGCCGTTCTTTCCGCATCTTTTTCCTGACAGACCTGTAGTATTTCCCGATGTTTCATATTTAATTCAATCCGTCCGCTACCGACAGTTATAATCTCAGATAACGTTCTATTTTATCGAGCGGATCATATCTATAATTAATGGCTGCTTATCGGTCTTATGGAATGCGTAATGAACTTCTCCAGGTTTAATTCAGGTGAGCGTTAGAATAATGCCAGGAATTTCTTATTTTAATCTTAACTCAGAAATTATCGGATTCTATCGTTCAACCTGAAATGATTTTATTATTACCGGGCATCATAAAATATATTGATATATGCCTCCTGATAATTATATTTTCAACAGTCGTCATGGAATACCGTTACCTCCTGATATCATTGAATTTTTATTTTTTAAATACAGTAAGTTAAACTAATAACATCAGGGGGTCGGATTAATGAGTCATTCCCGAATGATAGGCGCGTTTTTTATTGGCTTGATTTTGAAAATGCCGGGATAATGAGACTTGAGACAAAAATATTGTTATCGATAAATTCAGCCTATATTATGGGATTTACTTCGTGAATCTTATCTTTTTTGTGGAGAAGTCATGGCTGACACTCTGGTTGCCAATAATATTAATACCATCGGTAAAAGGATCTCGACCCGGTCAGCTTTTTTTATCGCTGGTTTTGCCATGGGCGCCTGGGCTCCGCTCGTTCCTTATGCTCAGCACCGGCTGGATCTTGACCCTGCCTTACTGGGGTTACTGTTGCTTTGTCTGGGTTGTGGGTCATTGATCACCATGATTTTTTCAGGAAAACTGGCCGGGAAATTTGGGTGCAGAACGATGATCCTTATCGGTGTGGCCAGCATTTGTACCTCACTGCCTCTGCTGGCGACGGTCTCCACATTACCGTTGATGGTCACTGCCTTGTTGTTGTTTGGGGCCGGTGTCGGTCTGACCGATGTCACCGTCAATATTCAGGGCGCATTGGTCGAGCAAAAATCGGATAAACCGCTGATGTCCGGGTTTCATGGACTGTTCAGCGTCGGCGGCATTGCCGGATCAGCGGGCGGGAGTCTGATCTTAAGCTCAGGATTTTCGCCGCTGCAGTTTTCATTGATTTCTATCCTGCTGATTTTGGTCATCATCATAAGCACCGCCAAAGCACTGTTGCCCTTCGCCTCTCACGAAGAACAAACAAATTCACGTTTGAAGGTCAATCTGCGCCTGACCGTCATCGCGGTGATGTGTATGATCTGTTTTCTCGCTGAAGGCTCGATGCTCGACTGGGGAGGGATCTGGCTGACGGCCCACCGGCACGTACAACTGGAACATGCCGGATGGGGCTATGCCGTGTTCGGCACCGCCATGGCCATTATGCGCTTATCCGGTGACTTCATCGTCAAATCGCTGGGCCGGAAAAGAGTACTGATACTGAGCGGCGTATTTGCAATGGCCGGTTTTGCCATTGCCGTTTACCTCCCCGGATGGGTATTTTCGTTGCTTGGCTTTGCATTGATCGGTACCGGTGCGGCGAACGTTGCCCCTGTATTGACCACGCTGGCAGGGAAAGAGACCATTATGCCTTCCAATATGTCAGTCGCTTTTGTTTCCACCGTCGGTTACCTCGGGATCCTGATGGGGCCGGCCCTGATCGGTTTTATGGCCAATTTTACCAGTCTGCAGGTCGCCTTTCTCTGTATGTCCGCCTCGATGCTGTTTATTATCGGCGGTGCGTTCAGGCTCAGATTTTAACACAGGGCGGTATTTTCCCGGCCAGCCACACCGCCCTGAGCACAGAGAAATTCCTGAACAGAATAAGCGCATTGACCGATCCGGTAAGCTGCATAACGATATTGCATCTCAACGCTTTCTGCCACTACAGCGGATCCCGTCCGTAATGTACGCAAATAAAAAAGTGGCTGCCTTAGTCAGGGACCGGAAGCTTTACAACACCATTCTGAAGCCTTTGGTGCATCTTATGAGGAGTGGCGCCGGAGGCAACCACTGCAGTGAAAGTCTTAAAACTCTCACGGCCGCTTATTCACTTTACCGTGCTTACGGATTCACTGAATGGGCAATCGACAAAGATGCCTTGTGTATTGATGGCGTATTTTATGACGAATATCTGATGCAAAAAGACCTGCTCCGGAGAGCTCACTGAGGTGGTTATGCCTCATTGACGGATAACATCAGCGACCAGAATAATCAGCAGGAAGGCCGGTGTCGGGAAGGGGAAGAAAAAAGCCTGCACAGATAACCGGTTATCCGTGCAGGCATGATCGACGATTATTCCAGTATCAGTCGGCTATCTGCTAATACCAGCGGCTGAATCTGATGGGTTACCAGTAAAGTCGTTTTACCCTTCACCAGTGTTTTCAGCGAATTCAGCACCAGCCCGGTATTAGTGGCATCCAGCCCTTCTGTCGGTTCATCTAACAGAATGACAGGTGCCTGAGACAGGAATGCGCGGGCAATAGCAATTCTGCGTGCCTGGCCGCCGGACAGCCTTGCACCCAGTTCACCTACCAGAGTGTCCAGACCGTGCGGGAACGCGCGGATCTCATCTTCCAGTGATGCTTTCGCCAGTGCCTGCCATAACGCATCGTCATCGGCATCCGGAGCCACCAGACGCAGGTTGTCACGAATAGAGGCATTAAACAGATACGTTTTTTGACCCACGACCGAAATCACCTGGCGCAGCACTTCATCAGACAATGCTCTGACTTCATGACCACCAATGGTCACACTGCCTTCACAATCCCAGAACCCCTGAATCAGGTTCAGGATAGTCGTCTTACCGGCGCCACTCGGCCCGAGCAGAGCAAGACAATGCCCTTCAGGGACAGAGAAACTCAGTGAATCCAGTACCGCAGGTTTGTCCGGCCCGTAACGCATTGTGACGCCGGAAAATGCCAGATCAAAGTGCTCAGGGGTGGCACTGGTCTCCGGTAACGTAATTGCCGGTTTGAGTTCTGCCATCGAAAAAATACGGCGGGCAGCTTCACGAGTCACTCCCAGCGCCGCAAAAGCCGCAGGCAACGCGGCTACCGCTTCGGTACTGGCAAGCACGGCGAAAACCAGCATCACAAAGTCATTGCCGGCAATCTTCCCGGCCTGTCCGGCACTCAACAAAAACAGGAAGGTACAGAACATGCCCAGTTGCCCGGCCAGTGCAGATAAGGCACTGCCTAACGCACTAATCCAGGCCTGATGGCGCTGTGCCGAGATCAGTTGTTGTGAGAGATCAGACAGATGGCGGGTCTGACGGCTCACCGCACCCGCAACCTGTAATTCCCCCAGGCCACGGATAAGATCCGTCGAGGCAACCTGCAGTGATGCCCGTAAACCGGCCACGTCATTACCGCTTTTTTTGGTGCATGCCACCACGACGACCGGAATGACTACTCCGGCCAGCAGCAGCATAATGACATCAATACCTGCAACACCCGGCGAGAACCAGAACAGGACACACAGAATAGCGATCGAGGAAATTAACCCTGCAATCGCAGGCGCCAGGATACGCAGATAAAAATTATCCAGGCTATCAATATCCGCCCGTAAACGTGCAAGCAGATCACCGTCACGGAAGTCCTGTAATCGCGCCGGCGCAAGTGGCTCAAGATGTTTATAGAACCAGACGCGCAACACCGACAGCAGGCGCAGGGTCGCATCATGTGTGACCAAACGCTCCAGGTAACGTGCGAAGGTTCTCAGTACGGCCAGGCCACGGATAGCGGCTGCCGGAGTGAAAAACTCCAGAGTCAGCTTACCGACGCCTGCCAGTGCCATTGAGGCAATAAACCAGCCGGAGACTGACAGCAGAGTGACATTAGACAGGATAACCACAACAGACAGCGCTATCCCGGCAGCCATACGCAACCGCCATGGCCGCGCCAGCTTTAACAGATGACGTAAGTCGTTCATTCTGTCGCTCCCTTCTGCAAGCGTTCGAGTTCAGCAAACACACCACCGCTTCGCAACAGGTCATCCGGATGACCTGACTCAATCACCCTGCCCTGTGCCAGTACCAATACCCGATCAGCCATCGCCGCCACCGACGTGTCATGGGTGATCACCAGACGGGCGGAGTCCGGTAAGGTGCTGACCAGCGAGGCCATCATCTGCTGCGCCGTTTTACTGTCCAGTGCCGCGGTAGGCTCATCAAGGATAAGAACAGGCGGAGCCGTCAGTACGGCACGCGCCATGGCCACACGCTGGATCTGCCCACCGGACAACCCCTGCCCCCCATCGCCCACCTGAGTCATATACCCTTCAGGCAGGTTTTCGATAAAGGTCGACGCCTGGGCCAGCGTCGCAGCTGCCTGCACTTCATTATCGCTGGCCTGCGGATGAGCCAGACAGATATTGTCTGCAATGGTACCGGCAAACAGTGTCGGTCGCTGAGGTAACCAGCCAATCTGTTTTTGCCATGCCTGAAGGTCCAGCTCAGACAAATCCTGTCCGTCCAGCAAAATTTTACCGGAGGCCGGGCTGATAAATCTCAGCAGCAGCCGTGCCAGTGTTGTTTTACCGGCGCCACTCGACCCCACAATCGCCAGCGTTTCTCCGCGGCGCAATGTAAAGGAGATATCGTCAATCCCCCCGCCTTCCGGATGCTGATATCCCAGTCCTTCCACATGGATTTCCTGAGGAGACTGTTCCGGCAATGGTTTGCTATGCCGTTGTTCAGGCGGTTGTGCATTCAGAATGTCCAGCAGCCCTTCGGTGGCACCGATGGCATCCATACGTGCATGATAATGCGCACCGAGATCCCGCAACGGACGGAAAAACTCAGGGGCCAGCAGCAAAGCAAACAAACCAGGAAGAAACGCCAGATCGCCATAATAGAGACGGAAGCCCACATACACTGCCACCATCGCTGTGCTGATCGTTGCGAAGAACTCCAGCACCAGAGAAGACAGGAAGGCAATGCGCAGTACTTTCATCGTCGTCTGACGATAATTATCAGAAATCGCTTCAATGATTTTTGCCTGCCGACGGGCAGCATTCGCCTGACGTAATGTTGTCAGACCGGAAATGACATCAAAGAAATGAGCACTCATCAGACTGAGCTTACGCCATTGCCTGAGGTTCACTTTCTCTGCACCTTTCCCTACCAGAATCATAAACAGTGGCACCAACGGGGCGGTGAACAGCATGATAAGTCCGGAAATCCAGTCAGCCGGAAATAATGCGACCAAAATAGCCAGGGGAACAACACCGATGATGATTTTCTGGGGGAGGAAGGCGGAAAAATAAGTTTCGATAGCTTCAACACTTTCGCCCAGCGTGCTGGCAATACTGCCGGTTCGCTGCTGCTGGCTCCAGGAAGGACCCAATGCTGAAATTCGTTCGAGTAACGTCGCGCGTAGTGTCTGACGGATACGGGCGGCGCTTTCAAAAGCAAAGCCCTGACGCAGCATGTCCAACCCTGCGCGTAGGATCATAACGACAGGTAATAACCAAATCGCCGGGAACAGGTCGGCTAATCCTTTGCCGCCAATGACAACCTTATCTATCAGCCATGCTAAAAGCCAGCACTGGGCAATCATCATGATGGCACTTAGCGTGGCCATAGTGACAGACAGGGAAAAGAGCGCACCAGCCTGGCGGCGTTGACCCGAGAGCCAACGTTCCGCCAGGCGAGCTGCCGCTCCGCTAAGGGGGGGGCGAGACGACATAGTGTGTTTAGTGTCCGTAGCCAACCAGTTTGGAGATACGGCCGCGGAATACCCAAATCTGATACCAGTTATACATCAGCATGACCGGTACAAATCCACCCATAGTCAGGGTGAAGGTGATCAGGGAAACCTGCGGGGTAGCACCATTCCAGATGGTCCAGGTGCCTGGCACCAGCCATGGGAACATGGTGATCAGCATACCAAAGCCCAGGATCAGTGCAGCGCCGTTGAACCACAGAATTGCCGCAAAATCTTTATCTTTCAGGGTATCACGACGTACCATTTCGATACAGATCAGTGCCAGCAGGGCAAAGATACCCCAAATCCAGAAGTGCGGACCAAACCATTTATCACGTGCCCAGTCAAAGTTCGCTGCGCTCCAGATCCAGGTAATGACCACCGCGATAATCGCTAACCAGAAGACCACCGCGGTCCAGCGTGCAGCAATCTGACGCAGAGGTTCTGTTTTCTCGAAGCGGGCACGAACAAACAGCACACCAGAGAATGTCATCGCGATACAGGAAGCAATACCGGTCCAGATGGAGAAAGGCGTAATAAAGTTAAACGCCCCGCCTGCATAGTGCGGTACACCCTGAGCCGGGTTATCCAGTGCAAAACCTTGCAGAATAGCACCGACACAAACACCACCAAAGAAAGTGACCGTCAGGCTGGCAATACCGAAGACACCGTCAGAGAAACGCTGCCAGAACGGAGACGCCAGGTGACGGAACTCCAGTGCCACGGCGCGGGACATAATGCCCCACAGTACCAGTGCCATCGGCACCATCAGATAGCTGAATGCAGAACCGTAGACGAACGGGAAGGTACCAAACATGATACCCCCTGCCACGATAAGCCAGGTTTCGTTGGCATCCCAGGTCCCGGCCATCGCCGTCATGATAGCGCCGCGTTCGTCGTGATCTCTCACAAACAGTGAGAAGATCCCGGCCCCAAGATCTGCACCATCAAGCGCGATGTACAGCAGTACGCTGACACCAAAAGCCAGCCACCAGGCAATGATCAAAAAATGCTGAGTATGTGTAAGCATATCCATGATTATCTTCTCCGTATCAAACCGGTCTTATGTATTCGGGATGGTCAGCATGCTCGCCTTCAGGCAGGTCAAGCTGCCCAAGGTGCTCATGACCTTCACCCGGGATGTTGCTGGTTAAATCAGGACCCTGGCGAACCACTTTCGCAAGGAACCAGATCGTACCGACAACGACCGCTGATTCGAAGATTGCAAAACCAATCAGCCAGAAGATAGCCAGACCGGTGGTCATTGCACTCATTCCGTCTTCTGTACGCATCAGTCCGTAAACAATCCACGGCTGACGACCGATTTCACGTGTCCACCAGCCTGCGATAACCGCAAGGTAAGGCAGAACCACCATCGCCACAGCAATCATCAGGAACAGCTTGTTATCTGAGGCTTTTTCCGCAGTCAGACGACGACGAGCCATCAGCCATACACCCCACAGGCTGATCAGCAGGAGTGCACCACCCGCAGCTGCCATGATACGGAAGGTATAGAACGGGATGACAACCGGCGGCTGCTCATCTTTCGGGAAGCTGTTCAGTCCGCGTACCGGGCCATTCCAGGTTTTGGTTTCAATCAGGCTGAGTGCATGAGGGATAGAAATCGACCATGCCAGGCCTGTACCTTCTTTATTTGGCCAGCCGATGATGTTCCAGGCATTGTTAACATTGCCTTGCGCATCATAAGCATCATACTGACCTTCCATCGCTGCCAGCGCTGCAGGCTTGTTCTCAAGGGTATTTTCACCCAGAACATCCCCCATATATACCTGTGCTGCCGCGACAACTGCCAACGCGACCAGACCATATTTAAACGGTTTCAGGAAGATATCCACATGACGGCGCTTCAGTACGAAGAAGGCACAGACTGAGACCACGAAAGTCAGCGACAGCTCAAAGCTCGCCAGCAGCATGTGCGGGAAAGCAGAACGGACGTTGGTATTAAACAGTGCCGCGATCCAGTCAGTGACCTCGAAGATACCATTCTTGTAGACAACACCGGTTGGCGTCTGCATCCAGGAGTTAGCCACCAGGATCCACATTGCCGACAGTGTTGAAGACAGCGCCACGTTGAAGGTTGCAAACAGGTGCATACCGCGACTGATTTTGCCCCAGCCAAAGATCATCAGACCGATGAACCCGGCTTCATACATAAAGGCGGTAATGGTTTCATACCCTAAGACCTGGCCGAAGAACGGACCGGCGGCCTGAGAGAAGCGACCATAAAGGATACCGAAAGCCATCTCCATCGTAACCCCGGTAGCAACACCTGCACCGAAGTTAACAATGAACAGCTTTTCAAAAAAACGCGTGATACGGTACCACTTATCATCTTTTTTCCTGACCCAAATCAGCTCAGAAATGAACAGAAGTAGAGCCAGACCAATGGTTAGCGGTGGATAAATTATATGAATTGATGAGATTAACGCGAAGTCAATACGCGTAATCAGCGATGTGAGATCATTACTTAACATGACTATCTTCTTTTGTATTAAGTGACCATAGTAGCCCGCGACACCCACGTGCCAATTCCCTTACCAGGCAGGTAAAATGATAAGAGCAGAGACAGGGAGAAGTAGAAACAGATGTCGCACCATCCTTTCCTCTAAACGCCAGAGCACTCCGATAGCACATATCCCTGCAAAAAGCCAAAAACACAGGATAAAACTTGCCCGCTCGCCCTTATCTTTACAAACAGGGACGTAAACAATTCTTGCAACGAAACGTTTACAGGCGAAGCTTATTGGATAAGCGCTATGCGGTACCCGACTATAAACAAATTACTGAACTGACTGACGCTGAATTTGCTTATAAGAGATGTACCCAGATTTTAGAGACGCATATATTGTCATAAGAGCACAATAACTGGTTCTGTGTAGTCCGAATGAGGCCCAGTATATTCCTCCACACCCGGATGTTGTCAAGAAAAATGTGGGAAAAACGACTTTTTGTTGCGGAGTGTATTATATTCATTCACATCTAAAAAATTTATTCCGCATTCAATGAACCAATTGTAACCAAAAGAAAATCAATCGGTAATCTCTGATACGTAAAACAACTTTCTGCGCCGTGCTCTGAAATAATTAAAATATAGGAAGTTACTTTTTACTGATTTAAATCATGAGGTTAAAAAATCATACCCGGGGAGGCTTCCGGAAGGAATTACCTCAAATAATATTACGCAATCCTGAAAGAAATATTAATTGCCAATATTTATAATCACTTTCAGTTAATATAATAATATTGGCAGGCAGAAAATATAAGACATTTAATTCACCAACAGGTATACATAAAATAAACCTGAACCCATAATTAATAACCAATATAACTTATTTATAACAACATCATTGTTGAGAATAAGAATCTTTCTTATTTAATAGCACATATTACGTCCTGAGGGATAGCAGAAATAACCTGCCCACCTAAAGACCGCAATGAGGTTTGATGGTTCCACGGAAGCGGAGAAATCATTCTTCCTTACCACGAGCACTACCGTTCAGCAGCAAGACTCCGGACGTCTTGCTTCAGACTCTTAACGGGACACGATACCGATACCGTCAGCGCCCTCTCCCCCGCCTGAGCCGGAACGAGGGCAACAGTGTTGTACCTGTGTCATATTATTCATTGCCGTACAGGCTTATTCGCTGTCGCTAAACACGATTAATGATAGTGCTCCTGCAAAACGGTATGCCGGACGGTCAGTGGTTCTGCAAGCGGAGTACTACGCCAGTCTATAAGCGCCCTGCCCCACCGTCCGAATCGCGTACGGTATCAGCAGCGTTCAACAGACTCATGCCACAGAAGGACGGGACGCTACCCGTCTCATCTGTGACGGAAAAAGAACGAGCCAGCTCAGACTTGCCGTCTTATGCGTTGTCACTGTCAGGGTGACAAATGAAATATCCCCTTGCGGTCTTCGCCGGAAATAAAGAAAGCGGGCAGGATCCTTTACATCCATCGCCTTTGCAACGTATCCCTTAGCGGCTATTTTCCATCTCTGCAAGAGAAGGTATAAAATAAAAAACGCAGATGATGAACATAAAAATGTATTTTGCGAGGTTCCGTCATCACTATTACCGGAAGATGACGTCAATACACAGCTGTTGCTGAATACCCGATCTTCAGTCAGATGACGATAACCGCTGGCAGAGCAGAAAAACGCATAAGATCGTAGCAGAGACAGAATGTGTCATTGCAGACAGCCGGGCCCCCAATCTGCAGGGAATGACTTCCGCCACTTCCTGCTCTTCCCCGGCGAAAAAATAACAGTCGTCAGGCTAGCGGGATGATCCCGTAATTGCCGGACAACAGCGGCTTACACAGGATCTTATAACTGTCGATATCATAGCCGCCGGAGATCTGCGTCAGTGCCTTAGCCTGTTCCAGAGTATCTGCCTCTCCAAGCCATGCCCAATGGTCAATTACATGATATTTATCGCCTTCCTGTAACGCTATCCGCCCGGGCCACGGCCAGCAAACCACTTTCAGGGTCTGTAATGCTTCAAGTAATTGTGCATTATGCGCTTCGGCGGTAATAACCCCGCAGCAGGCACCGGAACATTTACGTAATGCATGGCGGAAGCAGGCACGACCCGCGGGGATTTTCTCTATCCCCAGCAGACCATAGCAAAGCTGATGGCGATCGGCGATTTCTTTCAGCGCTTCCTGTGCACTGTAGCGGTTCTTAAAGAGTCCGTAGATATTTTCACTGTAGCCGATCTCCTGCTGGCTCAGTGAAACCACGCTGATACCCGCCTCATCCATTTTCAGAGTATGTAACTGTCTGACTCTGCGTAATTTTTTATTAAATAATGGCTTCAGTTGTTTGATCAGTTGAGCCTCCAGCAGGAGTGCACCTATCTCTCCGGAAGTCTGCTGATAGCGAATATAGCGGGTCTGACGCAGCAGTTTCGCTTCATCAGGGTTACGCAAATGTGACAACAGGCGTGAACGGAGATTGACACTCTTGCCAATATAGAGTGGCATCGTGTCGCTTTCACCATAGAAAAAATAGACGCCGGTGACGGAAGGAACGCTTTCTATATTCTCGCGCAGTGCCACAGGGTAGATAAACGGCACTTTTTCTGGCTGCCAGTGATAACTTTTGGCTCTCATTACGTCAGTATTACCTCTCTTTTAGTGACGTTATTTTAGCCGTTGTGCGGTATTTCTGCATAATCTCTTTGAGACACCCGCACCTTTCCGCAGGCTATCCACAGCAAATTCGGACTTTTCCCCGGCGAGGGATCCGGTTATTCTGATAAAACAGCAGTCATTTGTAACAACGGACACACTATGGACACCATGATCTTTTCCATCGTCCAGCCTGAAATGCAGCAACCCTGCCTGCCGGTGACACAGTTTGATGAACAGCTGGCTCAGGACATCGCAACGCTGCAGGAAGCCATGCAAACTCACCAGGAGTCTGCGCTGGCCGCCATTCAGCTGGGTATTCCGAAACAAATCGTCGCCATTGATATCACCGATGAACAGGCTCGCCGTCAGCAATTTGTACTGATTAACCCGGTGATCGTCGGATATTCTGAGAAAACCGCCATTTTCAGGGAACAATGCCCCTCACTACCCGGCGAAACGATAGAAACACCCCGTGCCGTAGCAGTGAATGTGGAGTATCAGGATCCGCAAGGCCGGCATCAGCAACTGGATGCCGGGGGTTACCTGGCCGTATTTCTGCAGCATACCCTCGACCATCTGCATGGCCGCTCTCCCGCCAGTTATCTGTCGCCCTTAAAAAAACAGCGTGTACTCACCCGACTGAAAAAACAGATAAAAAAATAGTCTGATCCATACGCGTAATGATATACGACACACGAAGATCTTCTCCGGGAAAGACTGGTCGTTCTGTGATGGAATACCCTGCCATTCTACCCGGAAATATCTCTGCTGAGATTCAGGATCTGTTTCGCCGTCGTCAGATATTCACTCCGGCGATATAACAGAATAAAAAACTTAAATAATATTAAATAATTTCCCTATAGCAGAAATAGCGTCTCCGGGCCTCTCTTCCTTCTGTAATTACCCTTTGTCCTGTCGTCAGAGTTAATAATGATAATAATTCTTATTATAAATGTATCAATAACCTTTTATCGTTAGCCGAAAAGTCTTCCCGTCGCCCGGGAAGGATTAAAGTTAACCTTTTGTTAAAAAATAACAGGCGCTATGATAGAGACCATGCCGTGACTCCGGGATAGCACCTCAGCGCAGTTAACCGGCCAGGACACAGATGTGATGTGCGGCTCCGGAATGATTCACAACCCACGGCGGCATAAGCAGGTACAGTGAGTTAACACAATCAGTATCAATGGACATTCCGGGTCGCCCGGACTGAAACGAGGTAACGGAACGATGTTAAATAAAAACAGGCGTCATTTCTTATACGCAGTCATTACTGTGGCGGTGATCACCGCCTGTGTGATGAGCAGAGCTATTATCGGGGGAGTCTTTGATGAATATCATCTTCCGCTGAACGAATGGCCTGCGGAGCTTATGCTGACCCAATGTATGATGATAGTCATTTATACTGCAGTGTTTACCGGAATTTTCTCCGTCCCGTTATGGTATTTCTTCCTGGGTGAGAGCGATAAACGCGACTAGCCTTCTTTCCTCTGCCATCTCTCAGGTGCCGTCAGCGGCACCCGCTTTGCCGGTACGCTGACGGGCTCATCCCCGACCAGCGGCGAAAACGATGGCTGAAATGACTCAGTGAATTAAAGCCGCAGCATACTGCAATATCTGTCAGGGGGATGCCCTGATAGCGGAGCAACTCAGCAGCCTTTGCCATGCGTTTTTCCATGACATACTGATGTGGCGGCAGTCCGGTGCTTTGGCGGAACATTCTTGAAAAGTGGTATTCACTTAACGCGGCCTCACCGGCCAGCGTGGACAGGGTCAGTGCCCCGCTAAGATGGTGATCAATAAATTCACATACCCGCCTCAGCGTGGCCGGGGCCAGCCCCCCACGGACGGACGGCAATGCCCAGTTCACCCGGCTGTACTGCTGTACCATACAGGTCAGCAGTAGCGTGCTGGCTGTGCTCAGTAACAGGTGGTTCGCCGGTTGCTGCCAGTCATAATTCAGTAAAAACTGGCGGTAGAGCTGAGTGATTTGGCCATCATCTGCGAAAATTTTTTCATCAGGGATCACATCAGACGGGCTGCGATCCCAAATCTTTTCTGCCAGTGCCGATAAATGTTCCGGCGTGCAATAGAGGTGCACAAAAGAAAGCCGGGCACGAATATCCCAGACGGAACCACTACCGGCGGGCATCAGACAAAAACGGTCCGGTCCGCCACCGTTACGCCAGCCGTGGGGCGTTTTATGCCAGGTGTCATAGCCATCTGCAATATACAGGCTCAGCGTATGGTGATTACTCTGGTGGTGCACTCTGTCACACTGATTAAACCAGGAGGCCAGCTGAACCCCGTTGTCCAGGGCAACGCTGTTAAGCAGCCTGGCTTTATGCCGTTGCAGAATTTCTATTGTCTGATAATCAGGCATCCCCTTTTCACCCTCTTCGGCTGTCAGACGCACAGTGTATGCTGCCGCTATCTTCGTTCGCCAGCGTTACCTCACTTCACACAAATAAAAGCGCAGAAATAAGCAAACCGGTAGCAGGATGATACAAACAGTCCCTTTTTGTTCCGTTGATACTGAAGGCCGAAAAATAAGGCTGACCGGAGATCAAATGAATATACTGCTCTATTTCGCTGTCGTCCTCATCTGGGGAACCACCTGGATTGCCATTTTTGTACAACAACATAATGCTGCCATTCCGGTCACTGTTGCTGTGTTCTGGCGCTTTGCGCTGGCATCCGTTGTTTTATTGCTGGCGCTAAAGCTAACCGGACGGCTGACCTCATTATCCCGAAAGACACACCTTTATTGTCTGCTTCAGGGTTGTACTATCTTCGGCTTCAATTTCATCTGTTTTTACCATGCCGCACAGTGGATCAACAGCGGGCTGGAATCCGTTATTTTTTCGATGGCGGTTTGCTATAACGCAATTAATAGCTGGATTTTTTTCCGGCAGAAACCACCTGCACGCTTTCTTCCGGCAGTCGTTATCGGGGTCGGGGGGATCGTTATTTTATTCTGGCCGCAGTTGTCAGAAAATCATGTATCCCCCGGGCTGCTCTGCGGTATCGGTTTATCAGCACTGGGCACACTCGGCTTTTCTCTGGGCAATATGATCAGTGTTCGCCACAAACAACAGCAACAGGATACGCTGACGACAACCGGCTATGCCATGCTCTACGGCGCGTTAGTGATGGCTTTAGTGAGTCTTCTTATGGGGTATTCGCTCGTCCCGCCCGCGAATATTCGCTGGCTGGGTGCAGTCTGCTACCTGGCTATTATCGGTTCCGTCTGCGGGTTCGGTGCTTATTTTATCTTACTGGGCCGGATAGGCCCGGCCAAAGCCAGCTGGAGTACCCTGTTATTTCCTCTGGTTGCCCTGGCTTTTTCCGCAGAATATGAAGGTTTCGTCTGGCAACCCCATGCCATTATCGGGCTGGCAGGTATCTCCTGCGCTAATCTTTTAATGTTTATCCGTACGCCTCTGCGATGCCGCTATCGCCGCACCTGAGAACCTGCTGGCGGCCGGTTGTCGCCAGTGCTTCCGTTTATTCCCCGAACAATGTCATTCATTCCCTGAAAACTGCACTTCATGCCATTACCCACACAAGAAAGCAGGCATTCATTATGCTCACTGCAGCAGAACACTCGCATGCGGAGCATGATATGAATACAGAATCACCCTTTTCCCCCCTGACCCGCTGGCTGACCCTGGCCGGCACCATTATTACGCAGTTTGCCCTGGGCTCTGTCTATACCTGGAGTCTGTTTAATCAGCCCCTGTCAGAAAAACTCTCAGCCCCCGTCAGCAAAGTTGCACTTTCTTTCGGCTTACTCAGTCTCGGACTGGCGATTGCCTCTTCTCTGGCCGGTAAACTGCAGGAGCGGTTCGGAGTCAGGAAGGTTACCCTTGGTGCCGGAGGGTTACTGGCTATCGGTTTTTTCCTGACCTCTGCAGCCTCATCGCTGCCGATGCTGTATCTCAGTGCCGGGGTACTGGTCGGACTGGCCGATGGGGCCGGTTATCTGATGACATTATCTAACTGTGTAAAATGGTTTCCGGAACGTAAAGGGGTGATTTCTGCCTGTGCCATCGGGGCATACGGTCTGGGCAGTCTGGGCTTTAAGTTTATCTGCAGCTACCTGCTGATCCATCAGGGACTTGAACGCACGTTTATGCTGTGGGGATGTATTGCACTGGTGATGGTGGCTATGGGTGCATCACTGATGAAAGATGCTCCGCGCAGAGGGTCACAGCCCGGCGTGGCTTCCGGCTATGATTTTTCACTGGCTGAATCAATGAAACAACCGCAATACTGGATGCTGGCACTGATGTTTCTTACCGCCTGTATGAGCGGGTTATATGTGATTGGCGTGGCGAAAGATATCGGCCAAAGCATGGTCCACCTGCCTGCGCTAAGTGCAGCCAACGCAGTAACGGTAATAGCAATAGCCAACCTGAGCGGACGCCTGGTGCTGGGAGTATTATCCGATAAACTGCCCCGTATTCGCGTCATCTCGCTGGCGCAGGTGATTTCCCTGGCAGGGATGAGCCTGCTGATGTTTAGTTCACTGAATGAAACGACGTTCTTTATCGCTGTGGCCAGTATCGCGTTCAGCTTCGGCGGAACCATTACCGTTTTCCCCTCTCTGGTCAGTGATTTTTTTGGGCTGAATAATCTGACTAAAAATTATGGCGTAATTTATCTGGGCTTCGGTATTGGCAGTATCCTCGGGTCGCTGGTCGCCTCGTTGTCCGGTGGCTTTACCGTGACTTTTACCCTGATTATGGTTCTGCTGATAGCATCACTGGCTCTCTCTCTGACCATTCGCCCGCCTGGCGCACGTTTTACCGCCACCGCCCCGGTGCTGAATTCCTGACTGAGGGTATCCCGCGGTTCCCCTGCCTGCTCACCGGAGCAGGCAAACGTATTTCCCCGGTGACCTGCAGCCGTGTGAACGCAGGTTATTCAGCACTCAGCACCATCATTCGCAACAAATTCACCGACTGAGCCGGCGGTAAGCTAAGGATCGTCTGATAGAAATCGATCGTCATATCACAGAGCGCCTGATGGTTCGGGGAGGTATCTCCGGGTTCGTTCAGTTGTCTGAGCTGGTCACCCCAGCGCGGATATAACGTGCTGACCACTTCTTTCAGGGTTTCAGTCGCCAGCGTTTTATCCAGAGGCTTATCCGGGCCCTGACTGGTCAGCAGCAGCGTTTCCATCGCTTCTGCATCCTCCGTATTCAGCGCTGGCGGAAGCAATTGCATAAGATTAACTCCGCCCTCGACCTGGGGATACAGGAAACGAAAACAGGCATCGGACGAGATTTTATCCAGCGTTTTCATTTCATCCACTGACATCGAGACATAATGGATCACCGCATCATCACTGGCCCGGCCGATACGCTGATTGATGACATCCACCAGCATACCGCGCAACTGTCCCAGGGCGACAGGAACACTGTTACCCTCGCGAACCGACCGCAAAAAAGCCTGTTGTAGCATTCGCCAGAGTCCGGGCTCCTGAATTTTCAGTACCCGGTAACCTGGCAGTGAGGAAATTTGAGCCAGCGCACGTTGTTCCTGTTTTTGTACATCCAGTTCAGGCTTACAGGCATAAAACCAATAGAGGTTTCCGGCAATGACCGGGAGCACCGTCAGAAGAATACCACCGGCCAGCGATAACCGGCTCTTCCTGACAACCAGTGTCCAGAAAAGCCCCAAAATAACCAGGCCGGAAATTGAAGGGATAAGGGTATCGGTCATACTGAAGACGAAGTCTCTCTGGATACATCGACTAATACGGGACAGTGAGCTCTTTCCAGGACCGCCGCGCTGACTGAACTTTTCAGAATACGATTGAAGGCAGAGAGATGGCGCCGTCCCATGATAATCATCGACACATTAAGCCGGTCAGCCTGGTCAACGATCGTCGTCGCCGGGTCACCGCAGCAAATCATCCCGCGGGCAGGAATACCGGCCTCTGCAAACGGATTCAGCGCATAGCGAACTATCTGTTCGGCAGAATTCCGGGAGTCCAGCGCATCCATTGAAAGCGCATTTTTTTCTGCGGTATCAATTTCCATCGGCTGACTGCAGGCGGCATCATCCGGCGCCACACAACATAAAATAATGACCGACGCCTGATGCGCTTTGGCCTGTTCCAGAGTCACGTTAATCACTTTTTCTGCCATGGTGGCCTGACGATCAATCGCCATCAACAGTGTTTTCATTCTATCAAGCTCACTTCCAGTGAAAGGCTGTCACCCGCTCTGACGTCGCATGTTTCACAGAAAACAGGACTGCCTGCTGCAGGTAACACAGTTTAACGAGCAACTACTGTAGCCTTATTCTCTATATTTGTCAGAGCATTGATGCAATCCGCTATAAAAAAGGACTCAGCCCACCTTTTCATACTCCCTGAAGTGTAAAAGGAAGACGTAGCGACAGAAATTGGCTTTTAATATATTTTCAATCCTGCAAGATTTGATGTGGTGAGGTAACCAGCTATTTCCCGGCACCGCTGGCCTGTCGGCCACGAAAAATTGATCAGAATACCTTTTCCGGTGGAATAACCGGACCCGGCACTGGTGCACAAGGTGAGTTTTTTCTATCATACGCCGCAATCCCTGTCGCAATCTGATCTAAGGCCTGCCACGATGTTCCTGCACTTTGATAAACTACTGGCAGTTTTTGATCGGGCTGCCCTGATGCTGATTTGCCTGTTTTTTCTGACACGGGCCGCCCCGTTCCGTCAGTTACTGCAAAAAGATGACTATACGCCGGCAGAAAAGCTGGCCGTCATCCTCATTTTTTCGTTATTTGCGCTGTTCAGTACCTGGACCGGCATTAATGTGGATGGCTCCTTACTGAACGTCCGTATCATAGCCGTCATGTCCGGCGGGATCCTGTTTGGTCCCTGGGTGGGCATTTCTACCGGTGTGATTGCCGGGCTGCATCGCTACCTGATTGATATCCACGGGGTCAGCTCCGTTCCCTGTCTGATCACCAGTATTCTGGCGGGTGTGATCTCAGGAATGATTTACCAGCATGTCGGGAAATCCCGGCGCTGGAGTGCCGGGATCCTCTGCGGTATGTTATGTGAATCCCTGACCATGCTGCTGATTGTTCTCTTTGCCCGTCCTGCCGCACTGGGCATTGAAATAGTCAGTGAAATTGCACTGCCGATGATCCTCGGGTCGATGAGTATCGGTCTGATTGTCCTGCTGGTGCAAAGCGTGGAGGGTGAAAAAGAGGCACAGGCCGCCCGGCAGGCCAAACTGGCTCTCGATATTGCCAACAAAACGTTACCCCTGTTCCGCCATGTGAACAGCGAGTCGTTACGTCAGGTATGTGAAATAATCCGCCATGATATCAACGCAGATGCCGTTGCCCTGACCAATTGCCAGGAAATTCTGGCTTATGTCGGTTACGGAGAGGAGCACTATCAGACAGGGAATATCAGTCTGAGCCCGACCACTACCCTGGCCATTACCAGTGGTAAAATCATTATCCGCAATAATGATGAAGCCTATCGTACCCGGGATATCCACTCTATCCTGGTGATCCCGTTGCGGGAAAAAGGCGCCGTCGCCGGGACATTAAAAATCTATTATCGCCGGGCACATAAAATAACCGGCTCTCTGAAAGAGATGGCTGTCGGTTTGTCACAAATCATATCGACCCAGCTGGAGGTATCCCGTGCAGAGCAGTTACGGGAAATGGCGAATAAAGCCGAACTCCGTGCGCTGCAGAGTAAAATTAACCCGCACTTCCTGTTTAATGCTCTGAACGCTATTTCGTCTTCTATCCGGATGAACCCGGATACCGCACGACAGCTGGTGATCAACCTTTCCCGCTACCTGCGCTATAACCTGGAACTGAGTGATGACGAACCCATAGATATCAAAAAAGAGCTCTACCAGGTTATGGATTATATTGCCATCGAACAGGCGCGTTTTGGCGACAAACTCTCGGTGATTTACGATATTGATGAAGATATTGCCTGCAAAATTCCCAGCCTGTTGATCCAGCCGTTAGTGGAAAATGCCATTGTGCACGGCATACAACGAAGTCAGGGAAAAGGTGTGGTGACCATCAGTGTCAGAAGGACAGACACCGACGGGGATGTCTCTATTTCGGTACGCGATACCGGTGAAGGGATCAGCGAAGACGTTATCCGCCGCGTGGCCGGTAATGAAATGCCCGGCAATAAGATAGGGCTGTTAAATGTTCATCACCGCGTCCGGCTGCTGTACGGAGAGGGGCTGTGCATCAGGCGGCTCTCCCCTGGTACTGAAATCTCCTTCACGGTAACAAAAAACGTGCCACCCAAAGCTTTCGACCAACGACAATTCAGTCCGGAGACTATTACGTGAAGGCCATTATTGTGGAAGATGAGTACCTGGCACAGCAGGAACTCAGTTGGATGATACAGCATCACAGCCATATCAGCATTGAGGCCTGCTTTACCGACGGTGTTGATGTCCTCAAATATCTGCAAAATCATCAGGCAGACGTGATTTTCCTCGATATTAATATCCCGTCACTGGATGGCATGCTGCTGGCAAAAAATATCAGCATGTTCGCCGTACGTCCGCTGATTGTGTTTATTACGGCCTGGAAAGAGCACGCGGTAGAAGCCTTCGAATTAGAAGCCTTTGACTATATTCTGAAGCCCTATCAGGAATCGCGTATTGTCACGATGCTGAATAAGCTGGAAAGCAACTGGCAGGCGCAGCAAAACCCCGTCGTTCCCCGGGCGGCAGAAAAGATCCAGCAGACCATTAATCTGGTGAAGGACGATCGGATTATCGTGACCGATATCCACGATATCTGTTATGCGGAAGCCCATGAGAAGCTGACCATCGTCTATACCCGCCGTGATCAGTTTATTATGTCGATGAGTATCAGTGAGTTTTGCCAGCGGGTTCCGGAAAGTCAGTTTTTCCGCTGTCACCGCTCTTTCTGCGTGAACCTGAACCGGATCCGCGAAATTGAGCCATGGTTTAACAATACCTATATTCTGAAACTCCATGAGCTGGAGTTTCAGATCCCGGTCAGTCGCAGCAAAGTCAAAGCGTTCCGCCAGCTGATGAAGCTGTAACCGTCCGGTCAGTTGGCACGATCACAGCGAGCTATCACAGGGTGCTGTTACAGCACGACCCCCAGATACTGGCGCATATGGGCACCGGCACCTAATAATCCTGGCTGATCGTGGGTGATCAGGTAGACAGGGATATCCTGGACATAAGCACGGAAGCGGCCTTTATCTTCAAAGGCAGCACGGAAACCGGAAGCTTTGAAAAATTCCAGGAAACGCGGCACGATCCCACCGGCAATATAGACACCGCCGAAGGTACCGAGTGTCAGCGCAAGGTTTCCGCCGAACCGGCCCATAATCACACAGAACAGTGACAGCGCACGACGGCAATCGGTGCACTCACCGGAGAGCGCGCGTTCGGTCACATCCTGAGGCTGTAATTTCTCCGGTTCACGGTTATCTGAAATGACAATCGCACGGTAGATATTCACCAGACCTTTACCGGATAACACACGCTCTGCGGAGACACGACCACGTTCTGCACGCAACACGCTCATGATCATATCTTCTTCTTCGGTGCCACAGGTAAAATCGACATGCCCCCCTTCGCCCGGAAGACTGACCCAGCGTTTATCCACATGCACCAGATGGCTGACACCCAGCCCGGTACCTGCTCCATAGATGGCAATCGGCTTACCGTTAACCGGTTCATTCCCGCCAAACTGAATAACATCGTCATCACTCAGACAAGGAATAGCCATTGAGACTGCCGTAAAATCGTTGATCACTTCCAGATGTTCCAGACCAAGATTCTGCTTCATCTCTTCAATAGAGAATGCCCAGTGATGATTGGTCATTTCGATCCAGTCATCTTTCACCGGGCAGGCTATCGCAATACAGGCAGCCCGTACTTCCGGCTGTTCCGAAAGATAGTGACGGATGACATCCTCCAGGCTCTGAAAATCAGAGGTAGAGAAGGTTTTGGTCTGTGAGATATTACCGTTACTCACTTCACACAATGCAAGGCGGGCGTTCGTTCCGCCAACATCGCCGACCAAGGCATAGTTTGTCATTCTTATGCTACTCCGCTTGGGGGTAATTGATGGTGAAGACACAGTGGCATCTTCAAATTATTTCTTCACCGATAAGTCCGGCGAAATCACGTTATAATTTTTACAGTAATCTACCATACCTTGCAGAATAGCCAATGCACATAGGTAAGATGCTGAATAATACCATAGGAAAATTTTTACCCTTGACAGTGACCGCTGCCACTGAGGAAGTTTCCCGCGCCCTTTAATGAAAGTGCTCCGCCATCCGGCGGACTTCATACCGGAGATTTTCAGATTACTACAATAGTCCCGGGACTTCACCTATCAGCAACCCGAGGTTAAGCATTATCACCAGTACAACGATCACCCCTCCGGTGATACGTGTTTTTTTACTGTTGACCAGCTCGCCCATCAGTTGGGAGTTTCCGGTGAAGACCAGTAACGGGATCAGGGCTAATGCAATACCGAAACTCAGTAGCACCTGGCTCAGAACCAGTACCCGCGTCGGGTCCATCCCGGCAATGATCACAATAAATGACGGCAACATCGTCACGAGGCGGCGCACCCATAACGGGATGGTAAAATGAATAAACCCCTGCATGACCACCTGGCCGGCCAATGTCCCTACCACCGTAGAGGACAGACCGGCAGTGACCAGACTCAGGCCAAATACCAGTGCCGCAGCATTCCCCAGCAGGGGTTTCAGTGTGACATACGCCTGGTCCAATTCCGTTATACCGGTATGTCCGTTAAAATGGAATACAGCCGCCGCCGTTGCCATCATGGCCAGATTCACAAAACCGGCAATCGTCATCGCGACAGCCACATCCATTTTTGTGGAGCTGTAACGCTGGCTACGGTTACCGCCGGTATCCCGCTGTGTCAGTGCCGAATGAAGATAAATCACATGCGGCATAATGGTGGCACCCAGTACCCCGGCCGCCAGATAAAGAGCGTCCGTTTCCGGCAGCGTAGGTAATACCATACCACGCAGTAAACCTGCAGGATCCGGTTGAGAAAAGAACAGTTCAATAACGTAGGCTACAGCGACAAATAACAGCATCCCGCCAATCACCCATTCCAGGGGCTTTTGCCCGCGGCTTTGCAACATCAGGATCAGGAATGTGGCAATTCCGGTGACGACCGCGCCTTCCAGTAATGAAATGCCGAACAGCAGTTTAAACCCTAACGCCGCGCCAATAAATTCCGCAAGATCTGTCGCCATCGCGATAATTTCTGCCTGTACCCAGTAGAACCAGACAACGCGGCGGGGAAAACGGTCACGGATATGCTCGGCCAGGTTTTTTCCGGTCGCAATCCCCAGTTTCGCAGAGAGCAACTGGATAAGCATCGCCATGATATTGGCCCAGACAACAACCCAGAGCAACTGATAACCATAACTGGCCCCGGCCTGAATATTGGTGGCAAAATTTCCGGGGTCGATATAACCAATCGCTGCAATAAAGGCAGGCCCCATCAATGCCAGCTTTACTTTTCTCTGTTTGTTTGTGCGTTCAGTAGTCTGACTGTCTGGCATCTGGCTTCCCCGGAGATATGGTTGACCCCTACTCTACCCGCAAAGTATCAGGGACGTTAAATCGGTAATAATTATTGCATCAATAGACGATGCTAAAAAGTATAGCACAGGCTATACCATGGCATTTCAAGGTACCTGATAAGCAAAATTTGAGCAAAGGGTTTGTGAACGACTACGGACAGGTTTAATGAGAAATTAACAAAAAAAGACAGATTATTTAATAGTGCGATACATTCCGGACAAAAAGAGGCACTGTTACCGTCGGTTATTCGAAAAAAACAGCGAGATCTTTTGCTTATATTGGGTTTTGGATCTCGTTTTTATGCGACGTGTTACATAGAATACACCACAAAATAAAACTCCCCTCAGAACCGGAGCCCGCATGGCACACATTTTTCACTTTATTCTGGCAATGGTGGTTGTCGCAGCCCTTGCCTTACTGGCAAGTAAAAACAGAAAACAAATTCGTATCCGCTACGTCATCCAGTTACTGGTGATCGAAGTTCTGCTGGCCTGGTTTTTCCTGAATTCAGAAGCCGGACTGGGTTTTGTCAGAGCTTTCGCAGGATTCTTCGATACTCTGCTGAAATACGCTGCCGAAGGAACCAACTTTGTCTTTGGCGGCATGAACGACAAAGGCATGGCTTTCTTCTTCCTGAATGTCCTTTGCCCTATCGTTTTCATCTCTGCACTGATCGGTATTCTTCAGCACTTCCGTGTTCTGCCACTGGTTATCCGCGCCATCGGTACGGTACTCTCCAAAATTAATGGCATGGGTAAACTGGAATCTTTCAACGCCGTCAGCTCGTTAATTCTGGGGCAGTCTGAAAACTTTATCGCTTATAAAGATATCCTCGGGAAAATGTCTCACAACCGTATGTACACCATGGCAGCCACCGCCATGTCTACGGTGTCTATGTCTATCGTCGGTGCCTATATGACCATGCTGCAGCCTAAATATGTGGTCGCAGCCCTGATCCTTAATATGTTCAGCACCTTTATCGTTCTTTCGATTATTAACCCGTACAAAGTCGAACAGGAAGATGACCTGCAACTGAAAAACACTCATGAAGGACAAAGTTTCTTCGAAATGCTGGGTGAATACATCATTGCCGGTTTCCGCGTTGCTATCATCGTGGCGGCCATGCTGATTGGTTTTATTGCCCTGATCTCTGCCATCAATGCGCTGTTTACTACCATTTTCGGTATCAGCTTCCAGGGTGTCCTGGGTTACCTGTTCTACCCGTTTGCCTGGATCATCGGTGTCCCTGCAGACGAAGCGCTGAAAGTTGGCAGTGTTATGGCGACCAAGCTGGTGTCGAATGAGTTTGTTGCCATGATGGATCTGCAGAAGATGGCCAGCCAGCTGACGCCACGCTCTGAAGGGATCCTGTCTGTTTTCCTGGTCTCCTTTGCTAACTTCTCCTCCATCGGTATCGTCGCAGGCGCTATTCGTGGTCTGAATGAAGAGCAGGGAAATATTGTCTCCCGTTTTGGCCTGAAATTACTCTACGGTTCAACACTGGTCAGCCTGTTATCTGCGGCAGTTGCCGGACTGGTTCTTGCCTGATCCGACACTCAGACTGAACAACGGGGTCATCAGGCCCCGTTTTTTTTATAAAAAAAAGCCAATAACTTAACTGGCACGCTCATGCTGATCGGTGTGTTTAAAACGACAGCCTGGCTAATGACTCCTTTTTTAACGGGGATAATATGCAGAGTCAGTTCAGATAATAAATACATCGTCGTAAGATAGAAGGTGGTGGAACATCCGGTTGCGTTTCAGCTCTTCTGCTGGTGAGTCTTTTCCGTATTTGTCCATCTGTTCCCGAAAATCTTCACGGTACATTTTACGGCTCAGCGGCAACGCAGGCCCTGCTGACTCCGGAAGCAGGTTGTTCAGGAACGGTAGATATTCGCTCGCCATCGAATGGCTTGCCCGGACTCGTTGTATGGTCAATATGAAAATCAGTGAACACGGTTCAGAACATTTGTATTCACTGAACCTTCGAATAAATAAGGAAGATCCTTCAGAAAATAGGACAGACACCTACCTCATTAAAAGCAGCTTTTTATAATCAGGATATATATAGGATGCCTTTCCGGTACTGCCATCAGGATAGATGATATTAAGATCCCCGGGAGGGGCGGTAGGCGGCGTTATAGTCACAATCTTATTCAGGTAAACAACCGGATCTATACATATCTGGTTGATACTGGAAACGCGATAATATCGACTCCATTGCTCATAGCGAGTATCACCGCCAAATAATTTAAGAGAGATATTTCCATCCAGATGGTGAGAGATGACAGGAAAGAAATCAGTCGTTAAATGCAAATTACCACGACTCTCTCTTAGCTTCCCTTTTCCGAACGCATTACTGTAACCTTCATCATCGAAATCAAAGACGTAGTTTGCAGCAATAACATTTTTTCCGTTAGCTAATGCTGAAGTTTTAACAAGCCTTACCCCGATCCGGATAGCACTGAGCGTCCAGCCACACGTTGTGCCACCATCAAGTGCTATGCGGGCTTTACGATAACCATCACTGTCCGGTGAACCCAGTGTGATCTGCATTGGATTAAAACCCCGGATAGTACGAATGTGTGAATCTGTTGTGGGGTCATAGTCTTTTCGTCTGCAGGTCTCTGAGCGGTAAAGCACATCCAGCGGTAACACCTCAGTCTCAGCAGGTTGCTTTATCGCCACCGTCACCCACTCCGTACCGTCTGGAGGTGAAAGGATCAATTCCGGGCGGGCCACGCAACTGCACAAGGTGAACAACATCATCAGGGGTAGCAGCCTTGTATGTAATTTAGCGTGTCGATTCAACTTCTTCCTCCGCTACCGATTTAAAACGAATCAGGGCATTCTCACCGCCTGGCAGTTTCCGGGTAACCGACAGCGAACTGCCTACTAAATCCTGCAGGGCCAGGAACATCCGGTTGCGTTTCAGCTCTTCTGCTGGTGAGTCTTTTCCATATTTTTCCATCTGTTCCCGAAAATCTTCACGGTACATTTTACGGCTCAGCGGCAGCTCAGGCCCTGCTGATTCCAGAAGCTGGTTGTTCAGGAACGGTAGATATTCCCTCGCCATCGAATGCTGGCCCGGACTCGTTGTATGGTCAAAATCCGGATTGGTGTTTCGGGGAAATACCCTCCGGATATCTTCTGCCGGAAACTCCCGCACAAACGCCTCCTGCGCCTCTTTTGCCTCCATGTTTTCTGTCTCAGACAGCGAAGGGACAAGAAACAGTTTGACCTTGTGCATATCGGCGGCTCTAAGTCGGCGACAGGAATAGTTGTTCATTGCTTTGCATTCCAGCCAGGTTCGCGTCTGTGTTGCGCGGAAGAAAACCACCGGACTGCCGTGATGCCAGTAATGCTCTCCGATGTACGCCCCCGCCATCTGCGCCGGCAACTCAGCCACCAGTGTCCAGAAAAAACCTAGCGTGGTACCCAGCGGGCCGAACTTACCGTACATCCAGTTATCCAGATTGGCATCAAACGGCACGCTGGTGATGGTGTCACTATCGTTGACGTGCCGGTAGTGGGTGATCTGGTACAGGTTACCCACTGCATCCGCAGTAAAAACCCTTGGCATTCCGTACGTATAAAGTATAGGCGCAACGCCTTTCATCTCTGCCGCATAGGTCAGGCCCAACGCCCCGCCCAGACTATGCCCACAAATAAACAGTTTTTTCCCTCTATCCAGACGGTCTCTGATTTTATCAAACGCATTTTCAAACCGCTCTTTCGCCAGCTGATAGGCCTTCAGAAAGCCACCGTGAATACGACCCGCTTTAGCCAGCCCTGCCGGACACGGTTGTGGCGAATACCAGCCGTCGGTGATCCAGTCCGGGATTTCCTGTGTTCCCCGCCATGCAACAATCACATCAGTCGCATTTTCCACGTAAAAAAACTGGGTACTGTCGAGTAACACCCGGGCTGGCGCTTTATCACTTAAGCTTCGGGAGTCAAAAAATTCAGCGGAGATATAGCGATGACGGAACGGTACATCAACAACCAGTGCGTGAGGATAAAATGGTTTTTCTTCGTGTCGCGGCGTGGCGGATAAATCAAGGCATTTTCTTTTAAAAAAATCCTCAATCATAACTTGATCTGCATAGGCCATATCGGCCATCACACCGAGGTTATAGCCATTTGCCAGCGAATAGTCTTTCGTGTCATGCAGTACCAGTGACCACGCACGGAACGGACAGATTTCTATCACATGGCGCTGCTTCAGCGCTTCCCGCGTGATTTCTGTCCCTTTCAGCGCCTTTCCCTGCGGAAAGTGAAATACCGGCGGCTCAGGTGAATCCCAGCCCGGCATTTCCGGCAGCCGGTCGCATAGCCCGCCGATGGTCACATAGTGATGCCGGTATCCGGCGGCCTCCGCCTTCTTTTGCACGTCCGTTCGCCAACTGTTGTCACGCGTCTCACGACGAAATAAGTTTCCGCTCACCGGCTGACTGTTCGGGTTTCGCCGGAGCCCCAGCGGACGCTGCTCCATCTCGTCTGCAAGTACCTGCGCATCGGTTTTCACATCAACGCTAATCCAGTACAGGTCATCGAACCGCACCAGCCCCTGACTGTCCGTGATACCGGCGGGCGGATTCGGTGGGGGCGTGGGGTCATAATGCGAGTTACCGTCCCAGGCCCACTGCGCCAGCTCTGCTTCCGTAGCCAGCGGATGGTATTCCAGCTGTACCTTCAGGCCGGATACCGGCTGGTTGTCCTCGTCCACAAGCTGCAGTTCCAGCCAGTACAGCTTCTGCTTACCACAGAAAACCTCTTTGTACTTCATTTCATGACTCAGACAGGTCACTGTCGTGTTTTCTGTCGATGCATCCATGCCGATAAACCCTTTTCTTTATATGGGTAATGTCGTGCCATCATACCCATCCCCCCGGTTTAAAGAAATTCATGCACCTGAAAACCGCCGTGAGATCACGTTTATAAAATGAGTAAAAATGCCCGAAAAATAGCAATAGGATGGAAAGCAGAATGGCTTTAGTACGGAAAATATCGGGTAATAAAAAACTGTACCTTACTTCATCGGCGGCCCGACGTTTGGGGTACAGTTTATCACTGCGGGTGTTAAGTGATAAATCGCTTAACGGTCCGGGAGAGCACCGGACTTTCTTTTATAACGTTTATTCAGCTTTATCAGCTTGTGTCCGCT
>ERZ794936.274-NODE-274-length-28261-cov-5.912607_pt1 | contig 28261 bp, 15 predicted proteins | sample MGYA00511083_ERZ794936 | MGnify/ENA primary metagenome ERZ794936 (study PRJEB30137, sample SAMN04331409) | food metagenome | isolation source: Y2 must sample point D1 replicate A | place: Australia: South Australia | collected 2014 ... | reverse complement strand
AGAACTCTACTATCAGATTAATTGAAGTCTTCTTACCAGAAATGGATGCTCCATCTTCTTTAGTTGCTCAAGCTAACTTAACTGCTGCTATCAACGCCAAGCAAGATTAAGAATGCTAAAGAACTTACAAAAAAAAAAAAAAAGAAGTAAATTAAAATTAAGATAATTTCTTTTTTTTTTTTCCACATTTTATACACAACTTAGGATCCTTTTTTAACTTTCAATATAACTTTTTAATATATATTATAATTATATATAAATTTATATGTTTAACGACATAATGACTCAATGAAAACCACATTATTATATTATTTTATGGTCTGTGTTGCATTTCAACTCCACACCTGTTGAAATCACACTTATTATAAAATTCAACATTTTTTTCATCGCAATCCAAGATGACTTTGTAACAATCTTCATATACAGCATTATTTCTTAAGAATTGTATCAACAACTTACCTAAACCTTTTCCTTGGTAATCATCATTCACAGCTATATCTTCTATATGACCAACTTTACCCCCATCATGAATAATTTTTGTTTCTATTAGTAGTGTTCCTATAGCTATGCATTCATCTTTTTCAGAATCTATGATCATAATGGGTTTGTATATGTTCTCATTGGATACCCAATGCTCAATGACTTCAGTAAATGTAGTGTCTGATAACTCACCAACGGTTGTCAAACAAGATAAAGTCTTTTTTATGGAATTTTTATATTTCAAATGGTTCTCTAAGGTTACGTTCTTGAACGAGTAAACACCATTTGATTTGGTGCTCAAACTGTCTGTTATCAATTTGGCAAAAGGAAAAGCAGGTTCCATTAATAAAGTCCGATATTCTTTTGGTGTTTATTTATCTCATTAATAATCCTTTATAAGCTGAAATATAAAGACAAATTACAAAAAAGACCCTAAAAAAAAGAAGATACAAAAATTCGATTATGGATAATATCGAATTGAGATCGGCTTAAATATCACCATGCGAAGAAACGATTTTTTGAAAAAAAACATGAAATGATACGCGAAATGGGTAATGTTTGAATATAACAGTATGGATCTAGTATCAAATTAAAAGAATATATAGGGAGCGTTAACTTTGATCAATTCATCAAGAATAGAATACCTAGAGGAATGTATATCATTGGGGAGTACAAAGCTAATAGTTTATAGGTATCAATATCAGTTAAAGTAGTAGAAGTTCCAGGGTAATGACCTTGAGTGTAGATAACGTAGCAGCAGTAGGCGGTAGTTGAAGAAGCTAAAACACTATAGATTCTCAAGACAACTCTGATGATTGGTCTCCAAGTTTTCAATCTGAACAGATTTTCTCTTTTAACCAAAACAGTGAAACAGTGTTTTTTCTTTTCATCGTAGAATCTGTTGAAAATAGTGAAAAACCACATGAACATTGGGATTTGAACTACGGTTTCAATGAAAATAAAGACTCTGAACCAAGTTGGTCTTTCAAAAAGTAAGAAATCATTGTAGGTTTTGATGTAGTTGTATATCAGGTCTTTGGTGTACATTCTTTCGATACCCACTAGACCTGATAAATCTATGAATAAAGAAACAAAAAAGTGGATTATAAAGAAAGCATAGTAGAAGTTATCAACAAATTCACTCTTCATGATGGTCTTTTGCTTTAGTTCATTGACTTCATCGATTTCTTCTTGTGTGAACTTATCAGCTGGTAATTTTTTTTCGGTAGTTGCTGGCATTTTAATTGTGGTTTTTGGATGTGACAAATTTCTATGGTCTTTGGCAAAAAATCTAGATGTTAAAATTGCTTTGTTCACCAATCTATTATGCCGTAATCAGTGTTAAAATAATAGTATTAAACAAAAAAAAAAGACGGTAAAGCTAGATGATGGTTTTGGAAGGAAAAATTTTCCTCGTGCTGCCCTTTTTAAAACAAAACTCGATAACGGTGTAAACTAATTTTTTTTATAAACGAGAAAGGTCACGTGTTTGTTCACCAGACAAAAGTTGAAAATCACACAGGTTTGTCAGCTTAACAAAGTTATTTTTCTTTACTATTCCTACAACCACTGTAAAAAACACACATAGAAGTCTACTCAACAATGTTTTTTTTTCATTCATAGGAGTACATACCACAGAGGGGTGCATCTCTCACTTATATCCGATCCATCGGGCATAAGAAATTATCATCCGCTGAATTTTTCTTCGGACTTAAAGCTATCCCTTCTAAACCCGCAATTTCTTTTTTTCCTTTTTTCGCTGTTGCCCCTATCGAAAAATAGAAGCTTGCTTTTTTCACCCTTTTCTCCAGATTTAATCTCAAATGAATGATTATCTTGTGCCAATCAAAATATCGAAACTATATAACTGTCGTTGATAGTATTTACTTAAGGGGATAAAAAAAAAGACACCTGTATACTTCTATATAAATTAGTCATCTATTAACAGAAAATTAACATAGAAAAGCAAATAGTTCATGCTGAATATACTCATAAACAGTGTTAATCAAGGAAAAGTATTTTTGAACATAACCAAACTGAAGATGTCCACGATATCTAACTCAAAAGAACCCCTTATTCTTTCTATAGATGTGGGAACTACATCTACAAGAACCATGTTATTTTCAAAAACAAGCAATATTATAAACAAAACGCAAATTCACTACAACAAATTTGAAAATTCAGACTCTAAATCTACTAATTTGGAGCTATGTGGAGAAACAGACATCAATAACAACATCATAAGCTGTTTAGATATGCTACTCAAAGATTTAGACCATGAAAAATACCAAGTTGTCTCTGTTGGTATAGCAAACATGAGAGAATCTTTGATCACGTGGGACCCGTTAACATTAAAACCGTTGAGTAAATGTATTTTATGGAATGATACCAGGAATAAAGAAACAATAACCCAAATGAGAAAGACTTTAAGCAGCGAAGATTTGATGTATTTCAGAAACAAAACAGGATTTAACAATCTGTCCACTTACTTCTCAGCAGGAAAACTTAAATGGTTGTTGGAAAATGACTTGAAATGTCTTGAGAACTCTCAAAAGATTATCAACGTCGGTACTGTAGATTCTTGGATTTTGTCAAATTTTACCGAAGAAAATGCATTTAAATCAGATATAACTAATGCATGCCGTACTGGAATTTTTGATGGGGTAACATCTAAGAACGATGTGAATCTAATGAATATCTGGAAGATACCCCATCAAATATTTAAACTGAATTTTCCAGAAATAGTATCCTCGTCTGAATTTTACGGCAACTTTAACATTCCTAATAATCATTCAGATTCGGCTCAGCGTGACCGTATTATGAAATGGTTGCGAAAAGTTCCTATTCAAGGTTGTTTAGGTGATCAATCTGCATCATTAGTTGGCCACTTGAAGTTTAATTCTTCAGAAACCAAAATGACTTATGGTACCGGATGCTTTATTTTAAGTAATACAGGAACTGTCCCTAAATATGACAATAATAGTGAAAACAAGTTGTTGAATACAGTTGCTTATCACTTCCCCTATTTGGATGAAGGAAAAATCACTTATGCATTAGAAGGCACCATTGGACAATGTGGATTTTTGATACAGTGGTTAATGAAGAACATCAATTTAGTAAACGATTTGGATAGTTTGACAAAAGTATTTTACGATTACAACAAGAAAAAAGACTTGTTCAATGATGACATAGTTTTTGTTCCTGCCTTAACTGGTCTTTATTCTCCATATTGGGATGAAAATAGCAGAGGAACAATATTTGGAATTGATGCCAAAACAGAAAAAAAAGATTTGATCATTGCTTGTATGAAAGGATTGTGCTTACAAGTTGCTGTTATATTAAAAGAAATGTCTGGTTTAGAAATAACAGAAAACATAAAAAACTCAGAAAAAACTTTGATTTCAATCGATGGTGGATTGTCTCAAAATCACGAGTTTTTGAATCTTCAAGCTCAATTTCTTGATGGACGTAAATACCAATTGGAAAGAAACCTTAATCACGAAGCCACTAGTTTTGGGGCTGCTATAGCTGCGGCGTTTGGAACCAAAGATGTAAATGATAGAAAAATGTGGAAAGACATTAGTGATTTAAAGGAGCATGTAAATAAAAACAAAGAAAACATTTTGATAAATAATCCCAAATTAGAAGATTATTTGTATGATTGTAATAACAATATTGAATATTTGAATAACCAATATACTAGATGGGACTTGGCGATAAAAAGATCTTCATTGTGGCTATTCGAGGATATGAAAAGTAAGTTGTGATTTTAATTTTTTTTTTGTAACATTTTTTTTTAAATATTTCAAAATATGATTATATTCCTGATTAGGAAATAAAAAGTTTGAGAAAGTTTTTTTTTTCTTTTTTACATTTTTACGTGTTAAAATTTCCTATTTGGGAGAAAATACTCTTTAAAGAGAAACAGCCATTCGTCAACGAAGCAAAAAAAAGAAATTCTGGGCACTTTCAATGTTCATGTTAGTTGAGTACTTTTTTTCTTAACTTTATTCATAAGAAATCTAATATAAAAATTTAAAATATACTGTAATTATACAGAAAAAAATACTCAAAAGTAACCAATAACTCATACAAAGACATATTAAAAATGGCTCAAGGTAAAAAAGTTGCTCCAGCTCCATCTGCTATCAGAACCAAGAAGGAAACCAAGGCTTCCAACCCATTAGTCAGATCTACCCCAAGATCTTTCGGTATTGGTCAATCCGTTCAACCAAAGAAGAACTTATCCAGATACGTTAAGTGGCCTGAATACGTCCAATTACAAAGACAAAAGAAGATCTTAAACTTAAGATTAAAGGTTCCTCCAACTATCGCTCAATTCCAATACACTTTGGACAAGAACACTGCTGCTGAAACTTTAAAGTTATTCAACAAGTACAAGCCAGAAACCGCTTCTGAAAAGAAGGAAAGATTAACCAAGGAAGCTGCCGCCATTGCTGAAGGTAAGACTGCCAAGGATGTCTCTGAAAAGCCATACGTTGTCAAGTTCGGTTTAAACCACGTTGTTTCCTTAATTGAAAACAAGAAGGCTAAGTTAGTTTTAATTGCCAACGATGTTGACCCAATTGAATTAGTTGTTTTCTTACCAGCTTTATGTAAGAAGATGGGTATTCCATACGCCATCATCAAGGGTAAGGCTAGATTAGGTACATTGGTTAACCAAAAGACTTCTGCCGTTGCCGCTTTAACCGAAGTTAGAGCTGAAGATGAAGCTGAATTAGCTAAGTTAGTTTCTACCATTGATGCTAACTTTGCCAGCAAATACGAAGAAAACAGAAAGCACTGGGGTGGTGGTATCTTAGGTCAAAAATCTACCCACAAGGCCGAAAAGAGAGCTCAAAAGATCAACTTTTAAATTTAACTGTTTTTAATTTAAAAGCAATTCAATTTTTTATAAAATAAGTTAGTCTTGACTAACCCTCATCAGCTGTTTTTTTGTGAATAAATTTTGTCGTATTCATCATGCAATAGAGATCAATCTTTAAAGAAGGAGGTTGTTATACAGAGAAATTATAGATTCTTAGGATGAGACTATAAGTTGCTTAGCGTTGAAGAACATAATATTAATTTTTCATTAATTTGCAAAGTTAAATGTTTTATAGTTAAGAATTTATGAGTTGTTGACTGTGCCTATTGATTTGTTGAAGTTTTTTTGTATAATCTACCATTTTAAATTCTTCTTATTTATGAATTATTATAACATGTTTAACTACAATTTTTGCAATCAAAAAATGTTACATTTACTTTAGGAATCAATTAAAAATTATTTTATTTTTTATTGAAGTTATCAAGGAAATAAGAGGTTTTATTCATATAAAGCTGTTGACTTTTTCTCTTGTACTTCACCATTGTCGCTACAATTGCTGTTGTTAGTAGTTGTTTAATCAACAAAAAAATATGTTAATATTTTAGTATCTTTTGATACCAAAACATTACATTTTCTTCACTTGTCAAGTCATTTGCATATTAAGTATTCAAACAACTTGTCAAATGAAGTTTTTCCTCTCACTATTTTTTTTACTTATTTTTAAATTTGAAGTCTTTATTCAAGGTTGAATAAGTTAAGTTTAATCGTTAAAAAAATTAGCATTTATAAATATTTTTATATATCAAGAAGAATATGGTAACTTCTTCCATACTTGAATTTTCAAACCATCGTCCAAGTATTCATTGAAAGGTACTAGATGGTATTTGAATATTCTAGGCATGATTTCAAACTTGAATAGCCAATACAAAGTACATGCAAACATCATGTAAACAGCCATGTAGTTATATGGAGGGAATCCGTCCATGTTGTTCATAGAAGAATCATCTTTCATTATAAACGGCATAAAGAGCAGATATAAGGATAAGAGGATTAAGAAAATGTTTCCTGAATCAAACGACTTTATAGGAGCTTCAGGTCTACCTTTTTCTTTGTTCTTCTTTCTGTAAATGTATAAGGCTATTACTACAAAAAACAAGATAACTTGATTATAGTATGATTCCACAGAAACAATGTAGGTATAAGCATTTGAAGAATCTTCTCCAGAACCTTCTGTACCTGATGATGCGGTAATAATTAGCAGTAAAATTGTCATAACACCACCAACAAGCAAAGAGTTGAAAGGAGAGTTTCTATAGTTTTTAGACAAGGTCTTGGAAAAGGGTAAAATACCATTTCTGAAAATTTCTTGGTTCATTCTACCAATACCAAACAAACACACAAATAAGTTTGATAAAGCAGATAGAGCAATAGTCAAAGTAACAAACTTACCACCAAGATTTTCTCCGTAAATTTTCTTGAAGAAGAAATAACCCAGCAAAGAACCAGAATTGGCAATTTCGTCGTAAGATAATACCTTCAATATAGCGAAACATAAAGAAACGTATAGTAAGAAAGTAACAGCTAGAGAGTAAATACCAGCTTTTCTGATTGTAACTTCTGGATTGATAATCTCAGCTGTATTATTGTGAATACTTGACCAACCTGAAAAGCAATATAAAGCTTGAATGAAGGCAGCTGGCAACTGTGAGAATGAGTATAGTGTATTGGTTTCGAATTTGAAGAATGGAGGCCAATACATGTCATCGACCAAATCAGATGATAGTAAATTAGGCACAAACAATACCACCAAAGAAGTTATGATCATTATGGCAATGGTGAACAACTTAAAAATCCCTAATAGATTTTGGATTTGTACACCCTTCTTCATGTAAAGTCCATGGATCAAAGTAGTAACAACAACAGTAAAACCACCAATCAAATTTACAATTCTGTTATCGGCGTTAGGGTAGCCCATAAGAGATAACATATATCTGGCAAAAACAATGGCAGAGGTAGTAATAAAACCGGTCAATACAGAGAAAATCCCAAAGATAACACTAGTCATGTTCTTAGGTTTATCAAAAGATCTCTCAAGGAAATTTTTTGTACCACCATTCTTTGGAATTAAGCAGCCAAACTCCAAGTATAGATATAAACCAAAGATCGCAAAGAAGGTGGCTATAGACCATACTATAAAGTAAATAAAAGGGTTACCACCACAGTTGACAAAAATAGCGGATGAAGAGAAAATACCTGAACCTATGATTCTTGATATGAAAATGATTGTTGTTGAAAATAACCCTAGATGTCTACCTTGAGGAACTTCATGGTTATCATCATCTTCCAAGTGAGATTGATTGCTGTCCCCGGTTATTAATTGAGATATGACTCTTGAAGTTGTTTTATTCATCAGCCTGGTTGAAACTGATCCTTTATTATTGGATTTATTCGAGTTCATGGTATTCAAGTCTGTCTCTGGGGAAGCATCGGTTCGTTGTTCTTCCAAACGACTGTTGATAAGCACGTTGCTTTCATCATCTATGCTTTCAAATTGTTGATCTTTAGCATTTTCAACTTCAACATCTGGAATGTGCTTTGTAATAGAAATAATCTTCGATAAAGGCTTGGAATGTTCTAATTTATCTAAGAAGTCTTCGTTTTGATATATCGCCTGGTTGTTTTGGTCTAGATGTTCTATAGAACCAAAAGAACGGGAAAAAGAGCCATCATCTCCATTGTAGGAAGGAAGAGACATACTTAGAAATCAAACAGGCACGGAACTCAATTGGTTCTACACAACGAACTACTTGTTAATTTGAAGATATGTATTTTTTTGAAATTTAAAATGGCTTCTTATTCCCAGAAAGTGTGGTAAAAATTCATACAGCTTACAACTCTTCATTTGGGCCAAAAAAAAAGCAAGAAAACTCACTTCTACGGCGTAACTATGGGACTTCTTTTTTTTTAACTCCGAATCGGGAATAAAAACGTGATGTAAGTCACATGACCAGGTTAACACGGAGTTTACATATTAATAATGATTTCTAACGAATATATATCGAGTCTAGCTAGAGTTTAATTGCTTGACAAAAGCTTCCTTGGCTAGTTTTAATAATGTATCTAATTCACCGGAGTCTTCACACATGGAGTAGAAAATAGAGTCCTTGTTTAGCAACAAAGAGTATGGATGATCATATTCTTTCAATAAACCATTGTCTAATACAACAATCTTGTCGTAATCTATAACTGTCTTCAATCTATGGGCAATTGTCATAATAGTACAGTTGCTGAATTCTTCTCTAACTGTTTGTTGGATGATTTGATCAGATTTGTAATCCAAAGAAGCAGTGGCTTCATCCAATAAAATAACCTTTGGTTGTCTTAATAATGTTCTGGCCAAACAGATCAACTGTCTTTGACCTTGGGATATATTACTACCACCCTCAGTAATTGCATTATTCAAATTCAAGAACTTGTTAACGTTGTTATTAGAGGTGTCATCTTCAGAAGAGCTAGATTCTTTAGAAGCTATCTTCTTGTAGTTATTGGACTTTAATGAGCTTAATTCTTCCTTGCTTATCAAGTTAACTCTTCTTAAAGATTCAAAGATTTGCTCATCTGAGTATTCGTCATATGGATCTAAGTTAGTCTTTATAGTACCAGTGAACATTTGTGGATCTTGTGGAATAATACCAATAGATTGTCTTAACTTTTTCAAAGGAATGGAAGTAATATCAACACCATCAATCTTAACATAACCGGTTTCTGGTAATAAAAATAAGAATAATGCAGACAACAGGGAAGATTTACCTGCACCTGTTCTACCAACAACGGCAACAGAAGTTTCTGGCTTAACAGTGAATGTAATGTGCTTGATAACCTTTGGTAAGTTTGGTGCATATCTCAATGATAAGTCGTTCAATTCTATAGAACCTTGAGATGGCCAGTTCTTTTCTTCAGGTAATGGAGCTTCTAAGTTCAATGGTTCTTGCTCAATGTCAGTATATTCTTTTAATCTTTCAACAGAGTTCATACACATTTCAACGTTGGAATACATTCTAACTACCCACAAGGCAGATTCTGTGAATGTGATAGCATAAGTCAAGGAAATACCAGCTAAACCTGCATCAATCGAATCAATTTGTAATAAAATAGAGGCACCAGCAAAGAAAGTGACAAATGCACCAATAATATCAATTCTGGCAGCTAACCATCTGTTAGCAACCCATAAGTAGAAGAACGGCTTGTTGTTGGTATCAATCTTTACCAAATTTTCCTTGATAAATCTTCTTTCATCACCATAAGCTCTAATAGTAGAAATACCGACTAAAGTTTCAGAGAAATGTTGCATGATTGGAGATTTAGTAATAGAATCAAATCTCTTCAATTCTCTAGAACCACAAGAGTAAAAGTAACCCAAAGCATAGTACATGGAACCAATAATAACAGCACCAATCAAAAAGACAGGAGTAATCCAAGCAATCAAGATAATAGTTGAGAAACATTGAACCAATGAATTGAAAGATAATTCAACAAATGGTGCTAAATCTTGATCAACAGATTCAATATCCTTGGAGAATCTGTTCATAATTCTACCAATAGGGGTGGTATCAAAGAATCTCAACTTGGCAAACATGACATTATCTAAGATAATATTGAACATCTTTCTAGAAGCATTACAACCAGCAACAAAGGTAGCAATAACTTTGAAGGAAGATATAACAGCAAACAAGGCACCAATACCGAAGTAAATAGAAATATAGTAGATTGTACCGTGACCAGCCATTGCTGAAATAGATTGAACATTAGCAGATAAAGAAGAACCAGGAGTATTAGCAAAGTGAATAGCACTGTTCAATAAAACAGAATCTTGTTTGTTTGGTTTAATGGATAAATCATTGACAACATAACTAACAGCAGCCTTAATAGAATCAGCAGAAGAAGCCCAGTTTCTCATCCACCAAGCTTGTAAAATAGTAATACTATTGGCAACCATGAATACAGAACATAAAGCCAAGACAATTGGGATACCACCAAAGACCTTTATGTACCAAGCATAGACTTCCAACTTAACAACACCATCAGATTTACCTTCAGATTGAACTAATTTACCTTTAGATTTTTTGGATTCATCAGTAACTTCAACAGGTTTTTTGATAGCAGCGTTTTCACCATCTGCGGTTTCTTCGCCATCCTTGTTGTCACCAAGCTTGGATAAATCAATCCCATGTTTCTTTTCAGATCCTTCAACATTTAATTCAACTAAGTGATTGGAAGAAGCAGATAAGATGGAGTTTTTCAATAAATCATCATCACCTAACAAACCTTGGTTAAATAAGTCCAAAGGTGGACCTTGGCCCTTAACTTTACCATTTTCCATTAAAACACACCAATCGGCTCTCTTCAAAGTCAAGGCAATGTTATGGGAAACCAAAACACAAGTTCTGTTCTTCATCAAGTCACCAGTAATACAATTTTCATAAATCCATAAAGCATTGTGGGAATCAACGGCAGATAAACAATCATCTAATAACAAAGTATTAGCCTTGGAGTATAAAGCTCTAGCTAAAGAGACTCTTTGCTTTTGACCACCAGATAAAGATAAACCCTTTTCACCAATTTCGGTTTGATCACCACCAACTAAGATTTCCAAGTCTCTGGTTAAACCACAAGCATCAATAACAGCATCGTATCTTTCTTTATCAAAAGGTTCGGAAAATAAAATATTGTTTCTAACGGTATCATTTAACAACCAAGCAGATTGGGAACAATAAGCAATAGATCTAGTAAAGTTGGTATTTGGGTCAACCACTAAATCATCTTTGGCATTAATGGAAGGAACGTAAATGGTACCTTTTTGCAAGTTCATTTCACCTAACAAACCCATTAATAAAGAAGTCTTACCAGAACCAGTTTCACCAACAACTAAATTCAATTTACCAATCTTGAAGTCAATGTTCAAGTTTTGTAATTGGAAATCAGCTTCATCTTTTTTGTTCTTATTTTCAGAATTTTCATCAGTCTTTTCATCAGATCCAGACCAAGATAAAACAACATCTTCGAAACCTAATTTGGTATCGCTGACAGTTAGTTGATCGTATTTGGCAGATTCAGGTTCGTTCAAAAACTTTTGAATTCTGTCCAAAGAAACCTTAGCTTGGATAACAAAAGAAGCCATATCAGAAAAGTATTCCAAAGGACCCTTTAGCATTGCAAATAAGGATAAAGCAGTGAAGGCAACAGAAACAGATAATTGGTTACCTTGGTAATAAGTGTAGAAAGCAAAGGCACAAGAACTGATAATGGATGGAGTCAAACACCAAACAAAAGTGGATAAAGCCCAAATGTAACTTCTAACTAGTAATAAGTGCAATTCTTCCTCTCTGATACTCATGATTTCATTAATGAAATTTTCTTCCCATGAAAAGAACTTGATGATTCTGATATTGTTGAAGGTTTCATTTAATTTTTGAATTCTTTTATCAGTAACAGATAAACTCTTATTTTGGTAAACACCAATGTAGTTCATCAACTTGTAATTAATTGGGGATAAGATTAAAATCAAAGTAGCACCGATAACAGAGGCAAAACCAATCAACTTGTACAACAAAGTCATTGCAACAACAGTCATGGTAACAGATTCAACGAAGGCATATAAGTAAGCACAAACTTCAGAAACTTTGAAAGCATCAACAGACATCAAGTTAATGATACCACCAAGAGTGGCGTTTTCTTCAATTTCTTCTTCATCTCCATTTTCAGTTTCTTCTTGTTCGTCATCCTTAACAGCATGTTGCACAGAAATTTTTCTTCTCAAAGCCTTGGCGTAAACTTCAGAAATGATGATGGCTCTGATTCTAACACAAACTCTTCTACCATAGAACAAACATTGACCAGACAAAGCTGCACAGATGATTTTTGCAAGTAACATGAAGATGATGTATAACCAAACAACATTCTTTGGAAGAATAGATGGATCAGAAACGTATTCTAAAATCTTTCTTAACAGAACAGTTGGAACAAAGGTTATACAAGAGTTTAAAAAGGAGAAACAAACTTGAACAACTAAGTACTTAGTAAAGAAAAGAATAACATCTCTGGAGAAATGACTGTAGTCTGAATTTTTCTTCTTGGTAAAGATTTTGAAGTTGGATAAGACATTCAAAGCATGATCTTCTTTGGTAAGAGACCAGATTTCAGAAAATTTGATGAATTTGGTGTGAGATAACCAAATAAATGGGTCCAAAAAGGAGTAGTAAGCAAAAGATAAGACTGAGGTGACAGGTTCAGGAGAAGGAGTCAACAATTTAGATTCTAATCTTTCATCAACATCTTCGTTTTCTTCATCATCAGAATCACCGTCAGCTGCAGTCTTGTGTTCGTAGAACAACACAGGTAAGTTGTTTTTAATTCTAGAAGTTAATGAATTCAATAGTAAAATTGAGTTTAAAATGAATGAAACAAAGAAGAACTTGTTTTCCAAAGGAGAGTATCTTTCAGAATGTATAATAAATGATCTGAAGTTGATAGCACTCAAAGTAAAAGTGAAAATGTAATTGATCAAAGATAAACCCCATAGCTTTTGAACGTTAATGTAGTAGTTGTAGTTGTTGCTATTCTTGAAGCATCTGAAATTAACATTCAAAAACATAGCAGCGTTCAAAATTAAGTTGACAACAAAGGTATTTTTGGAGTAGAAGTAATGGTAGAATACATTTCCAAAGGTCAAAACATTGACAATGAAAACTTCAAGGTATAATCTGAAATAATCAAATTTCGATCTTTCAACAACTACTTGGTAAGAAGCTGTTTCATCATCATTTTGTTTTAAATGGAAAATAGAAAAATGGGATTCCTTTATTTGCTTGACTTCAGAATCGTGTTCAGTAGATCCGTAGTTGTCTTTTACTTCATCATCCATCTTACTCAATAAAGGAACTGTTAATCTATCAGCAGAATCTTCAATGTTCAACAAAGCATTGAACAAGTGTGAATTTTCCTCTATCTTTTTCCATGTCTTTATCTTGTGATTGTAGTAGTAAATACCAATGTGATACAGGATATTAAACACTAAGACGAATATGATAAATTGATGGTTCAAAACATAGTGTCCACGCTCAGTAAAATCATCATAGTACCAAATCGATGATGATAATGTACTGTTAGCTAAGGCTGAATTCAATCCATACTCGTTACCATTCAAAGGTAGAATATTATTCAAGTTGTAGAAATCCAACATTTACTAATAAAATATGCTGTATATTTGACTTTAGGGTTTCCCTGCTAATATTTCCCTATATAGAGGTTATCTTATCTTTGAAACACCAGTATAAAATATAAAATGAGAAGAAACCACAAAAACGCCTGTGAACAATTTACAACATCTAAATGCGGCAAGAGGAAAATATCTCCTTCGTGGAAGACACTGCCCCCACCAAAAAAAAAAAAAAGAAAAAAAAAAAGCCCGCTTGGGCAATAATAAAATTAACACATTATTTAAATCGAGGAGGCCCGCAGTTAAAGGACAAAGTACGATACTTCCGTTGAATTGTGTCAAATGACAGTTTTTAACATGTGGGTTTTTTTTATGTATGTAGATAATAATCGGCAATTTCATATCTTGTAATAGTTACATTCTGTTGGGAGGTTACAGAACAGTGATGAATGATTGTATAACACAAAAAGTAATGATAGATACATCATTTAAAATGAGATATTAGTTAATATAATTGGGTCTTATCTCCTTGAGTGAAAAAAAAAAAAAATGCACCGAACTGTACACAAAAAAAAAAAAATGCAAGAAACTGTAAAAAAAAAAAAAAAAAAGAGCCATAATATGACACAGGAAAAATAGATTATTCCTGTTTTTATTCTGCATGCTCTTTTCCATATCCCTGTCAATATTTATTCCAGCACATCTTATTTTTTTTTAGTATGTAGATAAGATAAGCAGATATATTGAGGTTCAATTTTGATCTTTTTTCCATCTTTTTTTATTATTATATAGATAAGATAAGCAGATATATTGAGGTTCCATTCTGGGGTTTTTTTACTACAAAGATAAAATAAACAGTTATATTGAGGTTCCATTCTGGTTTTTTTATCATATATAGATAAGATAATCAGATATTTTGAGGTTCCATTCTGGTCTCTATTACTATATATATATGAGATAATCACCTAAACTGAGATTCCAATTATAGCCTTTTCCCCAATCTTTTCTATCATACATAAATAAGATAATCACTTGTACTGAGCTTCCAATTCTAGTCTTTTTTCTATCTGTCTCAATTCCTCCTCTCTTTTCAACAGTTCTTGTCTCTTCAACAACAATTCATTTTGAATTCTTAACTCAAATTGCTTCAATTTTTCTTCTTCTAATCTTATTTGTTCCTCCTTAGCCAAGTAGGAAGTGTCTTTGTTGTCATCTACGTTATCAGGAATCACGGTTGGTGATTCTTCTATAGATAAGTTTTCATTATTAGTATATTCATGTTTTGATTCATTGTAACTGCCTGATGTGTTACTGAACGACTTTTGATTGGTATTTGGCAAGTGCACTGAACTGTTGCTATTTCCACTCAAAGTTTCTGTTCTATACTTTTCATACAATATTTCATGTGTGTATTCCTTGAAATCATTCAAATGTGAAATGAATAAAACATTTCTTAAAGTAACAAAATCGGACTTAGTGGCATCCTCAATATCAATGATTATGTTTCCTTCAGCGAAGTGCTCATATTTTCTACCTCTGACTTCTTCATTGTTGACTTGATAAATGTCATTAGAACCAATGACTGAAAATGGCAAAAGTCCATTTAAATATTCGTTATATTCATATTCTTCATCGTCTTCATTGTTGTTATTAGAAACAAAGTCATATATTGGGATCTTATGGTACTTGATATCTTCAGTGATCAATCTTTTGTTCAGTTTCAATTCGCTTTCTGTTAAAGTGTCACCTTTGCATAAAATAGGCAAGATATTACATCTTTCACCAATTTTTTTCAAAAATTCAATGTCAAACTCTCTTAAACCATGTCCTGTAGGCTCAATCAAATATAAACATACATGAATTCTAGAATCTTTAAATCTTGGATTTCTTTTCAATCTGTTTTCTTCCAATAAAACATCATCGAAATGAGAAGTAATAAAGTTGTTGATCAACTGAATGTCTGGTTGAGAGTTCAAATTGTTGTTCAAGTTAAGAGTATCTGTTAAGTTCAATTGTATTTTGATTCCATTATCATCTTCCAATTCTACTATTTCGTGTCTTAAAGAAACAGGAATTTCATTTTTGCTGATTTCTTCTAAATCTAAAGTCTCTTCATTGTTGTAGAACTTATCTAATTTGCTATAACTTGTACCTCCTTGAACTATGTTTCTTCCACACAAAGAATTAATCAAAGTTGATCTTCCACTTCCTGGTTTTCCTGCTATAAGAATGTTGAATACTATAGATCTCTTGAGTTGCTTTTTCTTTCTGAAATCACTGTTTGCAGCTAATATAGACGACATTATCAAATTTCGTATAAGTTTTCTCTGTTTTTTTTGGGTGTATTAATATAAAATTACTTAATAGTTATATTAATAATTCACAATATTGGTTATTGTATACAAGTAAAAATTTTTGTTTTGCTTGTGTTTTTTCTTAGTAATTTTCGCCTTGATACGGGTTATGTATTTGTTTAGTTAAAACGGGTTGGTATGCGGATCAGGTTTAGAGGGTAGGATATATTTTTAGCGTGGGTACTTCCTAATTAGGAAACTAAAATGTTGCTTGGAGAAAAAGAAGGTTATGTCCGATGGCAAATCCTGCCTGCATAATGCACGTGACTGCTTTTGCCCACCGCTACCAAGTAAAATACAGCAAAAACACACGTGACTGCTTTTGTATACCGCTACCAAGTAAAATAGAACAAAAACACACGTGACTGTCTTTGCCCACCGCTACCACAATCTTTCAAATATTTCGTATCCTTCACCAATCGGATTTAACAGCTGTATTTTTCCCCTCTTCTTAAGTCCTGTCCCCAGCAAGGTAAAATTTTTCTTATTAGTAATTCCGTCTCTATAACATAAAAAAAGCAGTGAATTATTCAGTCATCTAGTATCCTTTTTTTTGGCTCTTAAAATTTAAATTTGAATATACATTTCTATGCTGTTTGATTAATCATATCCAAAGAGAATATAGCATCCAAAGACCAAAAATATATAAATATGTCTAATTATATTGTTGATAACTCTTTAGTTGCCGCTAACGATCAATCTTCCATAGCAGAATTCAAAGATACTACAGTTTTACTAATCGACAACTATGACTCATTTACTTGGAACATTTATGAATATATAGTGCAACAAAACGTTAAATCATGCGAAGTTATTAGAAACGATAAAATCACTCTGGAAGAAATTGAAGCTATGAATCCAGATATCATAATCATATCCCCTGGTCCTGGTCACCCAATAACAGACTCAGGTATAAGTTGTGATGTGATCAACTCATTCAAAGGTATTAAGCCTATATTTGGTGTGTGCATGGGTCAAGAATGTATGATTCAACTATTTGGTGGTGATGTTGTTTATGCTGGTGAAATTGTTCATGGTAAGACTTCAACTATCAAACATGATCAATTAGGTTGTTTTAAGAATATCACCCAAGGAATTGCTGTTACTAGATATCATTCCTTGGCAGCAGAAAAATCTACCATTCCTGAATGTTTTGAAATATCTGCATTGACTGAAGAAAGTAAAGTCATCATGGGTGTTAGACATAAAAAATACATCATCGAAGGTGTTCAATTCCATCCTGAAAGTATTTTGACTGAACAAGGTCACTTGATGATAAGAAATATGTTGAGATATAAAGGTCACGGTACTTGGGATTCTTTCTATAAAAATCACCAACTTGATCCTAGAGAGAATACTCCATCTTTGGAGGATATTATGGATAACAAAAACCATAGAGAATCTATTCTAGATAAGATTTTCAAAACAAGACAAGATGATTATGAAAAATTGCAAAAGATTCCTGGTCTTTCTTTCAAAGATCTTGAGTTGAATTACGAGTTAATTGGCTCCAAGAAATATGATAGAATTAACTTATATGATAAGTTACAATCTAGTAATACTGACCCTTACCATGTATTTGCTGAAATCAAAAGAGCTTCTCCATCCAAGGGTGATATCAATTCTGAATTGAATGTTTTAAAACAAGCTAATGAGTACGCTAAGGGAAATGCCACTGTTATCAGTTGTTTGACCGAACCTAAATGGTTTAAGGGTGACTTACATGATCTTAGATCTATTGCTGATTTCTTAGCTTTAAATTACGGTAAGGAAAGACCATTGCTGTTAAGAAAAGACTTTATTTTTTCTGAATATCAAATATTAGAAGCCATTAATGCTGGTGCCGATACTGTTTTGCTTATAGTAAAAATGTTGTCAGATCAACAACTTATTAGATTATACAAATACTGTCAAAAGTACAACTTAGAACCATTGGTTGAAGTAGCTAATGTAGATGAAATAAAGAAAACATTGGAATTGATTCCTGATGTTAAAGTCATTGGTATAAATAATAGAGATCTACACACATTCTCTGTTGATATGAATATTTCCGTTGAAATATCTAATTACCTGAACGAAATCAACCAAAAGCCTTATATAATTGCATTGAGTGGGATTTTGAAACCACAAGATGCTGATGTTTTCAAATTTGAAAACTCTTGTATAAAAGGATTCTTGGTTGGTGAAGGATTAATGAAAACCAGTAATGTTTCTGAGTTCATTTCAAAATTAAAGAAATAGAAATCTATGTGTATATATCAAATCATAAATCTTTTCTAGCTTTGTTGTATTTGCTTGCTACCTTAAACCATATACCCTTAAATTGGTTATCCTTGGTAACTCTGTTTTCAATTTGAAGGTTTTCTAAGGTTACAAACTTAGGCCAATTAACAAATTGCATACCGTTCTTTATGCAATATCTTACACACAACAATATGGTCAAGATAGAAACGGACATTACTGACTTGTTTTTGAAGTTGTTAATGGTACCGTTAAATGGTTTTAAAAAGGTGGTTACCAATACTAAAGCAGAAACGTAAAGAACAGATGGAATTACTTGAACATTGAATGGTCTTCTGTCTTCAAATGGCGATAAAGACGAATCATAATTGTATGGTTTGAAATTACCTAAAACCAAATCATAACCATCTTGTCTTTGACCATCTTTGTAATTATTTTTCAAGTATCTGGTGATAGAGTTCTTTAAATCTTGTAAAGCACCTTTTTTAGTTCTTGTTCCTGTTCTGGTGAAATCAGTCTTTAAAGCACCGGTACCAGAATAAGATAAGGATACAAAGTCAGCGTTGTCAGCCCATAAGTTTTGGAAATCATACAAAAATTCTTTATCTTCTTTCCAAGTCAATGGGAAGTCTGGTATGTTACCATCGTGAGAAGCTGGTAGATTCAATAAAGAAGTAAGTTGTTTTTGTAATTGCCAACCAGCCAAAACAGATTGAACAACATTGGTTCTGTCTAAACAATCCATACAATTGGATCTAACCACATTTTGTTGTAGTTGATCAACTTTCTTTGATTGAATATCATATTGGAAGTATGTGTTTTCTTTTTGGTGATAATCCAAATCTTGCAATGCCTTCAACAAATTGTTAACGTTGTCCCATCTCATTTTACTACATTCCTTGTGGAAATCAAAGTAGATGTACTTGATGTCTGCACTGAATGTATTTTTTGGCAATTGTTTGATTTTTTCGTACAATTGCTCATAACCTTCCTTAACTGGCAATTCGTAACCTTTATGATTAACAAGATTAATCAAGTAATTGTCACCATACAAATCAGTTAATTGTTTAAAGTGCTTTATACCCCTATCAAAAGATTTTTCTTCAAAGTTGTTGACATACAATTGTGGTTTGTATTGTAAGTTATTAACTTCACACCATTGAATAGGTACAGATCCTCTGATTTGTAAAAATGACAAGAATTTGTTCTTTTCTGGTAGGTATACAACTTGTTCAGTTTCATTAAAGTTGGCTACATTACCATCTTCATTCGCACCTCTTCTGAAGTATCTGGTACCAGCGTTTTTGATAGATCTTCTGGTAATCAAAGACAATTGAACTTTTTCATCGTGGAAAGTTGTAAACAACACTTTAACATAACCGTAGATAATTGGAGTAATAAAAGAGTGAGATTCAGGATCTTCGATCAAATCTTTGGTTAAGTAATTGTTCCATTGAAACTTTGTATTTAAGTTCTTAATAGAAGTAGAGACTGAGCCTAGTTTATTTAGAGTTTGCTGAGTGTTTGTTAAGTCCAAAGTATTCGAGAAATACAAGGAGCTGTTTAGTAAGTTTTCTTTGAAAATCTTCAAATAAGTGTTTTCTTCATCTGTGATATTCTCATTGATGCTATAATCAAGAGGAACAATTTCGTAATCAATGATTTTGTTCACTTGATGGTAAGTGTTTGAATCAAATTGATCTTTCAAAGATCCAACCTTCAATGAGTGCTTACCAAAGACCAAGTACTTGTTCAGCTTTAGCTTAATCACACCCAGAAATACAGAGACATCTAGTGTCTTCTTAGCAATTTGAAGGAACTTCCCATTCAAAGGTAGAACTGTGAAATCATTAGACTTGTGATACTTTTCACTAGAAAATGATAATATCTTGTGTGCTTTCGAATCAACTATGTTAATGGTGTTATCTTCTAAAAATTGAACCTTCAAAAGACCATCAGATTCAATAAGATCTAAAGATTGTGTACCTGACATTTTGTTAGTTATAGTGGTTTCTACTAGGTGATTAGGGGGTGTTGTATCTATAAGAGATTACATGAAGGGTGGTAAAAAAAAAAAATTTGAACGCGTATTTCCCTAAATGGTCAGAATGTACGGAATAGGAAAAGATTATAGGCGGCTAATGGGGTAGAGACGTTAGAAAAAAAGGGTTCCCAAATAGGTAATAATTATAACTTTTCGGGTAACTTTGTGTTAAAGCTTGTGCGGGAAGCAGAATCCGCAGTGGGGAATGTCACCAATACATTGGTTTCAGTGCGCGGCAGAACACTACGAATAGAGGGGTGTCATTATGAAGCAGGATATCAATCACAAATGGAATCGTGTACCGAGTACAAATTCACCAGTATATTGGGGGAGGGGGTTTCACACGCACAAAGTCACACTCCCCCCTTTATCCCTCCTCGTCAGCAGTCATATTATTACGGTCTTACCGTTTAGCACAGCCTGGTAGCGGCAGGCTCTCAAATATGCACCGTGTTTTCTTTTTCCTCATTAGACAGGGGGTATTTTTTGGTGCACGTTTTTTTGTCTTTGACTCTGTCTAATTCGTTCTACGATACCATTCATCGTTTAATTAATATTGCTGTATATCGAACAGCTTCGCTCCAGAAAATCCAAATAGTATAATTAAAATAACCAAATGCCTTCTTTATCCAGGAGTATATCTGGAAATTCCTCTAGCAGCAACGACGAGCCTGAAACTTTGAGGGTTGCTATTCTTGGGACAGGAGAGGTTGGTAAGACTTCATTTGTCAATAGACTTACAATGAAGTTTATTCCAGAATCTCATTATCCCACATTGAAAGTAACCAATTGGTTGTTTCAATTTGAACCAGTAAATGATTTAACAAGGCTAATATTGGATGAACATAAACACGAAAGAATGCTGTATTATACGCAGAATGATTCCAAGAGTAATTCATATAATATAAAGAAGTGTATTTATCAAACACCTGATCTATCGAATCATCTGATACTTTCTAATAGGTTATTTGAAAAGGAATTAAGCAGGTTTGCTAAATTTCAAAAGAAGTACCTAAAAAATAATAGCACAGTAGATAAAACTATTCTGATGAAAACGGAAAATCCATACTACTCATATAATACAACCTTTACCGGCTTGTTTGACAATCATTCATTGAAGACAACCCCAGAAAATATAGTTGGAAGCAATAGTAGTTCTTTGGTGCAGAAGACACCACTATCATCTATTTCATCTTCATCTTCCATGTCTTCATTAAACAATTTAAGTTTATCTAGAGAAGAGTATTTAAAACAAAGACAACTATCAAACAATTACCTGGATTCAGAAGACGAAGATTCAATACCAATTTATGAAGCTTCTCACAATTTTTCAGTGACCAAGGAAAACACCTTGCTGAAGTATAAACCTATATTACCAAAAATGTACCAACCTCCGTACATTACGAATATTTTGATTGATATCATAGACACACCTGCATTTAATCTTCAAAGCATGATTCCGTTTTTAGAGGCGAGCTTGTTCAGAGACAACTTGGGAGTTCCTTATCTACAGCAAGAAAATAATAGAAGATCATTTAATGATACCATAGGAACAATGCTTACCTTTTCAGGTTCTTCAGAGTTGAATGGGAAAATTGATGCTTATGTATTGGTTTATAGTTGCTACCCATCCATAAACGAACCACCTACATACTTTAACAGCAATGAAATGTACGATTTTGATAGTGATGATGAGGTATTCAGCACCGATGATATAAAAAGAAAGAGTAGGAAAAAGAAAGAAAAAAATAAAATGTTTTACAACAGTGATGATTCAATTCAAACAGAGGAGCACCTATTGCAGGATATTATCACTATGAAGGAAATGCTGTGTGATGCTTGGAAGAACTATAAAACTTATATTGAGCAATGGGAAAAGGGAGCAGAAGGTGACATTTATTCGTTGATGTATAACTTGAGAAAAAAATGGGAAAGCACAAGTAAGACCAAAAAGACTAATGCTGCTATAGATGAAGACATGCCGCCTATCATCATAGTAGCGACTCATACCGTGGATGAACTAGCCTCGCCTATTTTACTAGAAGAAGGGAAGAAACTAGCCACTGAATGGGGGTGCTCATTCATAGCATGTGACAATTACGTTGATTACCAATGTGAAGAGGCTTTGGGGGTTATAGTGGCTGAGAGTGTATACTATAAAACCTCTAAGGCTCTATGAGATCGGGGCTAGTGGGTGATGACTGTGTCACGTGCTGATAGCGTCAAGTGATATAGATCATACCGGTTTATCTCCGCTTGGTCTAGGCTCAAAATTTCACGTTAAAAAATTTGTATGGGCAAAAAAAAAAATGTGCAACACTCTTTTACACACGTTAAACAGAATTAAATATGGAAAAAAAAGTAAATAAAGTTCAATCAGGTTTTTTAAAAGTTTGCAATGTTTCACACGTTTTAATGATCTTCTTAAATGATCTATATGATGGATACGTCCCAAAGCAGAACATTTCCCTTATTCGCCACCCAAATTAACATATATAACATTTTATTACCATGAATAGCTCATTCAACAATGATGCTAATGTGAACACTGAAAAAGATGGATTCAATCTTAAACACGGTACCTTTATTTCGACTTTAGATATTATCAATAACAAAAACCAAAATCTTTCACCTACTAAAAATTCACAAAATTCAGTGAAAACGTCTACAAGAGTGATTGAAAACTTGCATAATCAAATTGATAACTTAAACAACACAAATTTGGGTTTAACAACGCAGAACCAAGAATTATTAAAACAGATCAATTTATTGAATGAGCAGATATCTAAGTTGAATAGAGTGAATGACATGAATAGGAACGAAATTAATAGTAAAGATTTAAAGATCAAACAGTTAGATAAACAAATTAATCAATACAAATTTGAATTGGACAAGAATGAAAAAGAATATGAATTTCTGAGAAATGAATTCTTTAGCAATACTCAAATATATCAGGATGAAAACACGAATTTGAAGAATGAAATATACGAAATTAAACAAAGTTTCAAAAATTTGGTGAAAAATGATAGAATTGAAGAATTACTAAAAGATTACGAAAAGAGATTTAATTCAATGGAGTTGTCTCTTAAGGATAGCAAATACAAACTAATAAATGAAATGACAGACTTAAAGATGGAGAATTCAATAAATATAGAAAGTCTTCAAGAGATTTATGAGAATGCAAATACATTGCTAAGTGAATTTGAAACACATAATGAAGAAAAAAGAGAGTATCTCAAATCAAAAATCCCATTGCAAGAGAAAGAAATCAAAAACCTTACAGATAAACAAAATTACATAAATGAAACACTGAATAAGTTGGAGTCAAACAACAATCGACCTTTTGAAAACAGACGTAGACAAAACAGAAAGTCAATATACGATTACAACAGCACATCTCCATACATGAAGAGAAACAGTAAGTTTTATGGAACAAACATGGAGAGCACGAAGTTAAGTCCGAATCCAAATAATTATGGAAAGTATACAAGTTTGCAGGAAAAAAGAAAGTCTTTCTTTGGACAAGAACAGCAGGATCAAAGTATTGGTCTGGGCTTAAAGAAACATGATAACGTCTTGCCTGGATTGACTACCACTCAAAGAAAACAAAGCAGTGGTCTGCCTGGCTTGAAAAGAGGTGGTTCAGTGCGTAGATGATTTATATAGCATTCACTTAATTCCTTTTTTACCCCCCTTGGTGAAACGACCATTTTCTTTTCCTATTTCGTAAGTGATGCTTGTTTTTTTATCTCCGAATTTTTTGGGTTTATTTTGGTAGCGTTTCAAAGTTTTCAAATGGATATTCCATATAAATACCAAGAATCACCACACACAAATGGGTTATAATATGAACTGGGAAGAACCAGCTTAGCAAAGTAGAAGAAAGCACTTGCTCATTATTTACTTTCTAATCTTGAGTTTTTTTCTTTTTCTATTTGTTTTTGCGTGTTTAAACGTATTGTTGAAAATGTTGTGTATTATCACGTTTTAAATAATTCGGACATAAGCAAAAGGTTACCTTCTTTTTTATACCAAATGCCTTGGAAGCTCATTACTTCCTTCTTACTGAAATAATTAAGCTTAACGGTACCATCAACCGGATGTTCTAACAGTATGAATGCTAAGATTATTAGACAAACTAACACTAAAATAACAGCAATTCTTCAGAAGCAAGACAGCTTAAAGCTTGAAGTTACCTCTGAGAAAGGTGATGTTTACGAGTATGATTATTTACGTCAACGCAGCAGCAAGTTTTCTGAACAAACCACAACCTCAAAGATTTTACAGGTTGGTTATACATCAGATATCAAGTATATACTAAGTTCTGATCATACTTTGAAATTCTACAACTTTGAAGAAGAAATATTTGAGATGCCTATCAATACACTTAATTTCAGCAATATCATTGTTTTTCCACAATCTTGCGATTTTTTAGTGATATGTGTGTCTACTACTGACCCTGATAAATTTGATGTTTACAAAATAAGCAACATTTTAACTTCTGAAAAGAAAAATGTAGCTATGATAAGATTGCTAAGATTACAAGGATTTACTGAACAAAAGTTGCACACTGGAAATATTATGAACTTTGAGTGTGTGAAAAACATCTTGTTTGTGGGTTATGAAGATGGCTCACTAATCAGATATCTTTTTAACAATGAGTTTAACGAAATCTTAGAGATGAATGTGGTTTTTGATTTTGAAAGATTTGGCAATGAGACCCATGAAGATAGAGACCATCCAGTGCTGAAGATAGAGTATTGCATTGAACAAAATGCTGTATTTTTCACACATGCAAAGGTGGCTGAAATTTATTACTATAGATTGGATGATTTTACAATTGAAAAAGCTTTACTACCTGAAAACATAAGTATTAACCATATTGTCAGTATCAATGATTCTGTGTACTTTTCATGTTGGGAGAATAATTTTATTTACAAATTAGACTCCCAAAAGAATATCACTGTATTCTATTCAATCAGTATAAAACCTAACATTCAATTGGTTGATATAGACCCAGTTGCAGATACTTCAGAGTTACATCCATATAAAGATTTAGATAGAACACCGAGCAAAGTGAGTTGCATGTACAAGGTTAGCAAAGACGACATACAGCATCAGTATTTGGGCTTAGAAAGCAAAGTTTTAATGAAGAGATTTAGTAAAGTGATTCAAAATGATTACTTGTACATAGGCTTAGAATCAGGTAATTTGATAGAGCTATCGTTTTGAAAGCAAGCTGCTCTTCTAATAATGCAACAACAACAAGATTAACCATGTAAATATTCATTCAAACACAAAGAAACACTTAATAGAAAGCTTAAACAAGAGCAAATCACCAACTTGTTCTTAATAACGACGTATATATTAATGTAACTTCTATATTCTTATTCACTTTCATAGTCTTAAGATATTATAATATATGTTATCGGACTTAACACATTTTCGGGGTTATCATCAAGCTTGATTATAAGCATATTTCCTGAGGGATTGTTTTTAAAACCATAGTATTTAAGGCATTAAACCAACACGAACACCACGAATATTTACTACCAAATCAGCTTAATATACACATTAGATGAATACTTTTGATGTTAATAGACTCTCTACTGTGGTATACACCGGTAAATGTGATATATTGTATACATCTTTTAAAAACACACAAGATATAAACAAATCATTTTTGAATGTTGACAAGAATGCTTTGAACATGTACATAGCCTTGTATTCATATACTGTTTCAACGAATACTAAAGAAGAACAAAAAGATACGGAAAATGAACTTTTGAGTGAAGACAATAATGATATAGAGATAATAACAGCAAGTATAAAAAATAAAAGAAAGCTTCTTATAGGACACTACAAAGATATCTATATAACGATATTAATAACGGAAATGATTAAGTATTATGAACTAGAGGTGTTGAAAAAAGGCATAAGGAGAATATTAGTATGCATGGAGTTTTATCAACTGATGAATAAAGATTATGATTTGAAATTGTTAGTGGAGAGTGTTTTGAAAGAAGTAAACATTTATAAGTACTTCTACAAATTTGATTATATCAATAAACAAGTAGGTGAAAAGGATAAGAAAGTATTAATTTACGATTGTTTCAATAGAGAAACAGTCTATAACAATTTGAATGAAAAATTGCAAATGATGGTTTTAAACTGGATAGATTACAAAGATTTAAATAAACTAAAAGGCACTTTATTAGAGTCTCTTCAGATGGAATTTTACAAAAATATGGAAACACAACAAGAAACGGATGACAATATTCTTAACAAGACCTACTACAACTTGAAGATACCAATACAATATACATACGAAGTAATCAATGAGATTATAGGTCTGAACAAAGAAAACGTAAGTAGTTTGATGGTCCAGAATGAGGAAACTAATGAAAACATAAAAATCAAAAACACAGATTTTTTCAACAAGGTTCTCAGGATCAATGACGAAAATTTTGTGATATGGACTAGTGAGGGATATGTGAGCTTTATGCAAGTTGAAGATATAGAAATGAGTATAATGAAGGAGTATGATGACATGATTTTGGATAGAATTAAGGAATACGAAGACATTAAAAAAAGAGCCAAAGATGTCGACTTTCATTATATAGTCAAAAAAGTTGACGAAGAAGACATTATCTATACCAATTTTAATGTTGATGAAAATTATAAAGAGGATGCAAAGTGGTCTTTATGGTTAACAAAGGCTACAAAAGGCATAAAAAACTTGAGTACATCCGAGTATAAGAAATTGTTTAACCATTTATTAACAATATCAATAAAGGAATGCGACTACGAAGTAAAGGAAAGAATGATTAAATTGAAAGATTATGATTTAGTAATATATTTGAATGTCATAAATGAAAAATTTGTTATGTTAGTTAAAGACAAGGATGAGGTGAAAGACTACTTGAGCAAAGATGTTCAGGAATTTTTCAAAAAACTTTGATTGTTGTAGATTGCTATACCATAGAAAGTTTGTCACTTTCTACATCTTCGTCTTTTCTCAATCTTTCAATGTTATTTGAGAGTTTCAACACTAAGAATTCTTTCAAACTTGACTGGTCCTCTTGCAAAAATGGAATCCATCTTTGACTAAACTGTTCATAGCAAAGAATTATATTTTCAATGTAGATCAAACTCAAAATACTAATCAAAAAGATTATGAAGTTCATTGAATATACAACAAATGATATAAAAATACAAACTATTAAAAAATTGGTCAAATTTATTATCAAATTAATCTTATTCATGTTTTTAAAGTAGTAGAATATGATTATTAAGTTTAATAATTGCTTAGGTAAGTTCAATAAGATGAATTGCCAATTGTGAATATTGTACCAGGTGAATAAACACAACTTTAAGAATTTGGAATCTATGTTTTTATTCAAATTAACTTCATTGATTCTGGAAATAGAGTTAATGCCATATTTGAGCATGTATATGTTCTTGGCAAAGGAATTTAGGAGTATTAGCAAGAAGTTGTTTAGTTTCATTATTCTTATGGCTAGGTACATTTTGTAAATTATTATAATGAAATTGGTGATTATTATGGAAATATACAGCCATTTAATTATTATAAACTTCACAAAATGCTTAACATACTTGTAATTTTCAAATTTATTATACTTGATGAAATTATATAATATAAGAATGTCCGACAAGATTGTAATAACATTGATTATGTTTGGTATAATGAATGAAACGGTATAGTTTATAATTAGGCAAAGTTTTTTATTCATGTTTGGTTTATGTATATAATGATAACATTTGCAGCATTAAAAACTTGATAAAGAAAAAGAGCTCTAAGCTCATATATACGTAGGCCCTCTCGATTGTTCATTGTAAAACTCAGCTTTTACAGTTGATTAAACTCGTTTCAGAAAGGTTTAAGAATTGCTTGATGAAATGTGTTATATCCGATGCTTTCAAAAAACAACACAGGTCACGTGAAAATATTTAAAATTTCTGTCGGAATTAACAAATGCAAAAGTCACGTGGTTATAAAGCCAGTCACATGACTAAAAGCACGCTCGGTTTTAATCATAAGGTTCATTAACAGCCAAAGTAGTTTAAAACGAATAAAT
>ERZ794936.273-NODE-273-length-28289-cov-6.452646_pt1 | contig 28289 bp, 12 predicted proteins | sample MGYA00511083_ERZ794936 | MGnify/ENA primary metagenome ERZ794936 (study PRJEB30137, sample SAMN04331409) | food metagenome | isolation source: Y2 must sample point D1 replicate A | place: Australia: South Australia | collected 2014 ... | reverse complement strand
TTCGTAAGAAAATACCTTTTCCATTCTATTATGTCCATAAGTAATTTTTCTATATTTGTTTTTCAAAATTTAAAATAAACTAGATTGAAGCTTGAAAACCACACAAAAGAAAAACACTTATTCACTGTCAAATAACATTTTCTTATTTGCTGTTATTATTAACTGCTTAATATAATATACCCTTTCATAACATTCATTTTGAGTAACTTGTTGTTTAAAATAACGATTAAATTAAAAATATAAAGTTTTTTTTTTTTCTTGCTTTGCCAACAATTCTATTTTATTATTTTATAAGTTCAACCAATAGTTGCTCATAAGAAAACGCACACAAACTTTAACAGCTGGTAATAATGAAAATGAACATTTTGAGTACAGTTGTACGAGCATTCTTACTTTTTCACGTTCTGATATCTCCGTTGGCAGCTAAAAGAAACTTAAAAGCAACATCTTTAGTGACTTGTATGGAAGATTCTCAATTAGTTCCGGAGTCATTTAATGTCTACTTTGATCCATCAAGTAGAGGGTTGCACTATGATTTGAAAATCGATTCCAAAATTTCAGGAAACATCATAGCTTATATTGATGTTTATGCATACGGTTTCAAAATCATTACAAGAACTGAAGATGCTTGTTCATTGGGTTGGAAACAATTCTGTCCTTTAACTCCTGGTAAAATTGAAATTAACTCTATTGAATATGTTTCCGAGCACTATGCTAATATGATTCCTGGTATTGCTTATCAAGTTCCAGATATTGACGCTTATGTCAGATTAAAAATTGTTAAAAATAATGATACCTCAAAAGCCCAAGTTGCCTGTATCGAAGCTTTCTTTACCAATGGTAAGTCTGTTTCTCAATCAGGTGTCAAATGGGTTACTGCTATTATTGCAGGTATAGGTTTGATTACCAGTGCTTTGCTTTCTGCATTTGGTAGTTCCATTGCAGCATCTCACATATCCGCCAATACTATGTCTTTATTCTTATATTTTCAAAGTGTTGTTTTAGTGTCTTTGCAACATGTTGATTATCTTCCTCCAATTGCTTCTTCATGGTCTGGTAATTTAGCCTGGTCAATGGGGTTAATCAAAACTACATTCATGCAAAAGATCTTCCGTTGGTATGTTCAATCAACCGGTGGTACTCCAAATTTATTTTTGACATCAACAACTGATGCTGTTTTGGTCCAAAAGAAAAGAAAAAGAGATATGCTTTACTTAGCCGCTAGAAACTTAATGAAGAGATCCCAAGTCAATGTCCTATATGGTAATTCAAATGTCAAGATTTACAGAGGTATCAAAAGAATGGGATACAGCATGGGTATTGAAGCCACTAGTATTGTTGTTACCGGGTTAACCTTCTTCTTATTTTGTGGATATGCTTTAGCCATATTGATTATTGGAGCTAAATTAGTTCTTCAAATGATGATCAAATTCGGATGGTTGAAGCCAAATAGATTCTTAATGTTTAGACAATCTTGGAAGATTGTTTTAAAAGGTGCTTTGTTAAAGTACTCTTACATTGGTTTTACCCAATTATGTGTTTTGTGCATTTGGGAATATTTCCAAAGAGATTCTCCAGCTTTGATTGTCATGGCTTCTTTATTCTTAGTAACTATTTTCACATTGATGATTTGGACATTTGTAAGAACCTTCAGTTTTGGTAGAAAATCCATCGAACAGTACAACAATCCAGCTGCTATTTTATATGGTAATCAAGAAGTTGTCAACAAATACTCATGGTTCTATTCTATGTTTAGAGCTGAATATTATTGGTGGGGTGGTATCATTTTACTTGTCTTTTTTGCTAAAGCTGTGGTTATTGCTTGTGGTCAAGGTTCTGGTAAAGCCCAAAGTTTAATCTTTTTTATTATAGATTTAGGATTCTTTATCACCATAATCAGAATTAAGCCATATCTAGACAGAGTCACCAACATCATTAATATCTTGATGCAAACAGTTAGTTTAGTAAACAGTTTCTTATTCTTATTCTTCTCTAACTTGTTTGGACAACCTGCTCCTGTTGCATCTATAATGGCATGGGTCTTCTTCATATTGAATGCTGCATTCTCTTTCATTTTATTGATGTTAATTTTATTCTACACAGTATTAGTATTGACATCTAAGAACCCAGATTTAAGATTCAAGCCTGTTAAGGATGATAGAATGGCTTTTACACAAGTCAACGACTTAGACTCCAATGCTGAAAATGAATTACTTGCCTTGGGTAGAACTGCTAACGAGCATGGAAATAACTGGGAAGATGGACTACAAAATCAAAAATACAGATTTGAAGAAGAAGAAAAAGAAGAAAACTACAGAAACTCACTGCTATACAATAACAATAACCCAAATAGTATGTCAGGAGTAAATATACCTTTATCCATAAACGAAAATGGCTCACCATCAAGCACAAACCCTGACGAAGATGAGAAGACATACCAACTGGAAAACGCAACACACCCCGGATTGAAATCTAAATTTAAATCATTTACTGATATAATTAAAAGAACAAATACTGTGTTGAGTAGACATTCCAATAAGTCTGTATTAAACTTGGGTGCTAATAAAAGTGCTCTGGACTTAACTTCATCTCCTGATGATATTGAAAACAGTAATAAACGTGAATCCAAAGGGCTATTAAAGTCTTATGAAAGTATTGGTGATTTAAAGGAAAAAACGCATAAGAGAACTGAAAGTGATATTTCAATAGCTAAACTTAAAAATGAAAAGAAGCAAGAGCAATACTCATTTATTTAGTACTTAAATAAAATCCAAGTCTATATAATTTACTTTGTTTTATAGCTATAAATCTTTGTATTCAAAATAATCATTATTTAATTTTAATTTATCATTTTCTTGCACCAAATTCTTTATTTGGTTAAATACAAACTTCTCTGCTAGTATACTTGTTAACTTGTCTTCAAATGACAAAGCACTAAACATAATTTTCTTAGGTAGATTTTTAAGAGATTTCTTCTTTATTTTACCACCATCTGAAGACACCGATTCTACACTGATATCATCTACAAGGTTTTTTTCACAAAAATATTCAGAATGCGCTATATTTTGAAGTTTAACAAGCATCTTATTTGTGATTTTTTCAAGGTTTTTCATTTCCGTTAATGCAACTGTATAGTTTTCGTTAACACTAAGTCCGTTATACCAGTTGTAATCTTTATGATCCTTGCTTTTGGTTCTGAACTTGTCTAAAATTCTAAATTTAAGAGTATGAGTCCATTCTACTGTATCCGAATCTTTAATATCTAAATCATTTTTATATGTTGAGTTGTTACTAGCTTGTAAAGAGGAGCCAAGAATATGAGGAGTATACAAAAAAGGTAATGTTTTTACTATACTTATGTGCATTTCGTTATCGTTTTTTTTAAACCCATTATATTCGCTCCAGTAATTTTCAAACTTGTCCCCTATTAAAGGAAGTAAAGGTTTGCTGTTATCAACGTTGCAGAAATTCTTAATCATTTCATGTGTGCTATTATAGTTTTTTACCCATTTTAAATTTTCGTCAAAGTGTGTTTGTAGTAAAGTTTGATTCTTACTTAGATCACATTTAAAAATTCCTCCAATAAATTGGTTTGGAAGAAATATGTTTAAGTTTTGCAAAGCGTATTTTTTGTTTCGAGCTACTTTATAACACCTCAAATTTGACAAATCATTCAAGGCTCTTTCCTTCAAAGTTATGTTTTCATTTTTTGGTTTAACCATAAATTTTGTTTTTTTTAAAGTCCACTCTAAAAATTGATTCCATTTGGTGTATGTTTTGTTGAGTGAGTTGTCGTTATTGTTAACAATTGGATCTTTGTCATTGTTGTAAATACATATTGGTTCAGTCCAAAGCAAACTAGTTTTATCAATGTTATTATCTGAGTTTACATCTTTTGACCATAAAAGCTCACCCTCTTGACAGTAATTTAAAGTAATATCACTAGATAGAGTAGAAATGCCGTTTTTCAATGAATGTTTTTTCATAATTTTAAAACCCGTGTATTCGGTTGGAATGATCCATTTATTTATCTGCTTACTTAAAAAATGATGTTTTGGAATACCCAAAAGCTGTCTTATAGCAGATCTAATGCTGATTTGACCATCAGCATAGTTATTTGTACAAATTTTATGTTGTCCAGAAAACAATTTGCTTAGAGGAAGTGACACATTAAAGTTAATTATACAACATAAGAACACCACTATTGGTTTATAATACTGCATTAAAATTATTGCACTAAATTTCTTTCTACTTTGTCTTTTTACAAAATTAATACTGCAATTATTAAAACTATGAACAGGCACTTAACAATTGTGAATACAAATCTTTTGACAATTCTATTCAAAAAACTATATAACATAAAAATATTGGTATACTCTAATGAACTTTTCTTTTATGTTACTACCGATTTGGGGGGATTCTTCCTGTTTCAAGATTATTCTAAAGTTTCAAAACTTTAAAACAAAAAGATTAAACTTTTAGCTTTTTAAGTAGAGCTGTAATTGTGAGATTTATTTAATTAATATTTCAAGCAAAATATTTACAAAAAATTCATTTCCGAAATAGGAAAAATGATTTAATTAAAACAGATGTAGCTCCGCTACCATTTTTACAACTGACATTGGCTTGTTAATTTTTTTGGGGGCATAAATCCGAAAATAACAAGGGGAAAAAAAAAAAATTTTTTTTTATAAACCACTCAAACAACACGTTTTGAAAAATTTAATTATACATATAAACAACAAATAAAACTTGATTTGTTATACACCAAAAATAAAAAACACTACATAGCAAGTTTACAATCACGCCATATGAAACTTGATATTAAAAAAGACTTTTCTAATTCATCAGAAAGAGTCAAATCTTTGGATTTCCATCCAACCCAACCGTGGTTATTATCTACTTTGTACACAGGTAAGGTTGAAATTTGGAATTATGAAACTAAAAAAATTGTGAGATCTATTGATGTTACTGATCTTCCTGTCAGAGCAGGTAGATTTATTGCTAGACAAAACTGGTGTATTTTAGGTTGTGATGATTTTAAAGTAAGAATCTATAATTACAATACTGGTGAAAAGGTTTATGAATTCGAAGCTCATCCAGATTATTTAAGATGTATAGTTGTTCATCCTACTTTACCATATGTTTTAACATCATCTGATGACGGTTTAGTTAAATTATGGAACTGGGATGATAAATGGTCTTTAAAACAAGAATTTGAAGCTCACGAATCCATTGTTATGTCTGTTGCAATCAACCCTAAAGATCCCTCTGTATTTGCCACAGCCTCTTTAGACAGAACCGTTAAAATATGGACTATTGGGAAACCTGATCCTAACTTAACAATTTTGGCCCATGAAACTGAAGGTGTCAACTATGTTGAATACTACCCTCATCAAGATAAACCTTATTTGATTACTTGTTCTGATGACTGTACTATTAAAATTTGGGATTATCAAACTAAATCTTGTGTTTCTACTATGATAGGCCATGATTACAACGTTTCATTTGCAACCTTTCATCCTACTCTACCTATCATCATTTCTGGTGGTGAAGATTCTACCGTTAAGATTTGGTCTTCTATTACATACCAATTAGAAACATCTATGAGATTAAATATGGAAAGATGTTGGTCCGTTGCTACTCATCCAGATGGAACAGCTAAAAATATTGTTGCAATTGGTTGTGATTCTGGGTTTGCCGTTTTATCAATGGGTAATAATGATCCTATTTATTCTATGGATCAACAAGGTAAGTTAGTTTGGTGTAGCAAGAAAGGAGGAAATAATAGTGAAGTATTCAGTGCTGTTATCAAACAAAAGAAAGACAATGAAACCTCGGAAGTTGATGATGAAGAAGGTGTTCACACAAAACTGCAAACCAAAGAACTAGGTACTGTTGACATATACCCACAAGTCTTAAAGCACTCCCCTAACGGTAGAAACGTTGCTGTTGTTGGAGATGGTGAGTTTGTTATTTATACTGCTTTGGCTTGGAGAAATAAGGCTTTTGGTAACTGTAAGAGTTTTGCTTGGGGAACAGATTCTAACACTTACTGTTTGGTTAGCTTACAAGGTGAAGTTCAAATTTTCAAGGATTTCCAACAAGTCACTGATTTCCCTACTTTTGAAGAATACAATATAGTCAAGTGTTTTGACGGTCCTTTGTTAGGATTACAAACTTCTGAAGGTGACTTATTATTTGTTGATTGGGAATCAGGTAACGAATTAAAATCATTTGAATTAAATGCAAACAGAGTTATTTGGAGTAAAAATGAAGAATTAATGTTGATTTACACAGAAGAAGAAAATGGTTACATTTTGGAATATAACAAGGATTTGGTTACTGAAGAAGAAGGTGACGAAGAAAATGATTTCTTAAGTGTATTGTATGAATTCAATGATTCAGTCATGTCTGGTGAATGGGTTGGTGATGTTTTCTTATACTCCACTACCCAAGGTAAATTATCTTACTTCATAGGTGGAAGCTCCACTACCGTTGCTCACTTTGACCAACCAAAATACGTTGTTGGTTACTTAGCAAATGATAACAAGGTTTATGTTTGTGATAGAGATATGCATATAACAAGTTATCCATTATCTATAAGTGTTATGGAATTCCAAACTTGGGTTACCAGAGGTGCTGTTGAAGAAGCATTTGATGAAATCTTACCAAAAATTGAGTCCAAAAAAGACTTAATGAGTATATCCAAATTTTTAGAAAATCAAGAATTGTATAAAGAAGCTTATACAGTTACCCCTGATGCTGACCAAAAGTATATGTTAGCTGTCAAGTTGAACTTACTATCAGAAGCTTTTGATTTACTAAACGTTGATGGTGCTGTTGTAAACTCACATAAATGGAAGCTATTGGGTGATACTGCTTTGAACAAATTCAATTTCAAATTAGCTATACAATGTTATTCTTCAGCCGATGATTTAGAATCCTTATTTTTGATTTACTCATCTTTTAATATGAAAGAAAAGTTGATTGAAGTTGGTCAAATAGCAGAAAAACAAGGTAAGTTTAATATTGCTTTTAATTCTTATTGGTCTGCTGGTGATATACAAAAAATTTCAGATTTATTGGTTAAAAGTGGTAATGTTCCACAAGCCGCTTTATTCAAGTTAACATATGGTGAAGATCTAGAAGCCATTACTGATATATGGAGAAAATCCTTGGAAAAGGATGGAGACAATGCTCTTGCTGAAAGAATTATAACTCCGCAAGCTGTAACTGCTCAAGTAACTGAAAATAGTAAAGCTGAAGAATCTTTGATAGATTTGGAAGATGAGAATATAGATGCTGAAGCACCTCAAGAAGAGGTTGGTGAAGATGAACCAGTAGATAACGGAAACCTAATAGAATCTGATACAAAACCACAAGAAGAAGACAGTTTAATTTGAAATAACCAAAAAAAAAAATGAAATAAAATAACTGTCAATTTAACCACTATATACAGAACTATAGAATATTTTCTTCTATATTATTGTTCACTAAACAATTCTTTTAATGAAATCTTAACATTTTTTTTATTCTTACAAATGATGTAAAACTCACGGCTTGCATCATTGCAAGCCCGAGGCTTGAATCTTTCAACTGATTCAAACATTTTTCCGCATCTTTTTATGAATTTATCAACATCTGGCCCAGCAAGAATTTTACAAAAATACCAACCTTTGGGTCTCAGCACATTAAGGCAAACTACAAGCCCGGCATTGCATAGATTTATTGAATTTAAGTGATCTTTGAACCTTATTGATGTCAAGTTATGGAGCATATCACTCATTACAACATCCACCGTAAGTAAGCTTTGATCTGCATTATTTTGTATATCAGCAGGTATGAAATGATCCCTTATGGCAATCATTGTAGTTTTTAATAGCATGTTTGCTTGAATAAAAGAAACACCAGTCAATGGTTTAATCTCTAATAAATCAATACCTAAAATTTTGGTGTTTTTATTTGCTTCTTCCTTTGCCACTTGGCACCAAGCTCCAGGAGCTGCACCCAAGTCAATAATGTTTTGGCTTCTATTTTTGTCAAATACCTTGTATTTTTTGTTGATTTCCTTGATCTTATAAGCTGCTCTGGATCTATATCCATTCTCTTGTGCTAGCTTCGTAAAAGGATCATTAAGTCTTTTAGCAACCCATGCAGCAGATGAAGAAGAAAGTTTTTTATTTAAAGAACGTATTTGTGTTATATTTCTATAAATTTGACATGAAGGAAACATCTTATATATCGAGGTCTTTGATATGCTTATCTTCTATACATGAATTTCTTATCTGAATGAAGCTATTGATACTCTGTAGCGTTCAACTAATAGAAGTCTGCAATTTTTGTAACAAAAAAAAAATGCATAAACTCTTGCCTTTTTGGGAAATATCTTGTTGCTCAAAAAAAAGTTTATAATCAAAAATTTTAAACATTTCTTTTTTTTTTTTTGAACATTGCCTTAGCCTCATACTTACTTAAATAGGAAATATTTACTAGTAAAAAACAAAAGTGTATATAAAATTCTTACTAAAAGAAGCCAAAAAAAAAAATAATAATAATTAGAAGGAAAATTTTTCTTAGATTGACTACTTAAGAAAAGTTCGGAAACATGACATTTCTATGAGGTAGCGATTTTGGGAATATATCAATATTATCATATATATTAACTCTTTGCATTATTCATAATCAAATAAACTGTCGTAAAAACCAAGAAACTTTTTGTTTTTAATTTATATAATCGAAAAACCTCACGGCCTACCAATTTCTTTGGAAGATATAACATAGTTATTTAACAAAAACTCTTATAAAATAAATTAATAGAAATGTCTAAAATTAGTACCTCTCACGTCAGAGAAAACGTTAAGGAAATCTTAAAGTACTCTAACGAAACCAAGCAAAGAAACTTCTTGGAAACTGTTGAATTACAAGTTGGTTTGAAGAACTACGACCCTCAAAGAGATAAGAGATTCTCTGGTTCTTTAAGATTACCAAACACCCCAAGACCAAACATGGCTGTTTGTATCTTCGGTGATGCTTTCGATGTTGACAGAGCTAAATCCATTGGTTGTGATGCTATGTCCGTTGATGACTTAAAGAAGTTAAACAAGAACAAGAAGTTAATTAAGAAGTTAGCTAAGAAGTACACCGCTTTCGTTGCTTCCGATGTCTTAATTAAGCAAGTTCCAAGATTATTGGGTCCTCAATTATCCAAGGCCGGTAAGTTCCCAACTCCAGTTTCCCACAATGACGATTTATACGCCAAGGTTACTGAAGTTAAGTCTACCATCAAGTTCCAATTGAAGAAGGTTTTATGTTTAGCCGTCGCTGTTGGTAACGTTGAAATGGAAGAAGATGTTTTAGTCAACCAAATCTTAATGGCTGTTAACTTCTTAGTCTCTTTATTGAAGAAGAACTGGCAAAATGTTGGTTCTTTGGTTATCAAATCTTCCATGGGTCCATCTTACAGATTATACTAAGCGCTTAGTTTATTTTTTTTACATATATATGAAAATTTCTTTATAAATACAAAACAATAACTATTCTCTAAGTAGAATCAAAAAAAAAAAAAAACAATTGATACACAATTAAAGTATACAAATTATCTTCTTCTCTTTGTTATTTTTCAAATCAATAAACTACATAGTGGGGTTGTTAAAACCGTTTAAAATAACGATAATTAAGCAAAATTTATACCATTCCTGCGTGAAAAAACTCGTACATTCTTGGTAGAGATGTGGAATTTTTTTTTTTTTTCATCTACGTTTTTTTATATATACATGAGCTGATCCCATTAAAAAGGGACACAAGAAAGTGAGTGTAAGTATAAATCCAATCTTGAAACCAATCTGAGTCATTAAACTTTTGTTCTTTTCTTCTATTTATTGCTACAAGATACGCTATGAAGGATTATACGTTCAAGCCCTTCAACTCTAATAACAACTTTAATACAATATCTGAGCTCTCTTCGGGAAGTAGCTCTTTGAATTTTAATAAGAATTTAGGGATACACATAGATGGGGAAGATGACATTATATCGTACATAACGGATAGCTCTGTATCAGCATTGTCTAATCAAGGTGAAAATGCAGACGATGATATTTTTCATAATCCATTGCCAATAAATAAGAATAACCTTTACAATTCCAATCTCTTATCTGAAAATAACTCAACCTCAGAAATAATTGAAAACTACAGAAATAATGTTTTAAACAATTACAAAACAAAACTCAATCTTTCTTCAGGAATAAATTCAAATTACATATCACCAGAACCATCGAGACCTGGATCTTCCTTAAACAAACTCGTGTCAGCTAATACAAACCTACATAATAATCTTAGTAATACTTCAGAAAGTGTTTGTAGAAAAAAACCACACATAGAAGATTTAATTGATGTAGCAAGTAATATAAATTCAACTTTAAAGCACAAAGAGATCAGTAGTTGTTTAATGGAAAATACTGCTAGCTCATTTTTCCACAATCATGTGGTAAGTGATTTGGTCTCAACAAATTCTTGCTATCAAAAAATTAATGAAAGTGATATAAATTATTATGAATACCCGCTATCAAACAATTTTGCTGTTCATAATAGAAACTTAGGTATTCAATACTACATAGAACAATACTTTAATATTATAGACAACAGCATCGTAGAAGATGATGCTTTGACTCTTTACAGAAATGTGATTAGCAGCGAAGAAATACAAGACTTAATTAATAACAAGACAATGGATGAGTGTATTGATAAGCTAATAAGTATTGTCCAAAACAACAAACTTGAAAACAAACCACAAAAGTTGTCAAAGATATACAAACTTACGGAACCAGCGATAAGCTTTACGGAGTATTTAAAAAAAAGGGTCTGCCCAAAATTAAATAAGGGAACGGTTATATCGGCTATCGTACAACTAAAAACTGTATACAAAAATGTCAAAATAAACGATGATGAACAACACAAATTTATTATGAGTGTGTTAAAAATTAATTATAAGCTAAACAACGATATATTGGATATATCAAATAACACATTCAGCAAGATTGTGGGAATGAAGGTAGAGGCCTTAAATACATGTGAGCTTGAACTGATAAGAATGATAAGCCATACAGTGTGAAAAAAAAAAAAAAAAAGACAAATTGGGAGTACAAGCTTTCCCGTCGGACATAATCCAATCTTATTAAGTATACCATATAAAAAATTCAAACACACTAACAAAAATAATATTAGCTATTTTTGCTTGGCGCTTTAAAAAAATCGTTTGTATGTAAAAAAAAAAATTTTCATAAGAAAACACACACTTAACAAACTCATTAGCATTTACTGATCTTGGGTTATTATCTAAACAAACCAATAGAAATATAAATCCTTTATATTTAAATTTTTATAAATTAATTCTTTATAATACAACTTTTTATATCTTATAAATATGTGGGGCATTTATGGCTGGTTTAGAAGCGTTCTATCATCTTTAGGTTTATGGAACAAAAAAGGTAAATTATTGTTTTTGGGTTTAGATAACGCCGGTAAAACTACATTATTGCACATGTTAAAAAATGACAGACTAGCTACTTTACAACCAACTTGGCATCCAACCTCAGAAGAACTTTCTGTTGGTGGTATCAAATTCACCACCTTTGATTTAGGTGGTCACATTCAAGCTAGAAGATTATGGAAGGATTACTTCCCTGAAGTCAATGGTATCTTCTTTTTAGTTGATGCTGCTGATCCACAAAGATTTGAAGAAGCTAGAATCGAACTTGAAGGTTTGTTTGAAATTCCTGAATTAGCTAATGTTCCTTTTGCTATTTTAGGTAACAAGATCGATTCTCCAAATGCTGTTCCTGAAATGGAATTGAAGTCAGCTTTGAATTTATTAAACTATAGCGATGCATACCCACCTGCCGATAACCAAAGACCTGTCGGTGTCTTCATGGTTTCTGTTGTAAACAAAAGTGGTTATGCTGATGCATTCCAATGGTTATCCCAATTTATTTAAAATGGCTAACTATATAACTATAAACATATAATCTTTAAAAATAATAATAAGAAAAAAAAAAAAAAGATTTGTTGTCTTGCTTATAAGCAGGAGTTTGTTTTTTCTTTAGAGTAATGTTACTTTACTTTCTTTTTTTCAAAATACCACCATCGCTTTGATTGTTGTTGCTATTTCTTCCTTTTGTTTCAAAGTATTTTCTCTTTCTCTCTCTGTCCTTGTCTTTCTTGACAGCCTCTTCTTTAGCAATCTTGGCGGTCTTCTTTTCAATATATTCTTCTTGTTTCTTCTTTTTCTTCAAGTCCTTATCCTTTGCAATAGTAAATACTTTTTGCATAAAGGTTCTAGATTTCTTTTCTTCTCCACCCAAAACAACAGCTCTTTTTTGTAAGTATGTCTTTTGCTTGGCTGGCTTCATAGCTGATACTTGAGACTTGAATGGCAAGTTTTGTTGTATTTGCTTAGGTACTCTTACACCTGCAAACTTTCTATCAACTCTTTCGATCTTCTTATAAGCAGAATCATTGTTCATTGGTAATCCTTTTCCTTGTTCAAATCTGACTTGATTTTGTAGTCTCATACCTTTCCATCCAGTCTTATCATTAATTAACATTGATGTGACTGGATTGTAGAACTTCTTTAACTTAACCGGATACCATGTTCTTAAAATAACTGTATCTGACATAACAATCTTGTCTTCAAATGTGGCTCTGTATTCACCTTCAGGCTTAGATAAGGCTCTTTTGATTTCACCTCTTATTCCTGAAACTGTTTTAATCTGGGCTCCTTCAAATTTGGCAACTTCCATCATAGAACTAAACATATCTTTGATAAAGGCTGTATTCTTGAAAATCTTGGATGGATAACCAACCAACTTCAGTTTCTTAACAATTTCAACCTTGGTATCAATTTCTTCAACTGTACCTGTCAATGCTATTCTGAAAGAACCTGTTAAATTTTCATTATCAACAAATTGTACACCCATAAATGGAGTATTAGGGTTACACAATGGTCCATAGAATGAAGCTTCACAATAAGCATGTTCAGGAGTATACTTCAGCATTCTTGTTCTTGTTCTAGAATCAGATGTTGTGTAAACTGGTAAAGATTGGAATCTTCTCCAACCCAAAGAAAAGATAACTGGATCGTTAGATTTCAAAATCTTTTTGTGCCATCTATGTCTTCTAACTCTTGCATTCATAACACCAAACTTCATCTCTGTTGGAAGTAATCCACCTAAAATAATTGGAACTGTTGATTGGAAGTTTTCAACAAACTCACATGGAACATTTTCAAATACTAGTTTCAAATAAGTACCTGGTTTATAACCTTCAAAGTTGTTTCTTTGTTCTTCAGTCAAAGTTTGTAAAATAGTTTGATTGATCTCATGTTGCTTGGCAAGTTTGTTCTTTTGCAATTCAAACCATGTATCAAATTCAGAATTGGTATCTTCATCTTTGAAATTTTCACCTTCTTCTAAGTCAAACTGCAATTTCAACTTTTGTTTCTTTGCTGCATTAGCCTTTCTTTGATCTTCAACAGATTGTTCTTCTTCATTTTCAGTAGGTTCTTCTGGTTTTTGTTCTTCTTCTTCAAAGTCAGGGAAAGAATCAGTCTTTTCTTCAGCTTCGTCTTTGTCTTCGTTAGCTTCTAAATCTTCAAAATCACCATACATCTCTTCATCATTGCCAACAGCTGTGCCTTCAGAATCATCATCTAGTTTAGGTAAAGTCAGAAGTCTAGAAGCAATTAAAGAAATGTCTTTCCATTCATTAGAAAGTTGTTCAATAGAAACTGTTTCTTCTTGACGTTTTTTCATGGCACTATCAGATCTTTTGAATTTTAACAAAGGATTTTCTTCTTCTTCATTTTCAATATTTTCTATGTCATCATCTTTGTATAACCCATTGTATCTATTAAATACATCCATAGGAGTAATATTGTCCATGTATAACAATTTATTGATATCCCACTTCTTATTCAAAGCAGTTTGTTTAGAAGCTTTTAGCACATTCAACTTTTTGGCTTTTCTAATAAACTCGTCATCCTCATCATACTCTTCATCAGATTCAGATAATTCATTGTCAGTTTCCAAAATTAACTTTTCGTTATCTTTGTAAACTCCTTCATTTTCTTGATCATTGTATAAATCTAATCCTTCTTCGTTCATATCTTCGTCGTCATCGACATTGATATCATCCAAGTTTTCATATTCATAGTCGTCCAAATTTTTATTTTGGTATAATTTTGGATTTCTTAATGTTTTTCTACCAGAAGCTTGTTGTCTACTTTCTTCTTGTTGTTGCAACTCTATATCTTCTTTTTTGATAGTACTGGAAGAAGAGAACAATTGAAGACCAGTACTTTCTAGTTCATCCATTTGGTTGACTTCTTTGTTCATATCATTGATCAGTTGTTTACCTTCATCCAAAATATGTTCTTCTTCGTTTAAAATTTGATTTGAGGAGTATTGTTTTCTAGCTTTTCTGTCTTCTTCAAATTCTTCTTCAGAATCTTCATCATTGTTGTTATTTTTGGAAATCTTAGAATCATAAACATCAATATAAACAGCATCTTTATCAATCATAACACCAGAAATGTTAGACATAGGAGCATAAACCAATCTTTGATCATCTTGTAATCTTTTTCTTCTTTTAGGTTTAGCAGCTTCAGCAACAGAATCACCGTCAACATCAACTTCAGCTGATGTGGTTTTGTTATGTTTCTTTTTTTCATTTTCTCTATCAGCAACCTTTTTTTCATATTCGTCAATTTTAGCCAAATAAGAAGGAGTTGGACATGGATCAGGCAACTTTTCTAAGTTCTTAACTGTTAAATCACCAACACCACATAAGTGCATTTTTATACAATTTTCCAAATTAGGTAAGTTCAACCCACCCTTTAAGTAACCATACATAGAAATGGTTCTATTGGTTTTTCCTTGAGATTTTTCTATTTCAGTTGGATGGGTTAAATCAACAAAGTTATCAACTAAAAAGTAGTTGTGTTGTAGTTTCCAATTAATTGGTCTATATTTCATAACTTGAATGAATCTAGATAAATTCAAAATTTCCTTATCAGGGTATCTACCATTTAAAATACCTGAAAGATAAAATAATTTGGCACCTTTATAAACTTCAACCCAAAATCTATGTTTTAGCTTTTTCTTTTGATCTTGAATAGTAGATTTCTTTTTGAACAAGTCAAGATGGGTTACAATACCTATTATCTTTGGCATACCATTGGTTTGGCACATGTTTAAAAATTCCATGGTTTCCATTTCAAATCCGAAATTACCATCTATTGTTAATAATACTAAATCAGATATCTTTGATAAATCAATCATTGAGTTAATGTCATTAGGGCATTCTATAAAAGTAAATTTCTTATTCTTACCTCCAATAACAGTGATAGGACCCTTTAAATCATTTTCGTTAATAGATTTTTTAGTAAATCTTTTAACCAATGACTTCAAAAGCATGGTTTTACCAGAACCTTTAGGACCCATGATTGTAATGACAAACGGCTCTAATTCTTCTTCTGGAAACTTGAAATCATTTTCCTTGTCATTGGCTAATTGATCATTTTTAGTGAATTGTGGATTATGCATTTTTCTTTGTAATTTTTCGTGAGAATGCATCATCTTTCTACTCAAAGCACCTGATGATGAAGATACAGCAAAAGCTTTAGCATTATATCCTTGTGAATGTAATTTTTTCTTGGTAGTCAACTTGTTACTATCAGAGCTGGAAGCTCTGTGTGGTTTGTTAGCTTGTTGTTCACTCATTTTGGAAAAAAAAAAAATCTGTATCCACCTTTTAGTTATTAAGAAAAGTTACTACTGTTTATAATGTATTGAATTTTTTTGTATGGTTGTGATTAAATTCTATTTTAACAAGACCTATTATCGAGTTATTCATCGTGCAATTGCTTTAATAAAATTTAAAAAAAAAAAAAAAGAAATTCAATTTTAATTTTCAAATAGCACGTTTCTTTTTTTTTTCAGAATGAAACTTATAATATATAGATTCCCCAAATAGGAAATTAGTCCCATTTGGGCTAAATCTAAAAACACATAGTCCAACGTTTAAAAAAAGTATATATCACGTGCCACTAAACCTTCTTCTTACCCTGGTATATTTCACCACTCAACTGGGTCATCTTTCTTCTTATCAACTGAGCATTATGAATGAAATTTCTTACCAAAGTTGCAAACTTGGTGGAGTCTTTATTTATGTAATCAATACACTTAACCAAAACTTGAGGATTCATTTCAAGTTCTACTTCAAAGGTGTTATGTATTTGACTTCTGTCACCATCATTTGCCATACCAGATTGCTTTTTATTAATAACTTCAGTTAAATCAAATCTTGTGAAAGAGTCATTGTGAATGTATGAGCTTCTTTTTTTTCTTCTCAAATGGATTGGTGTTTCATTAACAAACTTTTCAGGTGGCTCGTCATTTGGATCCAATGGAACTTCTAAGTTTAAGGACAACTTCATGTCATAGGTATCTCTAGGTGTGTATATCAGTAAGTTAGATAAGTTTTTCTTTTCTATAAACTCAAATATTCTACCTGTTTGGTAATCTTTAGACAATCTCAAAAATCTTGGTCTCTTGTGGTTGTAAAAGTCATTGATTCTGTAGATACTATCAATCATCTCAGATTCCATTATATTAAATTCAGGGTTGTTTTCTGTTGTTGTTATCATGTGTTTGATTAATTCTTTGAATAGCGATTCATCAATGGTAGGAAGTAGATGGCCATCGATATTGGTATAAATTGTTTCAGTTGAAATTGGCAAGTTAATTCTATCGACTTCATTATCACCTGTTAGTTTACCAAATTTCAATTCAATTTCTATAAAATTTCTTTCTTCTATAGGTATGGACACTAGCTGCGCATAGACCCATTGTTGAATAGCTTGAACGATGTCACAATCTGGCTCAACACTAGTATAGGATGGTCTAAAGTTCTTTGGTATGCCCTCTTCATCTAAACCATATTCTCCAACATTGATATTAGTTGTTCTTTTTTCATTACTACCTTCAATTTCTTCAGCACCTTTACTGACAAGATTTTCTTTCTGTTTAGGTACCCATTTTCTAGCCCATATTGGAATCTCTTTTTTTTTGTTTGACTCAATCTGACTTTCTTCAGCAATCTTAGCTAATCTCAGTAATGCATCATCATCTTTCTTTTCTTTCTTGACTTCAGTAGGGCCTTGTTCATCAACCTTGGCTTTTTTAATAGATTGTTCTTTAGATTCTGCAGAACTTTGTTCCAAAGCTCTTTTTTCAGCAATACTCTGATCATCAAATTCCTTTTTAACTTCAACAGCAGTTTTTTGTTCTTCAACTGCTTGTGGCTTTTTCTTCTCCTCTTCTTCGTCTTCTATATCAAAATCTTCACTTTTTAAAGAAATTTCTCCTTCGTCATCATCATAATCAAAACCAACATTATTAAATTCTACACCTGCATTTGAAATATCCTTTTTAGATTCATCGTTTAATTCTTTATCTGTATCTGTTTCTTCTCCGTTTTCATCATTTGTTTCTTTCTTTACAGGTGATATATCTTCATTGTTCATTAAATTGTTTATTGATATTTTCTTTCTATTTTCTTCAACATTAGACTCTTGACGAGGCTGTTCAGCACTATTATTGATTGACATAATTGTCTATAATAATTATAATGACTACTTGTTTGGGTATTATATAAGAATGTCTTTTGATACTCGTGTTATATATTATGTTTTAAGCCATAAACAATCGTGCTGGAATGAAAAATTGAAAGAAAAAATATATATATTCAATAACAAACACACTCAAAGAAGAAGAAAACAACAAATCACGTGCAGATAAGTTTTTAAAATTTAAACATTTTTGGGTTTACTTTCTGAAGGTAATACATTCTAATATATTTCATAATATTTAAAAAGTTGTTTTTATATAAAAGTAATACTTAATATTGATTGCAATTCAAATTTATTGAGTCATGGCAACAGCAACGGCTTGTAAATCGTCGTGGGAAATAGAAACCTTGATACCAGTTAAACCTTTAGATTCAGCTATTTTAGCTAATTCACCATGTAAGACAACAGTTGGGATCTTACCAGATTCTCTGGTAATTTCAATGTCCTTCAAAGAAGCACCAGCACCGTTACCAGCAATTTGCAATGACTTGAAGACAGCTTCCTTGGCAGACCAAGTACCAGCTAAAGAAGCTTGGATATTTGGTTGAGCTTGACAGTATTCAATTTCAGCAGCAGTGTAGTTTCTTTCCAAGAAAGTTTCATTGTCAGCAGGAACATTTGAAATAAATTCAACATCAACACCAACATTCTTAGCATCACCAACTAAGTTGGATAAAACCTTAATGGTTTCCTTGGCTTCAACCTTCTTTTGAACATCTTTAGCAGCAAAAACATAACCTTCACCTTCAATTGGTAACTTGGACTTAGAAGCATCAGTGATTTGAGTAACTCTGACAGATGGGTCTAAGTAGACCTTTTGTTCTAATTCATCAGTGTATGGAGCATGTTCCTTAGACTTGAAGATAGTGTTGTTGATCATACCTTCGTGGAAGAACTTGTGAGCCTTTCTAGATCTTTCAGCAACTCTGTTCTTGTAAGATTCATAGTCTTGCTTGTTCATAGCGGCATATAAGTAATCAGTGTTGATGACAATAGCTTGAGCACCTTTTTGACCGAAACCGAAGGAAGTAACGGAAACAGCCTTAACACCATCAGTCTTGATGGAGTGAGATGGGTATAAGATGTAATCAAATTCTTCTAAAATCTTATCAACATTATCAGCATTTCTGTTACCTGGAACAACACCGGTTTGTAAGATTTGTAAAGCACCGTTTAACATCCAAGCACCAGCAGCACCCTTTGGATGACCAGTCAAGTACTTTTGGAAGACACCTAATACTGGGTTACCTTCGGATCTACCTAAGTGCTTCATCATTTGATTGATAGTGGCAGATTCATTCTTATCATTGGCTTTGGTAGAGGTACCGTGGAAACTAGCAACATCTAAATCATCAATGGTTAAACCAAAGGCAGCTAAGCAACCTCTTAATGGAGCAATCTTGTCATCTCTTTTGAAGAAGTTGTTACCCCATTGGTTTTGAGCAGCCTTTAGTTGGTTGTGACCTTCATGGATAATTTCTTCAGTTCTTTCGTTAATGAAAGCAGTCTTTTCAGCAGCATCGGCAAAGTCTTCTTCAGCTTCTTCTCTCATGATTTCAATTTCGGATTCTTCCCAAGCTTGGATTTGCTTTCTTCTTAGTTCTAATTGTCTCTTTCTGTATTTGATATCCATAATCTTAGAGTTCTTCAAAGAAGTCTTGGAAGATTGATGTTCTCTGGCAGTGGTCAAAATACCCTTACCTGGAGCTGGAACAGATCTACTGATCTTATCAGAAGCGGTGTTAGTGTAAGCTAAAATACCGTAAATTGGAACACCCATCTTGATAGCTAAACCAGCAGGCATAACAATTTGAATACCGGAACCTTGAGCTTCCATGAAACCAGATCTGGAAGTAGTGGTTGGTCTAGACATTTCACTTGGAGTTCTACCTAATTCATATTCTTCAGTAGTGTTGGAAGTGGCATTCATGTTAGCGAATTCATAAGAACCTTCTTCACTGAAGTCATCATAACCACCAACAATACAAATCTTAGCTTTACCAGATAAAATAGTTTCACAAGCAGTATCTAAAGATTCAACAGCAGTAGCACAAGCAGCAACTGGAGTCTTGATTGGACCAGAAGAAGATAACATTAACATATTAACCCAAGCAGACATGGTGTTGATGAAAGATTCAGCTAAAACATCATTTTGGACTGGAGTATCTCTGAATCTTTCCTTGAACATACCTCTCAAAGCAGTAGTACCACCCATACCGGAACCGGAACAGTTACCAACTTCAGAAACGTGAACGTACTTGTACATTTCGTAAGGATCAGTAATACCAGAAGAGATGAAAGCTTCAGCAACAGAAACCAAAACAAATAAGGTAATTGGATCAACTTGAGCAATAGTGTCGTCAGAAATACCGTAAGTCTTGGCATTCCAACCAGTTGGAATTTGACCAGCAACTAATCTATCAAATCTGATAGCCTTTGGAATGTATAAAGTAGCACCCTTCAATAACTTAACAGTGTATTGACCAGATTCTGGGATTTCAAAGACATCAACCTTGTCACCGTGTTCCATCTTAAATTGTTCAGCAGTTTCCTTGGAAGTTTCAAATGGTTCCATATCTTCTTCAACAACAACTTCTTGAATCAAGTGCTTCTTCTTTGGATCATAGCCATCGAATAATTCAGGTTCAATCAATCTGATACCAGTGTGGTCTAAGATGTGTTCTTCGTACTTACTCTTAATTTCCTTATCATCAACAGGAACATTGGTCTTAGCATCAACCCAACCATTGTAAGGCTTACCCTTTAATGGACCAGAGTGGTACTTAATCAAACCCATCATCCAGGCCATTTCAACACAACCTTCCAAAGAGAATTCACCAAAGGCTTCCATTTCCCATCTGGTTCTGGAAGAACCCCATGGAGAGACTTCAGAGAAACCGGTAACAACAATAACATTGTCTAAGTCTAACATGCCTTCTAGATCTGGAGCTAAAGCCTTGATTTCTTCATGAGATTTTTCAAAGACTGGGAATTGTAAGTCAATGTTGGCTCTTGGGTTAACTTCAACCTTGGAATAACCAACATCAGCCATCTTTTCACCAGCAACAACCTTGTATTCCATAGAGCTTTCTAGGGAAACGGCCTTTCTGATGTCAGAGGTTTCGTATAATTCGGATCTCAACTTGTTGGTGAAGACCTTCAAGTCATCTAAGAATTGTAAACCACCGTTTAAGTCAGCCATGACAGGCATCTTTTGACATAATTCAACAACTTCTGGAGTCATTAAACCTAATAAGTTAAAGGCCATTTCCTTTTGAGAGAAGGTTCTAACACCCATCTTTTCAATACCTTCAGCAATGATGTTGTTGGCAGACATTAAACCAGTACCTCTGGTCCAACCAATGACAGCACCACAAACGGTTAATTGGTTAGCCCAGTTTTCAGAATACCATCTGTTAAATAGAGTTTCCAAAGACAACTTAGATTCAGAGTATAAACCATCACCACCGAAAGTACCGTGGTTAGGAGACAATGGTAAAATAACTTGAGCTGGTCTAGTTTCAATACCTCTATCAGACTTTTGGATTTTAACTTGACCCATGATTCTGTAGATGTTAGTTAACATGATTCTGTGAGCAAATTCAGACTTGGAATCAATGTTTTCTAATTCAATACCGTTTTCTGGAATAGCAGCAAATGGAATAATAGCATCCAAATCCCAACCTAGACCACCATCCTTGGCGTCATCGTAGATGTACTTGATTAAGTTAACAACATCTTGCTTAGAACCTTGATTGAATGGAACTAAAACCAAAGCGGAACCTCTAGCACCCCATTTAGCATATAACTTTTGGAAGTGATCAGTAGTTCTCTTAGAGAAAGAGTTGGTAGTAACAATAACCTTAGCACCACCTTGTAATAAACCTTCTAATAAAGCAGCACCAATGGAACCGATACCACAACCAGTCATTAAGACGTTCTTACCAGCAAAAGTAACACCGTTAATAGCAGCTTTTTCTAAACCATCTAAGAATGAACCGGTCATTTGCTTATCGAAAGAGAATTCACCACCTTTACCTATTTTCTTTAAGTGTAAGAATGGAATGGTTTGAGGAGGAATGGAAGAAGAAACCTTAGTATCAATAGACTTGGTGGAGTGTAAAGAGGCAACTTCTTTAGTAGAATCAGAGTCTAAGTTATCTTCTGGAGTGGTTTCCAAAGAAGTAGAGACAGATACCTTGGTATCGATTTCATCGGATTTGTTGTTTAAGAATTGTAATAACTCACCGTATAACTTTTCAAATTCTAAAGAAGTCTTTTCAGAGATCTTATCACCCTTAGCTTGGGTCTTGATAGCTTGGTATACTCTGGTTAAATCATCTTGAATAGTTGGTTCGTCTTGCTTAGTAATTTCACCACCCTTGGCCATTTCTTGGACATAGTGAGAGAACTTTCTGACTTGATCTCTTGGGACTTCTTCATAAGTGATGTTACCCTTGTTGTCAACAGCAGTCTTTGGACCGGTTGGCTTAGAGATGTCTTTATAAACAGGGTTGACATTTAAGACTTCTTTACAGTTTTCAATTAATTGTTCACCTAATTGTTTAGCAACCTTATAGTTTTCACCCTTAGTTTCATCAGTGTTAGAAATGTGGTATTCCATAAACTTGATCAAAGTTTCGTTAGATCTGTTCATGATGTTAATAGCTTCAGATACTAATTCTCTATCAACATTCTTTAATACACCATGAATAACTTGGAAGTATAAAGTCAATAAGGATTGTCTAGCCCAATTCCAAGAAGAATCAAAGACTCTGGCTTTCTTGGCTGAGAATTTGGAAGTGATACCTTGAACAAAGTATTCGCCTAATTCTTCATTTAAGAAATCTAATTGTGTTTGTAAAGATTCTAAGTTGTCCTTTTCTTGTAAGTATTTTCTTTCCGATTTATTCAAGTCAATTTTCAAGTATCTGGCCAAACATTCTAATTGTTGTCTAGCTAAGACCTTTTGGTCTTTAGTTAATTCATCGAAGGCAGCAGCATCAATGGAGGCACCACCAGCTGCGGCACCAGCACCAGCACCGGCACCAGCTGAGGAAGCTGATAGATCAATAGAAGCATAAGAAGCATATTTGGAAGCCATAGAATCCCAGAATTGCTTGGCATCACCTTCTGAACCTAATCTGGAGGCTGGTTCGTTAGTTAAACCAAATAATAAAACAGCATCTTGTCTACCTTTACCTAAACCATATCTGGATTGTAAGTACTTTCTGGTAATAGTAACAGTGAAACCACCCGGCATCTTAGAAGCCAATAATCTGTTGACTAAAGAAGAAGATTGTTTACCTAATTCACCGTTGAAGTTATCTTGCATGGTTTCAGCTAATTCTTGTAATGGGATTTCTTCAGACTTTTCTGGAGCTGAACCAAATTCCTTACCTAAATCACCTAAGATTTCGTTTTGTACAGTAGATTTACCACCAACTAAATCCTTAATGGCCTTTGACATTGGGACTTGGTCTAAAGTCTTCTTTAACTTTTGAGCAACTAAAGTATGTAAGACTAAAGCGATAGTAACTGGTTGATCTGGAATATCGGCAGCGGCAGCGGCTGGAGCAGCGGCAACCGGGGCAGCAGCAACTGGAGCGGCAACTGGAGCGGCAGCGGCAGCTGGAGTGGCAGCAGCAACTGGGGCAGTTTCTTCAACAACAGCTGGTTTCAAGTCTTCTGGATCAGGAGTGTAGTAAATTTCCTTAGCATCTTTAGAGTAACACAAAACTTGTCTTTGTAAAGATAAGGCGGCATCGTAAGATTCATATTTGTTGTTTAAGGTTCTTTGTGCCATACCAGATAAGGTTGGGGAAGGACCGATTTCAACAACTCTTTCGGTGTTGAAGTTCTTCAAGAAAACATCTTGAGTTTCAATCCATCTAACTGGAGAAGCAAATTGGTAAGCAAGTAATTCAGTTAAAAGGGTATGAGCTAATTCTTGTTCGATTTCTGGAGTCATTTTTGTTTATTTTAATAATTTGGTATTTTGTAATTAATTTAGTATTCTGTAATTATCTTATGGTATACTTTTGCGTTGTAAAGTAATAAAAAAAAATATGAATATTTAAGTGAAAAGTATAAAAGATGGTTTAGTTTATAAAATAAGTAAACGAGATCTTCGATATTGTACTACTTTTAAGTATTATGGTGATTTTCTTATATTGAAAACGGATAAAATAATAAAAGATTACTACTAATGTATTAATTCCTTGGTTTTTTTGATACGGAAAGAATGAGAAAAGGAACTAAAAGAGTTATTGTAGTGTAGTTGTATATATTTAAAAAATTTCAATGTTATCTCTATATACAATTCAATGCGGTGAAATTTTCAACAACGTGTATGCTTCAGTTTTTTGTTGATAAAAAACCTAAGGTGAAAGATTTTTTATTTTTTTGTTGAAATAATCAATGAGGAAATTCGTTTGTTGACACTGTGCCGGAGTTTACACACGTGACAGCTGTGATGGAATTAGTGGTAATGCACGTGATAAATATTTAATATCCGACTGTTTGGCACGTGCTGGTTAAATTGTATTCTCTGCACGTGACTTAACTGCTCTCTTGTTTTTTTCTTTTTGGCACTCAACTCCCAAAGAGTAAATGAAAAAGTGACTTTTTTTCATGAAGCGTGAATTTCCTATTTAGGCTCTCTTCATTATGTTAATAAGCAAAACAAAAAAATGAGCTTAAAAAAAAAAAAAAAATTTTCATAGAATGTAACTATATAAGAGTGAAATTTAAAATGTTCAAATTACGAATTTAAAGTAACACTTCATTATAATAATCATTTTTCTTTAAATTTAAAAACAATCGTAATAACCATCCAACATCTCTTAAGCCTTCACGCCTTTTATAGTATTTTCTTTTTTTTTTAAAAAACAAAAATACAGCTTTCAACTTATTTTTCTTTCTTACCCATTTTACTTGCGAGTAATAATCTTCATTTAGCAATATTTGAAGGGTTGGTTTTTTAGGAGGGTTGCGAAGAATTGAAGGAGTCGAAACTGGATGATGGTAAATTAATTGTTATTTATAACAACACCTCTTTCCACCCTAGCTTTGAAAGTCTTTATGATATTTTTTTATTATTTAGATATATTGGATAAATTGGGACTTTATCGAGGTTGACATCTTTTTATTTCAAAGGATATTTTAGTTGAACATTGTAATTCTTGAACATCTGCTATTCTGTTTTTTATCGTTTTCTTCTCTTAACGGTGTTGATAAGCTGCGTGCGCTCAAATATAGATCAAAAAAGGTGTGTGTTTTTTTTATATTTGATATAAAAACTTTAACATATATTGCTTAATCGTAAACGTAAAGTAAAAAAAAAAAAGGTTATAACAGCTTAATTTCAATTAAAAATGTCTTTGGCTTACTTATAATAAAATTATATTTATACTAGGAGTATTAGCATTAAAGTGAAAAGTATAAATTAAAAAAAGAAAAAAAATAAACATAATTTATTGACTGATTATCAAAAGAAAAATCTATATTTTTTTTCTTTCTTTATTCTTGTATTCTTATTGCAAAGTGGATAGAGTTAGTTGTAAATAGGTAGTTATCATGATTAGCTGTTTTTCTGTTGTATCCACGTTTACAGAAAAAGAAAGCAAAGAATTAAAGAAAAAGAAAAAAGGAAGGAAGAAATTCATTTTCTAATTCAATAAAGTCTTCTCTTTTTTTTCATTACTTGCTTTAATTTAGGTATTATAATTAATGTATTCTTCTGGTGGAAGGATTAATGACGGGTTACAATTGGAACAACAATGACAACGACAACAACAGCTAAAATGACTGCTAGAAGCAAGTAACATCTGATCTTATTCTTTCTAGCTTTTCTGGCACTAACAACAGCCTTGTTGGTGTGTCCTAAACCTAATTCAACATCATGTTGAGCATCATCAACATTTTGTTCAATATGTTCAATGTTTTCTTGTTGTTCAACTACTAATTGTTCCATATCATTGAACAATTGGGTTAATTCAGCCATGGACTTTTCCAAAACCAATAAATCTCTATGTCTATCTTGAACTTCTTGTAGAACAGTCTTGGCTTCACCTTTTCTATTGGCATTTAATAAAGCTTGGGAAAAAATTTGTTGCCCTTGAGAGTCCAATATGGCATCTTCTAATTCTTCTTCAGTGGCATTTGGTTGAATGATTTTATATTGTCTAATGGCTTGTTGTTTAGTAGAGTCTTTATGGTTGGCTTCAACAATTCTGTAATCTTGAATTATCTTCAAAAAGTTTTGTCTAGAGTTTTCAATTTGAGCCTTCATAGTATTGGATTGAGAAGAAGCAGCCTTAAGTTGCAAGTTCTTGATTTGATCTCTTAACTGATTTTGTAGTTGTTGAGCGTTGTTTGTTAAATTGTCTAGCTTTTCCCTTAAGTTTTGTTCGGCTTCATAGTTGATTTCAGTCAATAATCTCTTTTGATATAAATCAATGTTATTGACTATGTTTTGGTAGGTGTCTAATTCAGTATGAATATTATTAATTTCAGTCATGAAATCAACAAATTCGTGATCATCTTGTTGACCGGTTTGTTGATTGTTGTTCAATTCGTAGCCTTGTTCATTGGCATATGGATTGTTTTCGTAAGGATTTGAGTAACTCATTCTGGATACGGCGTTAGGATCTGTTTACAAGTATGTTTTATTAAATGAAAAGAGGAAAAAAAAAAAAAAAGAAGTAAAATATGATTGATAAAAAAGTTGTCGTGAAGTCTCTTTTTAGTTTTCTACTTTGAAGTAACTTTGAAATATAGTTATTTTTTTTTTTTTGTATTTTGGTTTTATACTATATGTTTTTGATTAATCTAAGATTGAAAGAAATAAACCAAACATTATTAAGTAATTGTTACTTCGATAAATAAAGGGTTTACAACTTAATTAAACAACCTATTTTTCTCCGTAAACTTAATATATTTTTTACAAAAACGAAAATAGCTACTTAATTTCCACTATATAAGTACAATTTTTTGAAACATTCCCAATTGAGTGAACGACTTATTTTTAGTATATTTTTTGCCCCAAAAAAAAAAAAGCCGAAGTCCTAAATAGGAAGGCTTGGGCATGTTTGTTTGTTTTTTGCAGTTTTAGGTAATAATTGTAATATGTACCCGCACTTTTTATAGGCACCTTAGATTCAGGCTCGTTAATAAAATACATGAGAATAAATAGGTTTAACATTGCCTAAATAGGAAAAAAAAAGTATTACCCTGTTTGAGCTATCAACAAGGAAACCGAAATCGGAAATAGAAAGAACAAATAGTGAAGTGTCTTATCTCCGAAACAGTTGTTTTTTTTTTTTTATGGTAATAACAGAAGTGCGGAGATATTCACATACTAAACCAGTATTCTATTCAACTGATAGTTTAAAAAGTCCTATATACAATTCTAAGATGGGTTGTTTAGTTATCATATCTTAATTTACTCTTATCAGTAGGCTTGGTATTTGGATCGTTATCTAATTTTTCATATTTAGCAATTACTTCTTTCTTCAATTCTTCATATTGTTCAGCAGTCAATGGTCTAACAAATTGGTCAGCTGGTACAAACTTAAAATTACCTGTAGCAAAGTCTCTGTCAGACATTTTAGATAAAACATATAATTGAGATCTCACATATCTAACACAAGCTTCCAAATGTACAAAATCAACATTCTTTCTACCACCAAATAGATTTCTCCACAGAGCTTTGGCCAAGGTATAATCATCAGTGTAAAATCCTTCATCATATGCAAAAATACACCCTCTCAATTGGGAGTTAAATTCCTTCAAGTAATTATCAACAAATCTACCTGATCTGACATTCATTTCTTCCTTCAATTTTCTTTCTAATTCTTCAAAGGTTCTATCAATGATTTTCTTTTGATAGTTCTTACCAATATCAAATGGTAATGCTCTCATTCTTACAAAAAGTATCCATACGTGTAATATGTGAATTTGGTACCATTGAGAAAAAGTCTTTGGCAACTTCAAGTCGTTATAAAAGAATTCACAGCCTTTGGACAACTCAACATCATCTTCGTATATCAAACCTTGATCAGAACATTCTTTGTAGTAATAGGAACCAGCTATTGGACCTGATCTAACCTTATCAACATTAACACCTAGGTACTTGATTAAAAAAGATGCTACTGATGTTTGCAATGAAGTAGGCTTGAATACTTTTTTAACGTCTTCTTCTTTCAGTTTTAAATCTTCCGGTTGATTTTTATCGTTTTTCTTAACCTTTCTAAATTTATTCAAATTTCCTTCAATTGGTTCAGAATTCAAATTAGATTCTTTCACTTGCTCTTCTGGTGATTTCTTTGAAGATTGATATCTCAGTGAGTATATAGTGTTCATACTTCTATTCAGAGCTTGTTTTTGATAACAAACTCTAGAGTTTTGTGTAATGATATTTCTTAACATTGTTTTTTTTTTTTCAAGTAAAAATATGTTTATGACTGTGTTATTAAGAATATTTACTTTGGTCTCGCCAGCTGTTGTATTCTCTCTGTCTAAGGGTATGATTAATATAAGAGCTAAAATTGAAATTGTTTAAAAGAAAAAAAGAAAAAAAATTTTCTTAAGCTGAAAAAAA
>ERZ794936.272-NODE-272-length-28316-cov-6.542974_pt1 | contig 28316 bp, 23 predicted proteins | sample MGYA00511083_ERZ794936 | MGnify/ENA primary metagenome ERZ794936 (study PRJEB30137, sample SAMN04331409) | food metagenome | isolation source: Y2 must sample point D1 replicate A | place: Australia: South Australia | collected 2014 ... | reverse complement strand
TGTCATACTCTAACGAGAGCGTCCTATAATGTGATATATCTTTAAAAAAAAAAAAAGTGAACAGGCAAAAGAAACATACTTCGAGAAAAAAGAGTTGCAAAACAACTGCCAACAAAAAGGTCGTGAAATAGCAAAATGTCCCGTAAAATACACCAAAGCCATGATTCATTGGACATTCGAAGATGCTTTTTGCCCCACACTTTTCGTGAGCCTGCACAGAGCACTCATGTGTCTCACCACGCTTATCTCCAGATTAACATCGCACGTGCACCATTAGTGCTCAACTTTGAAGGCAAAAGCACCGATAGACGTGTCAGCCAGAACTTGTTCAGCACGCAAAATATCATGAGCCAGAAAGTGCAATTGAAGTATCATGCGATTCAGTCGTTTGTTGACTCGTCGTTCTTCACGAATTTATCGCACCGCAAGCTAAACGAGTATAAGTTGGATTCTGGGCCGCGGCCGATCCATGCGTTTATGAGCCAACCTTTGAAGTTGAATAAATTCAACGAAAAACCGATATTAAACCTTGATTATAACTCTTTTGAGCCGGAGCAGACAGATGCGCTAACGAGAACAATCGATGGCACTTTATACAACGTAAATACGATCGAAGAGTTCAAGGCCCTAGATAAGAAAGAGCTTTTGACGACATGGGGCCACGAATTGGTAGAGGAGATCAACGCGGGAAATTTTCGGGAAAAGTTTCATTTGTTGACGTTTTCCGACTTGAAAAAGTATAAGTTCTACTATTGGCTTGCGGTTCCCACCTTACACTCTGTTTGGTATATACTCAACACCAGCACAGAAGTTGACGAGTTGCCAAGGATCGAAAAATACGTTTCTGGAAACGACGCCATGTTCTTTCAAATCAACCAGGAAAATGACAGCATTACTTGCAAATACGATGATTTCCTGCGCAATGGGATGTTTGTGTATGTTGATTCCTGCCTAAGCAGCGATGGCAGCCCATCCGTGCAGCTCAAAAACCACCTCTATGCACTAGCGATTCGAGGATTCAAAAAAATCACGCTCACTATTTTCCGGAAATCTGGCCTGAGAATACTACAGCTCGAGCTAGACTCCGGTTTCTGTGCCAAAAAAGACCCGCAAGTTTCTGGCTGGGAGAGGACTGCGCAGGGCAAGCTCGGGCCGAAAATGGCTGATTTGGGCTCGCTCATAGACCCTGCTAAACTCGCGGACCAGGCGGTAGACTTGAACCTTAGGCTTATGAAATGGCGTGTGGCGCCCGAACTCGATTTGGATATTATCAAGTGCCAAAAAGTGCTTTTGCTTGGCGCTGGCACTCTAGGCAGCTATGTTGCCCGTGCATTAATGGGCTGGGGCGTACGTGATATCACTTTTGTTGACAATGGGCGAGTTTCGTATTCAAATCCAGTACGACAACCGCTATTCACATTCAAAGACTGTTTCGCAGACCAAAACCAGGGGGCCCCGAAAGCCGTTCGGGCCAGCGAAGCATTAAAAGAAATATTTCCTGGCGTGAATTCGTCCGGGTTTTGCATGGAGGTCCCCATGATCGGGCACCCCGTGCAGGAATCCGGCGAGGCCGAGGCACGCACAAACTACGAGCAGTTACGGGCGCTTTTCGACAAACACGACGTGATTTTCCTACTCATGGACTCCCGCGAGTCGCGCTGGCTCCCCACCGTGATGGGCGTGGCGATGAACAAAATCGTGATAAATGCCGCTTTGGGCTTTGACAGCTACCTTGTGCTTAGACACAGTCCGTTAGATGCAGGCCACAGACTAGGGTGCTACTACTGTAATGATGTGGTGGCGCCAACAGACTCGTTATCAGACCGCAGCTTGGACCAGATGTGTACTGTTACCCGCCCTGGAGGTGCACTTCTTGCATCATCGTTGGCAGTGGAACTTCTTATATCCATTTTGCAGCATGAACTCAAGCACCGCGCTCCGCATAACGCGAAATCCAAATTTGGCGAGGTGCCGCATCAGATCAGAGGCTTTCTCCATAATTTCACGCAAACAAAATTGTGCACGCCGGCGTACCAGCACTGCTCTGCATGCTCGCTGGTGGTGATAAAAATGTACCAAGAAGGAGGCTGGGACTTCGTAAAGAATTGTTTAAACTCCACTGCGTACTTGGAAGAGGTGTGTGGGTTGAAGCATGTGCAGGAACAAGCAGACCGCGCCGCAGCCGAGATGATGGACGAGTTGTCGCTTTCAGACGAAGACTTTAGCGAGTGAGTTGATGATTTTTTTGCAGGATTGACACTTTTCATTGGGTATGAAAGATCAAACATGCTGGGGCTGTGCGGATAGACGCGTTTTGGTGATTTCGCCGGCGTGACTCGTCGCGCTTTATATGTTTGTTTACTTCTCTCGCGGCTGCAGGTCACGTGATTCAAACACATCAGAAAAATTATTATGCTTGAAACCATCTTGAAGCACGCATTAACTACGTGAAAGCGTAAAAAATGCCGGAATCATGACTCAGTTGAAGGCGGTACCATTTTCCTGGTTGAAAATCATTGGGCGATACCAATTATTGGCGTCTCGCGCGTCACCCGGACTTCATGCTCATGCGCGAAAGCACAGCACTCACAAAAGCTGGAAAAAGTGGTTTTCATCAGAAAAGCTTCCAAATAAAGTATATCTCCGCAATATATGATTATACCTGAGAAATCTCCATATAAAAAAAAGGTCGTTAGGGTGTTTTTCGTGGTGTCATATGGTCGACCCGTAGGCGTCCTGCACATAGCGCACGCATCAACATGTATTCTCAGGGCACGTGTAGGCTCCATCGTCTCCACAAATACAAACATAATCATGGACCAGAGCCCGGACGGGTCTGATATTCTGCTGCGGCCGCCATCTAGGCTTGTCACGCTACGCCCGCTGTTCCACCTCGACTTTTCCGTGCGCTCAGACGTGCATTATAGCTCGATTAAGCCTGTTTCGCTCAGCGATATCCAAGATGTATCCACACAACAGGCTTTGGTGATAAAAGACATGCTATTTGCGTTGCTAGGCTACGAGGGCCATTATGTACGACACAGCGAGCGGTACCTGGCAGATCTGCTTCGAGACCGGATTCGTGGGCCTGATTTTAAGGTCGCTGCGCCGCTCAATATCAGTCTCAAAACAGTCACGAAGAAATTGCTCCGATATGGCAAGTATTACCTGGGGCTACGCCATTTCGCCCAGATATACGATATGCTGCATTTTGGCCGCGTAAACCAACGGCTTTGCTGTGAAATCAGGCGCTGCCTAGCCCAATTCCGCCGCCTAGTGTTATCGTTTGAACACCAGTTTGAGCATAGTGACCATTTCTCGCTTTCCGTCATGGACAACGAGATTCAGAACTCGTGCGGCGACAGAATCAGGCACCTATACGAAATCACGTGTGCCATTCACGCCGAGACAGAACAGCGCAATCCACGCTTCGAGACATCCACTTCTGTTTCGTCGGCGATTTCGGGCGATTCTGCCGGCAGAGACCCGCGATTTGATACGTTTCTAGACTCTGTCCGCACAGACATTAGTCTTGGCACCAACGTTTCCTCAGACCCAAACCAGTTTGACGTGTGCAAAGGCGGGCTTGTGCTTCAAATTGTGGAGACGCGGATTGCGCAATTCGAGGGCGATATGAAGGCTGGTAAATTTCTCTTTGACTTGTTTGAGGCCATAAGTTTGGACTATGTGGCTCTGCTCAACTTGTGGCTCGCAGAAGGGGAGGTGGACGACCATTTCCAGGAGTTTTTGGTGAAGAAAAACGACCTCCCAAAGAGCATATTCTATGCCAATGTGGAGCGATACTGGGACGAGCTTTACGTAGTGAAAACAGACGGACTCATAAGTCAGTTTCTGGGCAAAGACATACAGGCAAAAGTGTTGGCTACAGGCAAATATCTCAACATATTCAAGAGATGTATAGGCACCGCTAGCTTGCATGATTTCCCTGACAGGATCTCCACCGTGGCATGCCCAGAAACCATCACCAGCTTGTGTGCACAGGACCTACATCTCAAGATTTTCCAATTCTACGATAGAGCGAACAATCTTTTGTTGAAATTGCTTTTCCGGGGTTACCACTTCAAGGAATTGCTCACGTGCATACATGAGAGCTACCTACTAAGCGACTCTTCGAGAACTGACTCTTTTTTGGATAGAACTCTACATGAATTGGGCAAAAGCAAGACGTCTGTTTCGACAGTGACACTTATAGACACTTTTAATGGGATATTTCTGCTCGGTTCAGCCAACCGCAGTGCCCCAAAAAACCCCGAGCTGGCCTCCACCCACACACGTGTTGCCAGCTTGCTCAAAACGTTTCAGAAATTCAGTATTGACACGAAAAGCTTCTATGAGCTTTCTGAGGAAATCATCAGCACGCGCACTTTCGACGCGCAGACTGACTTTACTGGAGACGAACAGGCTTCTAGAGCGATCAGAAGGCTTGTGAGTCAATCTTTGAAACAACAACAAGCCTCCTCAGCAAGCGACCAATCGAGCGAAGCATCGGATAAGGATCACGTGATTGCAGCGGTGAATATAGACTGCGAGTTGCCGTTCCCACTAAACTTGATAGTGTGTGAAAAACACGTTTTTGAGTACCAGCTCATTTTCAAGCTCCAGATGATCTTGCGGTATGTCAGCAAAACCGCCGACTATGCCCGCCGCGACATCATGCATTCCAGCGTCTGGAATTACAAGCACTTTCCTCCTCCTGTAAACAAGCTTGTTTTGCGTTTGCGCGTGTTGATGTTTCGCATGAAAAGCTTCGTTACCGAGCTTCAAAATTACTTGGACCATATTGTGATAGACGCGAATTTCAGTCTGCTTGAAGATGCGATCGAGAAAATCTCGTCATCGATCGATAAGCCGAGACCTGCGTCGCGGGCGGCACGCTCTAGCTCTCCTCACAAAGACATACAACCACTTGCAAAACATGCGAACAAAAATAATAGCATTTTTGACGAAAAGATCAAATTTGTTGCGAACAGACAAGCGTCGGCGGCTAATTTCGCCAGGGATACAAACCATGACGACATACAGGGGCTTGGAAGAAGCCTTGAGACGTATCTCGGGAACATTCTACGAGACTCAATGATCACCAACACTCAGCTATTAGAACAGCTTCGACACACGCTCAATCTCGTGTCTGGATTCGCGAAGATGACTGGCCGGCTCAAGAAAACGTTTATCTCGACAGAAGATGCGTTGTTCCAGGCGTTTGCGCGTGACTACCCGGGCCAGTTTGAAAACATTGTTGTGGATGACGAGACGGTAAGACAAAGGACGATGGGGTTGAACAATGTGATCACAAAGTTCTGGACTGATTTCAACTCATCGTTGCGGCTGCTTTCAGACGGGCTCAAGCAGGCCAGCACGGAAACTGCTGCGTTTACAGCGCTCACTGAGAAGTTGGCCGTGCTCTAAAAAGACTTTGAGAGTCCAGATATGCATGGCTGTCAATGCACAGATAACATTGTGTAAGTATCATTGTAACATAGACTTTGTAAAACTTTATAAGAAGCTGGTAGATTTAATTACTTGGTTTGAGAAAATAGGCGAGTTTCCTTTCACATTGGAAGACGGCCAGTGTTTTTAGCAGTATCAGCAATATGGCCTATCGGTAATCGTCGAGACAAAGAAGTGGTGATTTTTTTTCGAAAATCTCTTGATGTTTAAACAGCAGCTTTGGTCTTCTTCTGATTATTCAATTGTCATCAAAAGAAATCAATGCGTTTTGCAGGAGGTTGGGATCGGCTAATTTGAGGGCATTGCGCAGGTGCAAAAAACCTGGAAAGTTATGCCTTACTTTTCTTCACAGAGTCCATGTGTCTGTTGAACCCGGAGGGAAGGGGAGTGTTTTTTCAATAACATGAAATTCTTCAGTTGCCCTGCTTCAATATCTGAGGCTAGTTTTGAGACCGGTGACCCAGTCTTGTCCATATCATTGTCGAGAATGATAGCGGCCCTGTCCGCCATTGTGAACGAAAATTTCTCTAGCAAGTTCCAAGGGGACAGAAATCATGAAGAATTTAGTATACTGTTTGATAAGCTTTCATTTGATGTTTCATTTCTTGGCTTACCTTCGATATGATAACTGGATCCGCTTCGCGATGATAATAGACGTTTTGAAGAGTATGATTGCTATACAGACCGAGGTCACATTATGCTGAGGGGCAAAAAGATTATCGAATTTCATAGAAAATTGTTAAGCAATACAAAACTCCAATATTTCTCGCTCAGTAGGCATTGGGCCGTATCCGAAAGAGAGGTCTTGACTCTCCACCATGATCTCATACGTGAGCTATGAACGTTCATGGTAAGTGACCCACTTTTTGATTAGCCTACGAGAATCAGAACTGAATGAAAGGAAAAAGAATCGTTGATTTGTTGATCTGCCGGTGGTCTGATGAATTTAAAAATCCTTACGCTTAATTACACAACCCCCAGATCTCTCTTTGTTCGTTAATACTGAAATATGATCTTTTATACACTTTGAGAAGGACTTGAAGAATACTCAGATCCATAGAGACACCAAACCAGAAAAGGTTTCCCCCATGCTTTTAGTTCACTTTTCTTCACATTACGTACTCAATCCTACCTAAAGACTTAGAGCTGAGCGTCGTCGGTGGCCGCAGCACTCAACTCCTTTATGAGTGCGTCGGTCTTGGCGTCGTCATAAACAACAAAGCCGCCCTCTTTCGTGACCGACGCCAACTGCGCGTTTTTACAGTCCAACTTCTCCTCCATCACCTGTTTCAAGATCTTCAACGCCAAGAGCTCGGCCTCCTTCAACGTCAACGATTTATGGTACTCATTCTGCAATTCCGTCTGAGCGCCCTCGGAGCCGGACCCAATTGCTTTTGCGTCGTATTTGTAGAAAGTTCCCGAGGGCTCGGCATGGTACAATTGCGGGCCCTTCTCGTCAATTCCGGCAATCAACAACGCCACGCCAAAAGGGCGGGACATCAAGCGTTTTTCGCCCGAGGCGCCTTCGCCAAACCGCAACGCCAAGTCACAAACAGATTGCGTCAAGCTCTCGACCTGCATGTCCTCGTCGTAGTATAAGTTGTGTGTCAAAGACGAAACCCGCGCGTGATCAATCATCAGACGGGCGTCGGCGGTTAATCCCGACATGGCACAGCCAATATGTTTATCGATCTCAACAATCTTCTCGATCGAAGACGACTCCAATAACGACAGCGTGACTCGTTTCTCGACGCCCAAGATGACACCTTCGGCGGTTTGTATTCCGATCGCTGTGGAACCCAATTTAATAGCCTCCAACGAGTATTCGACTTGGAAGAGACGGCCCTCGGGCGAGAATGTCGACACTCCGCGGTCATACTCTGACCTTGTTAAAAACATATCTATGTAATTGTGATAGTATTATAAGATGTGACGTAAATCGGTGTTATACGTTGACGCTGTGGAGATATGACTATGGATCTTGGATAGGTACATGAGTGAGAGTGTAGAAGCGCAGTGGCGACACGGCCGGCCGCGACATTGCGACATCCCGGCTGCGAAACGACATGTCACGAGTTGACACGGAAATTGGCACGATGTATAAGCATACTGTTTCAAGACCAGGATTTGTATATTTTTGAAGGATTTGGATTTTCTTGAGAAAAGAAAACCGGTTTTAAGCAAGATTACTGGAAGTGGCCCTTTAGTGGGTGATTCTGGGAAAGGGTGTGTGGTGAAGGTATATATGGTAGCTTTCGCAGATGAATCACCAATGGAAAAAAGCTTACAACGATGGTGGAAGTGGTGATCATCATTTTATGACTGATATGTGAATAGTTTTTAATTTCTGGAGCTGAGAATATCTTAAAAAAAGGATGTTATGATACAAAAGAAGACCTTAATTGGATAACTCACATGAAGCCAAACCGATCGTCTATGTAATGATGACAGGTGTGGAGTGCTGCAGTAAACCCACGCCGTACAGCTTACGTCTAGCCAATATTAGGAATGGTAATGCAGATACTAGCTACAGGCATTGGTACGGCCAAGAAACCTATTATCATAACTGCTATCAAAGTAAGCAGGATGAAGGATGCGATGAGGCGATGAGTAGCATTCTTATAAGCTTATAAATACGATACCCAGTACAAGCTAAGACTGTCCGGTGTCACTGCTGCATTATTGAACTTAGTTGCGTTCATATATGCATCTAGGATGCAGCAAGGAACCGCGCTTAATAGCGCACTTCACCAGAACGGTTTAGTGCAGCTGCAAAAAGTAGGTTTAAGATAAGTTGGACAACAGCGAGAAAAGGCTAGAGGTTGGCATAAAAAGGCACTTGAAGAAGAGGCCATACTGGTCTTGGTTGGATAAGTAGACGCTGGCGGGTTTAGTGCTCGTGACATATGTAGCCTGGGGTGGTTGGTGTGCTTACGCTTATGAATGGGGGAGGGCATGTAGTACGTACGGCTGGCATGCTATCATTTGGAGTGTTTACGGCCGTGCTAGCAATACTGGCCATGCACACGGCACACGTGATGGCAGTAGAGGGCCAAAATGGATCACGTAGAGCAACGATAAGTGTTGGATTGAATGGGTTGAACTCAGATGGATTATACATACCGGATCTGTATTTTGAGCGGTGGTATAGTGAGCATGTTAGACATGATTGATTTGGTGAGCGTACAAGAAAGATTCAATGGTTTACTGTTCTAACATCAGATACTCAAGATGTGCATTTCTGAGTTTCTAAAATGAAAATAGTCTTTTATAAACTGGATTCAAACCCCGAATGTATTTTCCAAAGCTCCTTTGCCAATTCAGGTACCTCGGGTCAACATACATATATCATGACAATAAAGATGAACGGTTTCGCACACTAGAATGAAAAAGGCCAGATAAGCAGGAAAGCAAATGTAGATCAACAATGGTCAACAGGCCTTCCATTCGTAATCAAGATGCGTATCACATTTGGCAAGGTATGTGTTGAAAGTCTAACAGCGTTGTGGCTCTGACATACAGAGTGGGGGCAGTGGGTGAGCACTAGCAAGTACCAACAATACTTGATGCAATGAATTCTTACACATTGAGATCTACGGCTGATGATGGATATACTTCATCATCAGTTGCCTTGGAGTTGCCTTGAAAGAATGTTCACAGATCTTCCAATACTATGCGATGACGTTTTGGCAAGTGTGCATTTTTCTAAGTTCGCCCAATTTCTGGAAGCAACTTCATCAATTCTTCGACGTGAACCACAACCCAAAGGTCTAATGGTCTACAGCAAGTCTTTCAGTTTATCTCTTATATGAATATATTGCAAGTGAGTTAACTTAAGCCTTTGGGGCCAACTCGACGATCTTCTCGGCAGCAGGGTCCAAGTCCTCGTAGGCGTACAACTTCAAGCCGGAGTTGTCAATCAACTCCTTGGCCTGCTTCATGTTGGTACCTTGCAATCTAACGACAACAGGGATGTCCAACTTAAAGTTCTTGGTGGCGGCGATCAAACCCTCGGCGACGTAGTCGCATCTGACGATACCACCGAAGATGTTGACGAAGATACCATTGACCTTCTTGTCGGACAAGATCAACTGGAAGGCCTTCTCAATGGTCTGAGGCGTGGCGGTACCACCGCAGTCCAAGAAGTTGGCGGGCTCACCACCGTACAACTTGATGATGTCCATGGTGGCCATGGCCAAACCGGCACCGTTGACGATGTTGGCAATGTTACCATCCAACTTGATGAAGTTCAAGCCATATTTGGAAGCCTCAACCTCCTCAGGGTCCTCCTGGGTAGGGTCTCTCCACGAGAACACGTCCTTCTGTCTGAATTCAGCGTTGTCGTCAAAGCCCAATTTGGCGTCCATGGCCAAAACCTTGTGGTCTGGGGTCTCGGACAATGGGTTGATCTCGACCTGGGTGCAGTCCTTCTCAATGAAGACCTTGTACAAGTTCTGCACGGCCTTGGCAGCCTCAGGGATGGCCTCCTCGGTGTAGCCCAAAACAGAAGCAATGTCCTTGGCCAACGCATCGGTGACACCGGCGTTCAAGTCAACAGAGAAGGTCTTGATCGCGTCGGGGTCCTTGGCGGCAACACCCTCAATGTCCATACCACCCTGGGAGGAGGCGACGATCATGGGCTTCTGCGTGGCTCTGTCCATCAAAATGGCCAAGTAAGCCTCGGTTCTGGCGTCTCTTCTCTCGACAACGTAGACGGCGGTGACCTCCTTACCGGCGGCGCCGGTCTGCTTAGTGATCAACTTGTGGTTCAACATCTTGGAGGCCAAGTCCTTGGCTTCCTCAGGAGACGAGATCAATTTGACACCACCCTGGAAACCGTTGTCAAAGTGACCCTTACCTCTACCACCGGTCAAGGCCTGGGCCTTGATCACCAACTCGCTGGTGCCCAATTTCTTGGCAGCGTCGAAGGCGCCTTCGGGCGTAGTGGCGGCGTAACCCTTAGGCACACCAACACCGAAGGACTCCAAAAGGGCGGCGGAGCGGTATTCGTGCAAAGACAAACATCTTTTTTGCACAACCTGGCGGTTAGTATTCGTTAAATGTGGAGATGTGGAGATGTGGTTGAAGGAACTGAAGGGTAATCAAACGATCTGGCTGTGCTTTCGGACTGAAGCAAAAGTCCTTGATTCCTCATGAGCGCTCAAAGGCTTGGATTCCAAAAGGAGCAAATCGAATTCAAACGAAGTTGTATTCAACAAAGGGCCTCTTAAGACCTTTAAAACACTTCCTCACAGCGTCAAAATACATATCAAACAGTGACAAATGCTCAAGAGAGCAAGAGAGGATATCTCCACCACGCCGGGAGACACTTAGCCGCCGCAAAAACGCACGTGCCAGACAGTGCCTCTCAGCATATGGTCTTCCCGAAATGATGAATAAACCAATTTTTCGGCATGTAACCAAGCTTCAGCACAAAAAGAACATGCCAAGTATTGGCCCATGTTTTCCATTTCAGCGTCTTTGAGCATATATGGCTGTTTATGCTTCAGAAAAAGGCTACTGGAATGCCCTCTCTCGGCTAATGACAATAACAAGATCTCACATCCAAATTAAGAACTTCAAAATATCTTTTCAGGAAGGAAAAAGAAAAACATACTCTAGTAGCACGGGCGACTCTGGTCAACATTTTCAAGGGGTTGATTGGGAACTGAAGAAGCAGTGATTTGGGGAAGTTTCAACTACCTTGAATTGTCGCGGTGATGGCAGCAGGCCGACCACGCTCGCCGCAACGGCGCTCGCTGGGGCCTCGGACACGTCTGGTCCTTGTTTAGATGCAGGTCCGGGAGATTTTTTTCTCGCCTGGGCCGGTTGGATAAAGGTCTGATACATATGGTGAAATCAGGATACAGACATGATATAGGATTTATCAGATACGTGAATATATTGAAAAATGTGCCTATTTTCAAAATTGATTATCTATACTTATTATTTGGGCTTTTGCCTGGCGTTGTTGTGGAGTTGTAAGTTTTGCCTAGTGTAGTATGGCCTGGCTCCGGGCGCGGCTGCCAATGTGCGAGCCCCGGCCCTCACGAGCTAGGAAATTTATTGGCCAGCTAATAGACACTCCAGTGTCCAGCGAGCCGGTCTTGAATTGAATCGATAGATACTTCGGGCTCGCTTTGATCTAGGCGAAAACGACAATTCGTGCTTATATTTACAAATTTTTTATTACTTCCAGCCGGAAATTTACATCTGAGGCTTTTTCATAAATAAATCTGCGACAAAGGTGTTACTTTTTTCTTTGCTTATGGCTCTCAGCTTTTATGTGAAGCCTATTCCCTTTCATGCCAGTGAGATTTCATGGAATATCCCGGCTGCGAAAACCCCGAGGAGACTTGCAAAGCCAGGATCATAAGATATATTTAGCAATGGTGATTTCTTATCTGTGGAACAAAAAGAAAAAAAAAAAGATAAAAAACATTGTTGTTTCTAAAGTTGTCATTGCAAAGTCATGTGTGGAAATAGACCTCCTATGAGCGTGTTGTTTCCTTTGGTAGAGCTGTGGCTTGCGATTTATCGCATGAGAGAGTTTTGAATGGGCTAGTTAGCACAGGCGCCGGCCAAATGACCCATTTTCTTTCCGTTCGAAATTAATGGTAGACTAACCTTACTCTAATTGAAAGACACACGACTTGTTTACACTATTTTCAGGACACGATCTACCCATGGCCAAAGCATGCCTGATAGTTCATGGTCAAAGAACGGCCGTGCGTTATAAGAAAGGGGATATTAGTCGCATTTCCTGAAGGGCCAGACTTTTTCATACCCGAGGTTTTCCTTATTCTAAAAACCATACACGTAAGATTTATTCATGGCACATTTTACAAGACCCAATAATCTAACTTTATCTACTTATTCGTGGATCATCTCTCCTTCTCAATTTTCAACCTTTGCTTATCTCATCGGGAGTGCAGACGCACCCGTACATTATGACATTCAGTTGACCTGCATGGACATGAGATGCCCATCACAAACCATTCTTCACCATAATGAATTCTCGTGTGAAGCCAGACCTAGCGGGCTCAGATCTGGACTCAGAGGACGACTACTTGGGCTCCGTGCTCACGCAAAAAAACCAGTTTGAAGCAGACAGCGACGATGATTATTCGTCGTTATCCTTTGGTGCATTGAGCTCTGCGCAGAAAAAGCTCATGGCCGAGGGAACCGGCAAGAAATCGCTGAAGAAATCGAGGAGTGCCAATCTGCTGGATAGCTCGGATAGCGAGAGCAGCGAGCTGGAAAATGACGGCTTTCTTGAGGAGAAAAAGCCGAAAAAGAAGGGTAAAGTGCAACATAGAACAAATAAACATGCTCCTGCAGAGTCCAGCTCGAAAAGACCGGTTTCAAAGATCCGGGAGATCCCCGGATTAAAGACCCCTAAAGAGAGCACACTCTATCACGATATCAGGTTTGATGCCGCCTACGGAAAGGCCGACTGGAACCGCATCAGGAAAGATTACGCGTTTCTAGATGAGTACAGAGAAAAGGAAATCAAAGATATGCAAAAAACGCTCAAGGATAAGAAGGCTTTGCTGACCATGTCGCAGAGAGAAGCCGATAACCTCAAGTTCGAGATGCAGTCGCTCAAATCGCGGTTGGATACGTTGAAGAACCGTGACTTGGCAAATAATATCGTCAATTCTCACAAGAAGGAGCAAATGCAAAAGATGCGCACGGGAGAGCAGGTAAACCCATACTTCTTGAAGAAATCCGAGCAGCGGAAGATGATACAAAAGGCGAAATTCGAGAGTATGCGCCTGAACCAGCGCGAGAAGGTCATGGAGCGTAAGCGTAAGCGGAGATTGGGTAAGGAGTTCAAGCAGCTTGAATTTAGAAGCCTGCAGCAATAGTTTCTTTCTAAATATTGTAAAATAATTACGTGTGAGCTAATTACGTATTTTGAAGGATGATATTCCGCAGGAGGAAAGATTTTGGGGGTGCTTATAGGCCAAACAGGGCAGTGGGCCTGCAAGCATCGGAAGGTGACAAATCATGCTCACTATGTTGCTTATTCATCCCCAGAAAGCACTCGAGTTTTTCTTTTTTGGCTGTTGATATGTTATTGAAGAGCATTTTGGATGTTTTTGCCGAAAGTGTATAATGAAGTATCTCAAAGGCTAAACATCGCATGTCGCATTTGCATGGCCCCCAAAGAGTGGTTCATTCATGAACAAGCTGGAAAAGGTAAATAAACAATTAACTAAATTTATAAAACGCAATTCATTTCGGCGTAATCATAAAGCAAAAAGTCTAATTACGCGACCAGTTGGCATCACAAGACGAATCTTTCAAACGTGTGATATAACCTAAGGATGGACGCCAAAACAGTACATGCCTTTCGAACATACATACGAGGATTCCGAAATCAAAGAATAAGCTTGTTTGTGCGTACTTAGAGCTCAAAATTGTGCAGTGTGGCCCTCGTTGGGCCGGTTATATACAGAGAAGAAGGTGAGTAAGGAGTGGCGGCAATTCAGCCAAGTAACACGTATAATTAGGCCTTTTTGGCGGCGTGTTCCTGCGTGACCCAGTCCTCATACGAGCCCACATAGTTCCCGCGCTTAGTGTACCCAAAAGAGTTGGCCAATTCCTCCGCAGCGGTCAGCCTCACGCCACCCAAACAGTAAAACACCAAGGGCTGGTCCTTGGCCGGTTTGGGAAACCCAAAACTCTCCTCGAACTCCTCCTCGGTCAAGTCAAATGCGCCGGGGGACGATTTGAACGGCACGTTCTTCGCGCCGGGGATATGGCCTTCCTGGAACTCTGCAGGCTCTCTGACGTCGATGAGCAAAGCAGTTCCTGGCTCCTGCACAAGCTTCTTCACGTCCTGGTACTTGTACTCTTTAGCAGCGCTCTGGGTCAAGACGCTGTAGTGTCTGAAACTGTAGCCATTGATCGGGCGTATCGCTTTTTGGCGTGACGCAAACGACCCGGTTTTCGCCGGGAACGAGAGGTTTCTCGCTGGCACTCCAGATACCGTGCGGCGGAGCACGTTCAAGGCACCCTGGCGGGCCACCACCGTGTTTCTCAAGGATTGAAACATTTGCTCACTGGTGAAAAAGTGGGAAAAAAATCAGCACTAAGTTGTGTTTTTAGCACAGATGGGGGGCAAATCGCTGCTATCGCAGGGTTTTTCCTCGCCTTTTTCGTGGGTGGTATCGGTGCGATCGCGCAGCCAGTGGGGACTCGGAGCCCCGGTGCAGGCAGGCCTCCAGGCAGAGGATGAAGATGATGACATTGAAGAAGCCATGAATTCTGGATATGTTTCGATAATGACAATAGTTAAGAATTAGAAGCTTTTTTGTTTCTGTTGGGTTTTGGAATTTGGCTTTTCTTTGATTCAAAATCATTGCAACTTAAAAGAATTGCTTGGACCTATTTGTTCTGTTCTCTCGTAAGTAGAAGTCCGATTCGCAGCCGTGTGACAATGGCCCAAGCAAGCCGTGGCCAAGTACTTGTTTCAGAAAGAATCTATATGCTTTATTTTTTTCGCTTGAAATATCTGATTCAGGACTGGGAGCCAAAATCACATGTAACAGTTGAGGGCAATAAAATGAAAAAAAGGGAAAAAGAATGAAGAACGTGTTTTTAGACTCCCTACTAGATCTATGGCGAGATGAATCATGCCTTATTACCATCACTATCACTTGTCGTGAGAAGTACATGACAGAATAATTCTGAGATCACGTTCCAGAACTGTCTAATTTTCAGGTTATGTATATATGGAAAGCAAAAAAACAGAGGAAAAAAAACCCGACAAGAGTGACCATTATTGGGAATAAATTATTCTTTTGGTCGACAAGTCCCTGCCCCAGAAGATACTGTTGGAATCCGTCCCGGTGAGTGCTTTATCATAAGCCACCTCATAAGTGAAAAAAAAGTCACGATTCGTAGTTTTTTTTTTCCTTTTCAAAAAGTTATATCAAAAATCAGGTCTCAGCAAGAATTTTCCCTTCCAGAATATGGATCGGCGTGAGCAAATGCTCGTGTCCCTTCAGTTCAGGCTTCTTCAAAGTATGATGCTTCAAATTGAACATGGCATTTCCAGAAAACCTCCACATTGGCCACGAATAGGCTATTGTTAAAGTAAAAATGATGCAAACTCTTGACACGAATACCCCTTTCTTTTAAAACTCAACGTCTTGTTTTTCTTTGGGCTACGCTTCGCTACGCGGATGTAAGTAATTGCCTGTATTAACTTAAGGTGAATTTCTGTAATACCTGATTCGTGGGGTGTTTCGTAACATCATAAAGTGTTGAACTTCATAACTTGTGTATGCGTTCCTAGAACAAGCCGTCGATCTCGCCGTCCTCGTTGACCTCGACGTTCATGAAGCCACAGTGCGTGGGCAAACCGGGGATGGTCTGGATCTCCGCAGCCAAAGCGTACAAGTAGCCAGCACCGATCGATGCACGCACGTCACGGATGGGGAACTTGAATCCGGTGGGCACGCCCTTCAACGCTGCATCATGCGACAAAGAGTACTGCGTCTTGGCGATACAGATGGGCAAGTCGCCAAAGCCTTGTTTCGTGTAGAGATCGATCTTTTTCTGGGCTTCAGGCAAGAACTCGACTTCTCCGGCGCCGTACATTTCGCGCGCAATCGTACTAATCTTGTCCTCGACGCTGGGTTTCGTGTCGTACAAGAAACGGAAGTCCTTGTCGATGCGGTTGGCGGCATCAATGACACCGTGAGCGAGCGCCACAGCACCCTGGCCACCTTCCTCCCAGTGGTTAGACACGATCGCGTCAACAGCGCCGTATTTCAAGGACTCCTCGCGGATCACATCGTGCTCCTTGTCAGAGTCGGACGACATCTTGTTGATCGCCACCACCACGGGCAAGCCGTAGGCCTTGGCATTAGCAATGTGCTTACCCAAGTTGGCACATCCCTCTCTCAACAAGTCGACATTCTCCTGCGTGTACTCAGGCGCCAATGGCGCGCCGGCCTTGACGTCGGGGCCACCTCCGTGTACCTTCAACGCTCTGACAGTGGCAACAATGACAATCACGTCGGGGGCCAAGCCCGAGGCACGGCACTTGATATTCATGAAGCGCTCACCGCCCATGGTGAAGTCGAACCCGGCCTCGGTGACCACGTAACCTTCCTGCTGTTGCCTCTCCTCGTCCGATAAGTCCGGCAGCGTACCGGCCAACTTCAACGCCATCTTATCGGCCAACACGGACGATGCACCGATCGAGATATTGGCGAATGGACCGGCGTGGACGAACACGGGCGTGCCCTCCAAGGTCTGCATGATGTTGGGCTTGATGGCGTCCTTCAACAACGCAGTCAAGGCTCCGGCACAGCCAATGTCCTCACAAGTGACTGGCTCGCCCGACTTGGACGCAGCCACCACCATCTTGCCCAAACGCTCTCTCATGTCAGACAACGACGTGCACAAGGCCAAGATTGCCATGCACTCCGACGCCACCGAGATATCGAAGCCTGTCTTGCGCGTCATGCCCTTTTCCGTGGGCGCCTCGCCAATTGTGATTCCTCTGACAAAACGATCGTTACAGTCCACCACACGTCTCCACGTGATCGTGTCCGGGTCGATGTCCAAGCGCACAAACCGCGAGATCTCCTCCTGGGTCAAGTCGTCTGGGTTCGTCTTGTCGATGCCGAGTTTCTTCAATCTGTTCAAGAACGCCACGGGGAACTTGCGCTCGCCCTTTTTCGCCGGCACCAATCTCTTGTACAACGCAGCATCCTTCTGAGTGTTTTCGTGGAAAATACGCGTGTCGATCGCCGCCGCCAACAAGTTGTTTGCCATGGAGATCGCGTGAATGTCGCCGGTCACGTGCATGTTGAACTCATCCATGGGAATCACCTGCGAGTATCCTCCGCCGGCGGCACCGCCCTTGATACCGAAAGTGGGGCCCATCGAAGGCTGTCTCACGTTGGCAAAGACGTTCTTGCCCAAGTGAGCACCCAAAGCCTGCGCCAACCCGACAGTGGTGGTAGACTTACCCTCACCCAAAGGCGTGGGCGTAATACCAGTCACCAAAACGTATTTACCGTTGACTTTGTTCTCCAACCGTTTCAAGATATCCAACGAGACCTTGGCCTTGTAGAAGCCAAAGGGCTCCAACTCGGAGTCCAAGATCCCGGCCTCCTCGGCAACCTGGTTGATCCTTTTAGGCTGTTGCGCGCGCGAAATCTCGAAATCGGACGGCACAGGGTTCTGCAACTGCAACTTTAATGGGTTGGTGAACTGAGGCGTTTGGTTGTTTTTCGCGTAGTGCGCCTTGGCGGCTATCACCACGTTGTCCAAGAGGTTGGCCACGGTCATGGGGCCGACTCCACCCGGCACAGGCGTGATCAACGAGGCCACAGGCAACGCCAGCTCGAAATCCACGTCACCCACCATTCTCAGGCCCAGTTTTTTCGTGCTGTCATCGACAAAGTTGGCGCCCACGTCAATCACGACGGCACCCTTCTTCAACCAGCTGCCCTGGACGAAGTTCGCCACACCAATGGCCACCACCACGATATCGGCATTCTTCAAAAAGGCTTGCAAGCTTTCTGGGCTTGTTTTGGAGTGCAAAAGCGTCACGTTAGCGTTGGCCTTCGTCAACAAGCTTGCGATTGGGCGCCCAACAATATCGGAGCGGCCCAAAACGACCGCGTTCTGGCCCGAAATAGGCACGCTGGCCAGCTCAAGCAATTGCATGATGCCCTTGGGCGTGCAGGGCAAGAATGTGGGTTTACCGCCCTTTTTGCCCAACTCGCCCACATTGTGCGGCCCAAAGCCATCCACATCCTTGCTGGTGGCTACGCTATTGGTGACTTTAGCCTCATCCAAGTGTGCTGGGAGCGGCAATTGCACCAAAATGCCGTCGACGGAGATATCGGCGTTCAACGCGGCGATCTTCGAGAGCAATTCAAACTCAGACACGTCGGCGGGTAATTTGACCAATTCGCACGTGATGGCGGCCTCCTCGGCGGCCTTTAACTTCATTTTCACGTACGTGGCCGAGTCCGGACGGTCGCCAACCTGTACAATAGTCAAGCTAGGCTTGAAGTCGGCATGTTTCGCCTGCACGCTTTTGATGTCGGCATGGATCTGTTCACGTAACTGTGAGGCCACGGCCTTCCCGTCGATTAACTTAGCGCTCATTGCTTTTTTTCGGTTTGTGATGACTGAAAAAAGCTTGATTGTGGATTTATACGATACGTGGCCGCGGTCCGCTTTATAGCCTCTATTTTTTTTTTTTTTTCACTGACTCTGGTGCGCGGAGTCACTGCACGCTCATATTTCTCCAGATCTGAGAGAGGTCATGGGTGAATGCATTCATCTCTTGAAATATGTATTTATTTATTATTTAGTAAGTTCATTATTGGAGAACGGTCCAGAATATTATAAAAGCATTGCTTTTACCGCTCAGAAATACTTGTGTTTGGGGGTATAACCCTTGTGGTGGTTCTTTTGTTGGCCCTATATTTTTTTTTTTTTTTTTTCTGCGCGTCTTATCAGTCCAGATCCGGCGGTGACTCTAAACATCGCACGGCCCCATGCATTTATGGGATACCGAGCTTGCACGTGACCTAGCAGGGTTTCAAATTTGGTATAGTTATAGAAGGTTTTGTATATTCCGCAACGTGTTTGGAAATGGCGGATGAATCAACCACTTATGAGTGATTGACCAAGTCAGGAAACCCAAAGCGGAAACAATTGAAAGCTTTTGTAGTTCAAAATCTGGCGTGATTGCCATTAATGAGTAGTTTGCATAGGGCCAGTGGGCCTGGGAGTGATCCAAGGATATGAGTGATTCTTCACATTACAAGCCAATTTACTTCAATTAGCGGTCGAAGCTGACTTGAATGAAATGGCACATTTAGTCGAAAGGCTTTCATATCGAATGATTTGTGGGGTTGGTTTCATTACCTGATTGCCGGGTATGTATACTGTATTGCGCCATAATCAATGAGAATGCGTTGAAAACGGAGAGGAATCCAATACTACCTGAAAGCATTGAGCACACTCGAAATGGATTTAATTCATTTAGTATTTCCTCAAGACCAGAATGTAAATTGTTCTGTGTGTGAGGTTTGATTTATCACCGAGATGTACGTTTCCCATTGATGACTAAAGCACGAACATAAAGGCGAAAACATTGGACCCAAATTGCATGGTGGTTTGAGTAAAAAACACCTCCAATAAAGCAGTGGATAGTCGGCTAATTTTGAATAGTCAGATTTCACAATCAGCGGTTATCTCGTGGCTGTATTCAGCACTATTTGCCTTGCAATGGGGTCATAAACCGGTGTGACCGCTGGTAACACACAGGGTCCGTTAGTTGGGCTCGATCTTTTAGAAAAAAAAACAAAAAAAAAAAACAGTTCTGCTTATTTGACACTACTCTCACAGAAGTCCCCTGCAATCTTTATTTTAAACGCTCCGCCAAATACTGCATGTCCTCTGCCGATTTCAACGCAATATTCTCTATGCTGAACTTTGAGTTGATAGCATCGAGTGCACTGCCCGGCCCCAAGTTTATGACTGCATCGACTTTTGCGTTCTCCAAAAGCTCCATCGATTGTTTCCATTGCACAGGCGTAGAATTGCACTTCACTGTGTTTTCAAACAAGTTCCCGCTCGAAACTTCCCCAGTATAGTTGCTAATCACGGGTTTCGACGGCTGGCTCAGCAGAGGGACCAAGCTTGCTAGCTCAGCCTCAATTTGGCTGAGGATATGGTTATGAAAAGGGATTTTTACCGGTAATTGAACATGTTTGAGTACGGTCTTTTTAGGAGAGTTTAGCTCATCGATCACAGCATCTAGAATGGCCGGCTCACCCGAAATCAGAATTTGCGAGCTGTTATTTGCACACGCAAGCACTTTGCGGGACTTTGCAGTTTCGTAAACAAACTTATACGCGGCTGGTCTAAACACCAAGACTCTCATTTCGTATTCTTTGTCTCTCACTAGTTGTTCCATCATAAGCCCACGTTTTCGGACAGTGCTAAGGGCCTGTGGGAGAGTAATCACTCCTGAAAGTAGAAGAGCAGTGTATTCGCCAAGAGAATGGCCTAAGAAGAATGAAACTTTTTTGTCTGAAGTCAAGTCGACGCCAAAATCGCTTTTTAGGATCTGCACAAGCGCATATGTCGATGCCACAATTGCCGGTTGTGCATTTGCTGTTGACATGCTCCATGGATCAGGAGTCTTCGGGGGCCTTTCAAGCAAAAAATCCGACACTTTTTCTCCAAAAACCAGATCTAGACATTCTAGAGTGTTTTGGAAAATGGGCACATGTTGGCGTACATTGTATAAGCATCCACGTGTGATAATACCTTGACCAGGGCAAGCCACGGCTATTGATTTGAGCGATTTCACGCGACTCATTTGGTGAATTTTTGGACGTTTAAAAAGCTTCTTAGAAGTAATCTGGGAGTTTAAAAAATATGGTGCATACATACATACATAGTTCATCCTATTTTTCGCGGTTTGCTCCGAGATGCGGGGACATTCCGATCCAACGGTGCGGCATCGAAATTGCCATAAACTTTCATGTATGTAAGCTACGGGACATTAACAAACATCGTATTGTTATGATGAATGACCTCAGCATGACCAATCTGAAAGCTGCAAGTGATACCACACTAAAGTTTGTTTTGGAATAAACTTTATCTAAACAGAATCAAGAGGCGCTCATTTATCGTTATACCGTATTTATTAATTACTACTGCGGAGCGCCCTTCTCGACCACGTACTTCTTCATGGTCTGGTCTTTACTCAATTTTTCAACAAGGCCGTGGCCGGTTCACGTGGGTTCATCATAGACTCGAGATGGTGTGTGATTAAGAGACTAAATGTTCGGAATCGAAATTCGAGAATGAATTAGTTAAAATCGAGTGACGTTTTGGGGATGCAGTACTCTTCCAGGCACTGACTTCCTTTTCTTAAATTTGCAAAGGCTTGGCCCCGGCTTATCGGTTTTTGTTCCCCTGAAGTGTCTGATAAAAGAAAAGAAAAGCATGTCCAAATTGATCATCATTTCCCCATATAACTGTATGATCATCGATCATTGAATAACCTTAGCCAGCTTCGCTTACATGTGCTCGGGAAAATTATAAGGACAAAAAGTGCCATGAAAGAGATCAAGACTTTGCAAATCTTAACGTGCCTTGTAGCTTGTGGGCAAATATGAAACCCGTGGAAGCAGCAGAAAGACTTTTTTTGGTAAGAGACTTTTATAACTCCATTGATTGTTGATAAATCTTTTGAAGCATCACAAGACATGCGTTCCATCGTGTTTGAGTCAATAATACATGTCGCTGGGCCTGTTGCAATCACTTCTCTGCTTGATTTTTTAGTTACTCTTTTTATTTCAAATGCGGAGATGCTTACCCATAATAATCTGACGATTTCAAAGTTCTCAGAGCCCACCGACTTCGCTATGAGATACCCGAAGACCGCAAAGCCAGACAAGAGGAAGCTACTGTATACATTTACATAGTTCATGTAAGAAACTCAAATGTTTTCATCGATTGAGTTTGAAAGTAGCAAGAACAATCGCAAAAAAAAACTTCTCCTCAACCAAACCATCTTCACATATATGACCAAAAGTAATGGCAAGTTTCACTGACCAAAATGATCATCGAGTAAGCTATGTACATACACCAGACTCGACAGACCTGGCCCACGCAGGGCCGCCAAGCGCGCGTTGCAGCCAACCAAAACAAAGAGTGGCGCCAGCCAGCCACCACGCGATACTACATGCTGTGAGAAACGAAACATGAATCTGATACTAAGTGTAGTAACATATCATACTAAGCACGACTTATATTAAAAACTTTTGTTGTTTCCGCTCGATTTCTATACCCTCTTATGCCGGGAATGCCTTTTTCCGAAAAATATAGATCAAATGTTTTTGGAATATAACTTGGGTTATACTTGTCTGGAGTCAAGTATTTCTGGATGGGGCCGCGGCCCTATTTTTTTTTTTTCTCATGCCTGCCGCGCTGACCCCTCGCCGTCGCCCGCCTGCACCGTCGCCCGCCCGCCCCGTACTGTTTGTTTATTTCGTCGGGCGGTTTTTTCCCATGCCCTTTTCATTCTTTCCAGATCAATTCAAGGATCAATCCAGTTTTTTTTCTTTCAGCACTATTCTGGCTTTGCTTCTGTAACATACAGGCTCAACTATTTCAGTATCAACATTCATTTGCTATCGGTGTGCCTGCCAACTGCCGCTTTTCCCGCCGTTTTCAAGCATTTTGGGAATCTTCACTAGCCTTAACTGATCAGTTCCGACTCAAACCCTGGTCACGTTTCAAATACAGGTTTGTATATTATCAAAAGAAGTTTGGAATTAGCCGCCGCCCCTGAATACAAGCACCCCTCAGAAGGAAGGATTTAATCATGTCTGACAACTCAAACCTGGCTGCCGCTGACGATTTTCAGAACGCGAAAAACGCTCTCGTGTCGTCGCTCTGCGAACTCTCCACCGCGGCCACGCAAACAGCCACTGCCGCGCTTAATTTCTATAAGTTTGCTGACGCGCACGGCGCCGAGGCTCAAAGCGCTGGGTCGTCGTTGAAAAAATTGGGCGACACTGTGCTTGCAGCCGCGAAGAGCGCCACAACTACGCTCTCTAACGGCACTACCGCCGAAGCGAAGAAGACGCCTGCGAAACAGGTGAAGAAAAAAGACATCACCGCTCCGCCAGCTACTCCTGTCGAAAAGCCTGTCGAAAAGCCTGCTCCTGTTCCCGCACCAGCTCCAAAAGCCGCTGCCGAGTCAGCACCTGAGCTGGCTTCGAAACTGGATGAAGACGTGCTTGCCAAAACAGACCCGGCGTTAAAGCCTGCGGTCGAAAAGGTTGAGAAAGTACGCAAAAAGCGCGCAGAGAAGGACCCCAACGCGCCCAAGAAACCAGTCACGCTGTACTTGCGCTTCAATCTTGCTGTACGTGAGGAATTGCGCAGACAGAGAAACGAGAGTGGTCAGCCCACACTTCAAGCGACTGAACTTAACCAGATTATCGCTGAGCGGTGGGCCACGTTAGGCGAGCCTGAAAAACTGAAGTTGCAGAAGGCTTACGAGTCTGAGTACGAGGTGTACAAGAAAGCGTTTGACGAGTACAAGACGAAGAAACAAGCAGAGAGTATTGCTCCATCCGAGAGCTCTGAACCCGCGCCCACTTCTGAGCCTGCCGAAGTGGTCGAGTCTAGCTCCCCAGCTGTCGCTACAGCTTCTGAACCCGCAGCTTCTGAGCCTGTTTCTGTGCCAACTGAGGCTACGCCCGCTTCGCCGGTGGAAAAGCCCAAGAAGAAAAAGAAGGCACCAAAGAAGACCGCGGAGCTCAGCGAGGTCGAGGCTGTCGCTGCCGCCGCCACAGAGGCCGCCAAGGCTGCCATTGCCGCCGAGGTTGCCCAAAACCAGGCCAAGCCTTCCAAAAAGAGAAAGGACAAAGAGCTGAGTGAGAAACAATCTAAGAAAAAGAAAAGCGAGTCCCTGGCCTGAGATTCATAAGTGCATCTCGTTTCTAGCTTCAGTTCTGCCTTGTTTTCCATGTACTTTTGAGTCTGCCAGATTCTACCTGTTCCATATATATAATGTATTCTATTGCTATCCTCAACTTGACCTCAATGGCCCTTCTTCTTCTGCTTGTCGATATGGGCACGCAACACCTTCTGGCGATCTCTAAGCGACAACTTGTGTTTGCCCTGCACGGCCTTCTTGTGGATCATCATGACAAAGTTCTTCTTCCTGGCCTTCTCCTTGTTAGTGGACGAATGCGCCACATCACGCTTTCCGCGTCTCAGGCCGAATTTGTCTCTCTCCTCTCTACCCTCCTTGGCATGTGCAACTCTCTCCTCACGCAATTGCTTATACTTAACCTTACCCACCAATTTGGTCAGGTCGACCTCCTCCTCGTTCTGCTGCTTACCCATGATCTTGTCGACACCAGCTTGCACACGCAATTCCTCCAACTTGGCGAAATCGGCGGGAGTCAAAAACCGACTGGACAACATCTCATTCATGGCTTCTTCGGGCGAAACAGTCTTGGCCTTCTTCTGAGCAGGCTGGTCCTCAGTTTCAGCAGTCTCATCGTCATCGTCGGAAAGTTCGAGGTCAGAGTCCTCTTCGACACCCTCCTTATCATCATTCTCAATGTTTTCGTCCTTTTCGTCATCAGAATCGGAATCGGAAATATTGATTTCCTTATCGGACTCAACAGCGATCCAGTCTCCCTCCACGTCACTGGCGTTTTCGTCCTCGACTTCCCAGTCGGCATCGTCATCCTCGGCGCCTTCAAGGCCCTGGTCTTTTCTCCACTTTGCTAAAAGTTCGAGGCCAGGAATCGACGTTACTGTGGTGCTCTCAACACCGAACAGCGGCAAGCCCTTCTTTTCGCCATGCTGCAACTCCATCAGCGCCACCTTTCCTCTGTCTTTCCGCTCCAACATTTCGGGTGCTACTTCTCTATAGAGCGAGATCAATGAGCGAGCAGCCATCATAACAGCCTTGGACTTGGAGCCCTTGTACTGGACCAAGTCCTGCAACAATGGTGGCTCGATCGCCAATGGTGCACGCGCCAAGATTTCGCGGATGGTGTTGATTCCAGCAGCGGCTACCTCGGCGGCCACACCGTCACTGACGAACTCGTCGGCGATTTTGCGCACCACAGGTGAAATCAGCTCTGGTGGCACCAAATCGTGCGAAGCCTGTGCGGTAGCGGCCATGATCTGGGTCACATCACGTTGTTTGGGCGTCAAGAACTTGAGGAAAAACGAGTAGAGGCCCAATACAGTCAATTTATGTGTACCCACGAGTCGAGACACGAGGTTCATGAACAAGATTTTCTGCTCCAAGTTGTATCTGTTCGCATTCTTGTGGCTCAAATGGCCGTCGAACAACTGCTCAGCAAAACCTTGGGGATCTCTGAGCAAGTGAATCGCCGAGAAATTGAGGTAAGTGGCAGACACTTTTGCACTGTTCTTCTTCTTCATTGTCTTGAGGGCGTGGTCCACCTTCCTGCTTCGCTTACCCGACTTCTTGTTGTGCTGAGCCTTATGTTTCAACGCATTCATGTCAAAACCTTCCTCATCCGACGAGTCATCCTCCAAATGGTCATTACGCTCCTTGTCTGCGCCCAAGAAAAACCTGGCGCCGGCAACAGCGATTTTGATATCCGGATGCAACGCGGCGTGCGTCATGATCTCCACCGTCCGTGTATCGTCCCAGATTCCACGGCGCCACAACTCACGAGTCAACTTTGTCGCCCAGAATCCCTGCGAATCGCGCTGCTCCAACAAATTGAAGAGTAGCGCTTGCGTTGACCGGTTGAGTTTCTGATTTTTGCCGCCCGTGTTCATCGACTTCAACAAGGTGACCAAAGTACTGTAGATTTGCTTTCTTACCGCCTTGGCATTCTGCGTCAGCGTCAGCGAGTTCTGCAGCGTGCTGCTGTACAGCTGCAAGAGCGGGAAAAGTGTCAGGATCAACAGCTCCGCGCTGATCACGCCTTTATTCCGCAACATCGTGAGGCACTGCACGATTTTCTCTCTGAGGTCGGCGTGCAAGTCGCGATGGTTTGTGAGCAAGATGTTTTTCAATTCGTCGGGGAAATTCGCCGTTTCCTTGGGGTAGCAGCCACAAACAGCGCTGACAAACCCGATCAAATCGGCAAATTCGGTGCCTTGGTCGGCGCTGGGGTTCATCAAGAAAATGTCTCTGAGCGATTCATAATGTGAATATTGCTGGACAAATTCCTCGTGGTACGATTCCGGGTCACGCTTCACCACGTTTTGAAGCAAAATAATGTTTGTCGGGAGGATCGCGGCTCTTCTCTTTTTACCCATTTTGATGTTTATGTGTCTTTTGAAGTTTTTGTCTTTTTAAAAAAGTGGCCTGGTGGAAAAATTAGGGCCCGCTCATCGCTGCCATCGCACAGCACGCACTGCTGTTGTACAGGATCTGGGGTCAGCGGGGCATAGGAATTGATACTTACTACTTCCGCGGTTGTGTTAGGACTAGTAATTTCTGACTGATGTTCAATTTATGACAATAATCCAACATTTATAAACTAGCCCTTCGTTCTTTTTGAACCTGAAGGGAATGTGGCCACATCTACGCCGTCGAAATGGTAGGGTTCGGCTATATGCAGTCCGAGAGGTTGACGGCTTATCAGATTTTCTCATCTCTGACCACAACAGTGGTCAATATCAGTCAAGGATCAGATCATAGTGGTTGGATCATTCGTATCTATTAATGGCGACCCTTTTTTCCTACACCATGCTTCCCGTAAAGAGCGTGATATTCTTCGCCGTATGGCTTTGTCACGTGCTAAGAATCTGCTCTGAAATTAGCTGAAAGTTTGATTGTGGGCTTTCCCCACCCTCGATTCTCTTCAAAAGTTCAAAGACAAAATAGAAAAACGCTAAATGCAGACTCGTCAACATACTTCCTTTACCTTGTCACGGTTTTCATGACAGTCCCGGTGAAACACTCAGAACGTCGCAAACGTGGCCTTGACTCCGTGGCCGCCCACAGATTTCGCTCCAGGCTTCCACGACTGCGAAATTAGTGTACAATAACATCAACAACACCCGCTATTCTTGGCAGGCGTTACTCATTGAACAATTCACCGATGCTGCTGTAGTTGATTTTTCTCGAAAAGGACTTTTTCTGTAACATCTGCTTCGCGTTTTCTGCCGGCGAGATCATGCGCCCACCCTCGCCAATCAGATGTATGGCTTGCGCTACTGCACCATCATCTAAAAGAGGGTCGGCTTCCTTAATCTTCCGCCGTTTCCGCAGTTGGCCTGAAGTATTACCCGTTAACTCATCTGCCTCGATCTTCAACCGCTTTCTCTCTTGTGCTATCAAGAAATCGTGGTTGAGAGCAATCCAAATCCTCTCCTTTTGCGTCTTTTCCTCATCTGTGAGCTTCACATTTAACACCTCTTCATCCTCATCGTCCGTATTGATAGTTTCATCATCACGCACTCTCGAGAGAATTTGTCTCGTGGTGAGATTGTTAACCACTAAGTTCCTTGGTCTGTCCAAGTCAATTTGTTTGAGGATATCTGTCTCATTCTGGAGCTCGGCCGGCGTGCGATATAATGAGGAGTCGAGGGATTTCTTCTGCCCCTGCAAAATTTTGTCAAGAGCTATTTCTAGGTCTTCTTCTTTGATATCGCCTCCTCGAAGCACGGCCTTCAAGAGTTCATCTTCACGCGCATCTAGCTCCTCTTTCTTCTTCTTCTCTTTGAGCTCTTTGAGCTTAGCCTCGTCTTTTTTCTTCCTCAACGGAGCAGTCTGCTTCGACGAGTTTCTTCCTCGACGGCCTGACGCGCGAGAATCACTGATACTTCCAAGTCTGGTGCTTTTGGAGGCCAGCTGTGTTTCCGATGACTTATTGGTACTAGAACGGAGGTTTCTGCGCGTGGCAACAATTTTGCTATGCACTTGATCGTAATCCTCATCAGCCTGGTCCGAGTTATCGGGAAGTGCATCATACCCGAGGTCATCCTCATCTGATTCTGGCACAAAAAGCTCATTCACTTCATCTTCGTCGTCAGTTTCACTCAGCTTTTCTGAAGCCTCAGTCGGCTGTTCCGGCTTCTCCTGCGCTCTTTCACTTGATGTATCTTGCGTTTCAGGAAGGTTGGTCTTTGTTATTGGCACTTCATCGGGCTGAGCTGCCAGCTCAGGTGATTTTTGACTCTCCGCGTCTTTAGTGCTTGTCAGGACTTCAGCATCCGACTGGATTTCAGACTCTTTTTCGCGCTGGGCCTCGGACGTGATTTCGCTTTCAGGTTGAGCCTTTTTTGAGCTTGCCTGGTCATCCTCAGCATTAGCGCTCAGA